>OJOV01001774.1_pt1 | contig 15761 bp, 9 predicted proteins | sample 1598281 | NCBI WGS metagenome assembly OJOV01 (sample SAMN03922469, study PRJEB24848) | human gut metagenome | isolation source: stool sample | host: Homo sapiens | place: Germany | collected 2010-11
AGCGCAACCTTGCCAAGGTTGAGACCGCGGGTTCGAGTCCCGTTGTCCGCTCCACCAAGCCCCACCTCGTGTGGGTTTTCTTTTTCTCACACATCTACTCCACTCGCGTTTTTTTTTAAAAAAAAACTGCCGACACGCGGAACTTTGCACAGTCCGGCGTCGACAGCCTATCTACATGTTTTACGCTTCTTCGCCGTGCCAGGCGTAGTCGAGGTGCATGAATTCGGGGACCTTGTACCATTTGACCGGATATCCGGCTCCGTGTGCACAGAACACCGAATCCGGCGTGTTCTCCAAGTCGGATTCCGGGTCGTACGCGGCCTGTTCAATCACCTCATCGACGTTGTGGCATGGCCGGTACCCTGCGAATACGCAACTCAAATGCCCACGCCCATGCGTGTAGGCGTTGACGTCCATCGCATAGTCACGCATTTGCGCAACCGGCGCCTCACCTTCAAGCACCATGTATTCGCCGTCACCGTCAGGCGTGTCGAACGAGCCGCTCATACGCTGAATATCGGCCATCGCATGGCCGACCATATCTTGCGGAACCTCCAACCGGAAGCCATACCATGGCTCCAGCAAACGGCAATCGCCGCGCTCCCTCGCTTCCATCAACCCCTGACGAATCGCACGATACGTGGCTTGACGGAAATCGCCGCCTTCCGTATGTTTCAAATGCGCACGGCCAACCAGCAACGTGATCTTCATATCGGTGATTGGAGAGCCGGTAAGCACGCCCACATGCTCACGCTCCTGACAATGCTGCAGAATCAGCCGCTGCCAGTTGCGGTCGAGCACATCCTCGCTGCACACGCTCGCATATGCCATGCCACTGCCGGCAGGCAACGGCTCAAGCAGCACATGCGTTTCCGCATAGTGACGCAACGGCTCAAAATGCCCCACGCCCTCGATCGGATGCGCAATCGTCTCCTTATATAGGATGCCGCCCGGACCGAACGAAACATCCAAGCCAAACCGGTCATGCATCATCTGCTGGATGACTTCCAATTGCACCGCACCCATCAATTGCAGATGCACTTCGCCAAGATGCGGCTGCCATACCACATGCAGCAACGGATCCTCATCCTCAAGCTCACGCAACGCAACCAGGCAGGCATGAATATCGCACTCCCCCGGCAGCAACGTGTACGTGAGCACCGGCTGAAGCACCGGATTTACGCCGTCAGGCTCCTTCCCAAGCCCGGCACTGGGAAATGTTCGCGTCAAGCCCGTAACGGCGCACACGGTGCCCGCAACAACCGAATCGACCGTACTGAACTTCGCGCCTGAATACACGCGCACCTGATCGGCCTTCTCATGCCACAGGCCATCATCACCGATTTTCGACTCGCCAGGATCGGAACCAACCCGCGCAGTGCCGGAAAGCATTGTTTTCGCTTTGAATTCGCCGCCCGTCACCTTAAGCCAAGTCAGTCGATTGCCTTGCGAGTCGTGCGATACTTTATATATACGCGCGCCGAATTCGCCGCCATACTCCGGCTCGCGCACATACCATTCGAATCCTGCGATGAATTCGTCGATGCCCTCCATTTTCAGCGCGGAACCGAAGAAACACGGGAACAGGGCACGTTCGGCAATCAGTTCGCGAATGGTTTCGTCCGGAATCGTCCCTTCTTCCAAATACGATTCCATGGCGGTTTCGCTTTGCATGGCGATGTCTTCCATGACATCGGCAAGCGCCTCGGTTCCGTTGTGCGATCCGGTAAAATCTACGCATCCGTCAGAGAAACGTTTCTTCAGCTGCTGCAGAAGTTTCGTTTTATCGGCTGCGGGAGCGTCCATTTTGTTGATGAAGATGAATGTGGGCACGTTATAGCGCTTCAGCAATCGCCATAACGTTTCGGTATGCCCTTGGATTCCGTCCGCGCCGGAAATGACCAGGATCGCATAGTCGAGCACGGCGAGGGTACGTTCCATTTCCGCCGAAAAATCGACGTGCCCCGGCGTATCAAGCAACGTGAGGGTGAGATCCGGCGTGGTGATGATCGCCGGTTCGGTGAAGATGGTGATGCCGCGCTGCCGTTCCATCGTATTGGTGTCAAGAAACGCGTCTCCATGATCGACGCGACCGAGCTTGCGTACGCTGCCCGTGGCATACAGCAATGCTTCCGACAGCGTGGTTTTGCCTGCGTCAACATGCGCCAGAATGCCGATGACGATTCGTTTCATGGGTTCCTCCCGCTGCCCAAGCGACAGCCGAAGCAGCCGCCTATCGATATACGAAAGCCCTTACGCCTACTGACGTAAGGGCTTGATGGTGACCCCGGGGAGACTCGAACTCCCGACCTTGAGATTAGAAGTCACATGCTCTATCCAGCTGAGCTACAGGGCCAAACTTGAATCAGTATAGCCAGTTCGCACGTTCTTGCCAACTCGAACGCGCTGAGCAGCGATCATACCGACGGCAAAACCATGGAACCAACGGCTCCCCGACCCCAAACAAGCAAGTCATCAAGACCGGGGAGCATGGGTTCACGGCTCGATAATCCAGCTCAAACCGACCAGCACGATAAGGAACAGCACATTCACCGCCGAATAGACGGCCAGATAGCGCCCCTTCTTATCGGGGTACTTACGCGTCACGTTCTTGTATCCGATCAGCGAGGCCATGGATGCGATCAGCGTACCCATGCCACCAAGGTTGGTGCCAATAATCAGTGCACGCCACTGGTCGCAGAAGCCCGACAGCAGCAACGTGGTCGGCACGTTGGAAATGAACTGGCTGGACACCACGGACACTTCCAGCGGATGCGCCCCCACCAAGGAGGCGGCCAGCTCGTAGAATTCCGGCACGCGTTTCATATTGCCGATGAAAATGAAGAACATGCAGAACGTGAGCGGCAATCCCCAGTCGATATTGCGGAACACGCGGCGATCGCAGAACAGGAACGCCACCACCACGATCACGCACATGGCCCATAGCGGAATGAAATCGCTCACAGCCAGCAAACACACGATGAACAGCGCGCAATATACGATCGTGCGCCAACCACCGTAACCTGCGCCGTAGCCGGTCACACGAATCTCATCCGGCTGCGGCTGATCGGAATTCGGAGCGAGCACATTCTGTTCGATGCCGCTGCCGTCGATAGAGGAAAATTCGGAAACAGGTTTCTTACCGAACACCACACAGACGATGACCACCAGCAATACCGCCGCAGCAACGGAATACGGTGCCATAATGCCGATCATTTCAGCGGACGGCATGCCCGTCAACGCTTTCAAATACAGGTTGTGCGCATTGCCGATCGGCGTCAACATACTGCCCACGTTCGCACCGACGGTCATCAACGTGCCGACCAGCACCGCATGCTCCTCCATGTGAGCCATGGTGAGCACCGCGATCGCGAATGGAATGAACGTGACCAGCGCCACATCATTGGTAATCAGCATGCCGGAAAAATAGGTGAGCGAAATCAGCGTGATCACCAATCCGCGGGCGGTGCTCACATGATGCAGCAATCGTGAGCCGATGATGCGGAACACACCGATGCGCTGGAAACCGCACACCACCAGCATCAGGCAGATCAGCTGCGAAATGGTGCTGGCATGAATATATCCGGCATACTCCTTGTCAGGAGGCACGATAAAGCATGAAATAAGAGCAAGTATGGAAGCAACTACGAGAATGGTCTCGTTTTTCAGGATTTTGACGACCAATCGTCGCATTCATTCCTCCGTGAATCCAGTTTGCAAACCGTTTGCAGACCCGGGCGATTTACTCAAGAAACGCCGTATTCACTTTACCCGAAAAATCGCGTACCACATACCCTTGGCATACTATTTTTCCGACCATTCCAACGTTTTTCAGCCCATGCGCCTTACTGTTCCCTGACTTTGCAAACCGGCAAAACTGTTTTGCAATTGCAAAACACGCCGAAGGATACCGTGCACCAGCCAAGAATTCGTTAAGTATTCTTCCTGCGTTCACCACACGTTCGCCGGCTGTTCATACCGCACTCAGGCATGTGGCAAATTCAGGTGAACGACAAAGACGTTCGGGGGTTGACGCTCCGGCACACCAAATATTCAGGCGACGTTATTGCCGAACACCCTCGTCTGCAGATCCTTGCGCAACGTTTCCAGCTTGGTAATCTGGCCAAGCAGCTCGATTTTCTCGGCACCGTCCGGCAGTTGCGCCATGCGACGCTGGTCCGCGCCGATTTTGCGCATGATGCCCGTGTCAAGCAGTCGAATGATGAGTTCAGACGCGTATCTGCGTTCGTCGTCGGTCGGCTTGCGCAATTGCACGTTGCCTTCCTGCGATTGTTGCGACGCACGTTCTGCGTCAGTATCGCTCGGAGGAAGCGGCAATGGCATGACGGCAAGCTCGTTGATGACGGATTCCAACATCGGACCACCCGCTTTGGTGAGATTGTGCATCCACAATCCTTGCGGGGTATCAGCAGACGGCAGTCCCCCGGCCGCCGCGACCGCTTGGAATAACGTGCGGAATACGGGGGCCATGAAGCTCGACAGCGTAAGACTGGCGAACAGTGTCGGATCAACGGCAAGCGGCACTTGAATCAGGGTTGCCATGAACTGCTGTTCGCAAATGAACACGGCATCATCAATGCGATAGTAGGATTGCTCCGCCGCATCACGATGTTCCAACGCCTTCCGCGCGGAAGGATTCGCATACGGATTCGTGCCTTGTTCCATACGCGGTTCCACCGCAGCTCCGGCATTGCCTGCAAAACGACGTTTCGGAGCGTACGCATCTTCGTCCCGCACCTGCAGTTTGCGTCGTGCGTCACGCACTTCACGCTGCATGATATCCAAGTCGACGCCGATCTGGCGCACCGCCTTGCGTGAATACAAATCCAACAGGGAACGGTCACGAATCTGTGCGATCAACGGCGCCACCGCCTTGACTGCGCCCATCTGCCCAGTGGTATAAGTGGTGTCGAAACGCCCGATCGCGGTTTTGATCACGAAATCATACAGTGGTTCGGCATGATCGATCAACGCGCGAACCGCCTCATTACCTCGCTTGATACGCAAATCGCACGGGTCGAGATTGTCGTCGGCCACAGCAACGAACGCCTGCGTCGAAAAAGCGGAATCCAAGCCGAACGCATGAATCGCAGCCTTCTGACCGGCCGCATCGCCATCGAAGGTGAACACGATACGCGAACTCAACGCCTGTCCTTCAACCTTCAACGGACCAACCAGCTGTACCGCACCCAACGAATCGTCGGCGATCAGACGACGCACGATCTTGGCATGCTCGGCACCGAACGCGGTGCCGCATGTCGCGATCGCGGTATCAATGCCGGCCAAATGCATGGCCATCACATCCGTATACCCTTCGACGATCACCGCCTGACGTTTCTTCACAATCGCCGACTTCGCCATATCAATGCCATACAGCACCTGGTTTTTCCGATACAACTGCGTGTCGGGAGTATTAATGTATTTCGCGCTAATCGAATCATCCTCATACAACTTGCGAGCGCCGAAACCAAGCGTGCGTCCGGTTGAATCGCGAATCGGCCATGTTACGCGGCCACGGAAATAGTCATACACCCCATGCTGGCCTTGACGGGCCAAACCTGCGTCCAACATTTCCTGCTGTGTGAAGCCCTTGCCTGCCAAGTACCGCACCAGATTATCCCAGCCTTGCGGAGCATATCCGCAACCGAATCGTTGGCAATCGGCCTGGCTGAAATTACGGCCATCAAGCAGTTTGCGCGCGGCGAGCGCGTCTTTGGTCATCAGCTGCGAGACGAAAAACTCCTGCGCGGCCTCGTTGGCTTCCAACAGGCGGGCACGTTTCGAACCGGTATGCTCCTTCTTGGCGTTCGACTGGTCATAACGCAATTCGATATGGTATTTGTCGGCCAAAAGCTCGACGGCATCACGAAAGTCGACGTTCTCCTGATGCTCCACATAACCGAACACGTCTCCGCCAAGACCGCAGCCGAAGCAATGCCACACACCGAGCGCCGGACGCACGGAAAAGCTTGGCGTTTTCTCGTCATGAAACGGGCACAGCCCCACGTATGTGCCAGTTCCTGAAGGTTTGAGCGTAACCGTTGCGGACACAATGTCGTACAGATCGGCGGTGGCGCGAACTTTTTCGATATCTTCCTTCAGAATCATTCCTGGCATAGCTCACCACCTTAACAGCAAGCGCGGCACGTTGACCAACCGCCGAACGTACCGCGCCCACCATATTGACTTTCACGGCGTGCCTCCCATCGCACGCCTGATTCTTTATAGGAGGGTTGCGGGATCGAGTTTGGCGAGATCTTCGACCGACAGCACGTCAGAGGCATGCTCGTACAGGCGCGGGATACGGTTGCACAGGCAGGTGAAGATCTCATAGCTGATGGTTCCTGCGGCACGGCCCCAATCGTCGGCGGTCGGCTCGGCATAATCCTCTCCGCGACCCGGTCCGAACAGCTGCACGGTGTCGCCCTCATGCACGCCAAGCTTTTCCGCGGAACCGTGCAGGTCAAGCATAAACTGATCCATGCACACGCGGCCGGACACACGGTAGAGGCGCGGACCTTCCGTGGTCATCACACGCACCGGGCCTCCTGGCTTGACCACATGCTTCGCGCCTTCCATATCAAAACCGGAAGCGGAACGGTGAATGCCGTCCGCATAGCCGACAGGCACGATCGCGGTGGACGTATCGGACGGAGTCAGGTACGTGCGGCCATAGGAAATGCCATGGCCCGCTTCAACATCCTTGACCGTACCAAGCTGCGCCTGCAACGTCATGGCCGGCGTCAAACCGTATGTACCTGGCGTGCCCATGGCCGGATCAGCCTCATAACCATACAGGCCGATACCCGGGCGCGTCAGCTCAAAATGAATCTCGGAACGTGAAAGCGTGGCAGCGGTATTGGCGAGATGACGAATCTCCGGCGCAATGCCCGCCTGCTCCATACGACGGGTGAAATCCTTGAAATTCTCGATCTGTCTGTCGGTGGATGCCACGAATTCAGGAACGTCCGGAGCGTCCGCCACCGCCAAATGGCTCCACTGGCCGACGATATGCAGCACACCCTCCTTGGCGAGCGGCACCAGCTTGGCGAGCGCCGCGTCGAACGTGGCGGGTGTGAACCCGTTGCGGCCGAAACCGGAATCGACCTTCACATGCACACGTGCGGTTTTTCCAAGACGACGTGCCGCAGCCGCAACGCCGTCAATGCCCGGCAATGATCCGACGGAAATATCGATATCATTGTCGATCAGCTCGTCAAAAGGCACAGCCATGCCGTTATATACCCATGTCAGAATGTGGCAGCGGTCCGGCCCGATGCCCGCCTTGCGCAGCAGCAGCGCCTCATGTGATTGCGCCGTGCCCAGCCAGGTCGCACCTCCCGCCAGTGCCGCGAGCGCGGCCGGAATAAGACCATGCCCGTACGCGTCGGCCTTGACCACACCCATCACGGCGGTGCCGGAATTCGGGCCGCCAACCACGCTCACCAGATGACGCATGTTGTTTCGCAATGCGGCCATATCGACGATGGCCTGCGCCGGATATTGCTTTTGGGCGGCCTCATAATTGGCCTTGCCTTGTTCGGATGAGAATTGCCATTCACGGGCAGCGTTGAAAGTCATGACTCTATTGTTGCGCTCCCACGTGACGGCTTCGAAAAGACTCGCACACTTAGCGAGACGATTCACGGGGTTTTCACGGTTTTGTCCGTGCCAGGTTTTTACACTCTCCTTACATAAGGCGCGTACACCTCCCGTATATGAGGCGTTCAGCCCTTCTTTGATTTCTGGCGTTTGAGGCGTGCCAGAGTCCCGGAAATCCGTCCGGTCCAGCCCATATAAAACCATTTTTAGGGAATTAAGACCATGGATCTTTTTCGCAAAAAGTCAGTGGACCAGCTCGTATCCGAGTCGACTCCGCTGAAACGCACATTGAAAACATTTGACCTTACCATGCTGGGAATCGGCGCCATCATCGGCACCGGCATTTTCGTACTCACCGGCAAGGGCGCCCTCACCGCAGGTCCGGCATTGTGCATCTCCTTCCTTCTGGCCGCGGTCTGCTGCGGTTTCGCGGGATTGTGCTATGCGGAGTTCGCCGCGATGGCACCAGTGTCCGGTTCCGCATATTCGTACGCGTATTTGGCGTTCGGCGAGCTGATCGCGTTTGTGATCGGCTGGGATTTGATTTTGGAATACGCATTGCAGGCGGCCACCGTGTCCGCCGGATGGTCCGGATATTTCAACAAACTGTTGGAAGGTTTCGGCTTGCATCTGCCAGTTGAACTGACTGCGGCATACGGCACCACGCCAGGCGTGACCACATACTTCAATCTGCCTGGTTTCGTGATCGTGCTCATCATCACTTGGGTGCTGTCCATCGGCATTAACCAGACGAAGAAAACCAACGATATTATGGTGATGATCAAACTGGCCATCATCGTGCTGTTCATCGTGTGCACCGTCTGGTACATCAATCCCGCCAATTGGAAGCCGTTCTCCCCGTACGGCATTTACACGTTCCAGCCGGGCTCGACGCAGCCGTACGGCATTGTTCCGGCCGCATCGATCGTGTTCTTCAGCTTCATCGGCTTCGACGCCGTCTCCTCCTCCGCCGAGGAGACCATCAATCCGAACAAGACACTGCCGCGCGGCATTCTGATCTCGCTGGCCGTGTCCACCGTGCTGTACATCGTCATGACGCTGATCATGACCGGTGTGGTGCCATACAAGGAGTTCGCGAACTTCATTGACGCTCCGGTGGCCGGCGTGATTCTCGAAACCGGTCTCAACTGGCTGGCGTTCGTTGTCAATCTTGGCGCTCTGATCGGCATGACCACGGTGATGCTGGTGCAGCTGTACGGCCAGTCCCGCATCTGCTATGCGATGAGCCGCGACGGACTGTTCCCGAAGTTCTTCGGCGAAGTGCATCCGAAGTACCGCACACCGTTCAAGGGCACGTGGTTCTTCGGCATTCTGACGGCCATCGCCGGCGGTTTCATCAACATCAACGTGCTGTTCGAATTGGTGAACATCGGTACGCTGTCGGCGTTCATCATCGTGTCCGCGGGCATTCTGTGGATGCGTAAGACCCAGCCGGACGCACACCGCGGCTTCCGCGCCCCGGGCGTGCCGTTCACGCCGATCTGCGCGATCATTTTCTGCTTCATCCTGATTTGCGGTTTGAATTGGGAGACTTGGGTGCGTTTCGCAATCTGGTTCGCCCTTGGTTTGATCGTGTATTTCGTGTACAGCCGCAAGCATTCCGCATTGAACGAGCCAGGACTGTTCTAAAAACCGACGATACGGTTGCTTTCGATATATCTTTCGTAAGATATATCGAAAGCAACACAATCGGATATAAAAATCCCGTTGAACATCTGAAATACGATATTCAACGGGATTTTTGCTTCTCAATATCGAAGATTATTTGCGATTATTTGTGATGAAATTTATATTGATTGATATCAATCCATATAAATCCGCAAATCTCACCATTCATGCCGTTGATAAGCGATACGCGTGGTGTCGGACGGCCTGTCAAGCAACTGAATCAAGCCGCAGCGCGCGAAACCATTCGATTCGAGCACATGCTGCATGGCCTTGTTGTTGGGATGCGTATCCGCGCGCACATTGCCGTAATGTTCGATGCACCAGTTGATGCAGTCCTTCGCCGCACCCTTGGCGAGACCCGACGAGGCGATCCGGTGGATGGTCACATACGGATCGTCATCCAGCCAGGCACCATCGATATTCACATACGTCGGGTCGATGCCCGGACACAATGCGAACTGGGCGAGCACACGTTCCTCGCCATCAACCGTATCGACAAGCAACACGGTGCGTTGCAATTCGACATCGTCACGAACCACTTCCTCACGAGGGAACTTATCACCCCACTGCGTGGGATTGCCATTGGAGGCCATCAACTTGCGGGCATGCTCATAAATCTTCAGCATGGTCGGCAAATCAGCCATAGTGGCGCGACGGAACCGCCGTTCAGAGGTAATGACGCTCTCCTCACCCATCTCGTTCACCTTTGCATCACCTTGTCTTCTTCCGAGCGTCAAAAATACCATGCCCACGGCACAGTATTCGCAATATGCCCGAAAAAAGACGTGCAATCGCACGCAAATCAGACCAGACGGCGCTCAAACGCGTCAGAGCTGATGCCCTTGGCGAGAATATCCTTGCACCATTCCTTCGCCGTGAACAGGCTATGGTCGCGGTAATTGCCGCAGCTTTCGATGGTGGTGGCAGGAACGTCATCCCATGTGGCCTCGTATGCGATGAATTCCAACGCCTCCTTCAACGCGCGAGCCACTTCTTCCGTGGAATGCTCGCCCCACGTCAGCAGGTGGAAACCGGTACGGCAGCCGAACGGGGAACAATCGATATAACCGTCGATACGTTCACGCAACAGCACCGCAATCGTATGTTCGATGGTGTGCAGGCCACCGGTCGGAATCGCATTCTCATTCGGCTGCACCAAACGCAAATCATAATTGGAAATCACATCGCCATTCGGACCGGTCTGCGTGTCGATATAACGCACATACGGAGCCTTCACCTTGGTGTGGTCGAGCTGGAAGCTTTCCACAACCGGCTTGTCTTCTGCCATCATCAATCCTTTCTTCAACAACTGTTCGTCTCTACTGTCGCCGTTTTGCCGGCATACGTCAACCTCACCGCCATACATGTTGCCGATAACGTGTTACGTATCGTATAAAACGTATGATTTTGCAATAATCGATACGCTTATTCCTCAAGCTGACACGTCGCCTGATTCATGCAACGAAATCGCGGATCACTTCCATGAACCGTTCGCCATACGCTTCCAATTTGAGCGCACCAACGCCATTGACTTGCGAGAATTGCTCGCCGGTGACCGGCCTGATACGCACCATATCGCGCAACGTTTTATCGGAAAAGACGATATACGGGGGTTTACCGAGTTCGCGGGCGATGTCAAGCCGCAACGCACGCAGTTTGGCGAACAATTCCTCGTCTCCGTCGCCCGGCACATACGATCCCATGGCCTGAGAGCCCACGGACGGCGATTCCGCACGTTTCGCAGCGTGCTTCCGTTCAATCTTCTTGATTTCATAATGAAAATTCGGCGCGACCGTTTCCACCGCACGTTCACCGAAACGAACGATCGGCATGGAACCTTCCGAGATGGAAAGAAAACCATCCGTCGCCATCTGGCTGAGCACGTCACGAATCTGTGCCTCCGAAGTCGCGCTCAACATGCCGTACGTCGGCAGATCGGCAGGATGAAGATAGTTCAAATCCTGCGCTTTCGACCCTCGCAGCACTTTGACGATCTTCCCCGAACCGACCTTCTGGTTCACGTCATGCACGCAGCGGCTGATGGCCCGAGCGATATCCGTGACGTCAACGGTTTCAAACGTATTCCCGCAGTTTGTGCATCCCCCCACGCATGTGCCGTCATCACGGACGGCCGCTCCCCCGGCCTCACCGAAATACCTGGTCATATACTCGTGCAGACAATCCGTGGTACGGCAATAACCGATCATGGCGTTGAGCAGACGCCGTTTCGACGCACGCACGACCTCCTGCTCTTCGGCAGTCAAACGCTCGTTCTCATAATCCGAATCAAGCAGCCTTCGCCTCGTAGCAATATCAGACTCGTTCCACAGCAACGTGCACCGGCTCGGCTCGCCGTCGCGCCCCGCACGACCGGCCTCCTGATAGTACGCTTCGATCGATTCCGGCATATTATGGTGAATCACATAACGCACGTTCGACTTGTCGATTCCCATGCCGAACGCATTCGTGGCAACCACCACAGGCACACGGTCGGTTACGAAATCACGTTGCGCCCGCTCCCTCGTTTCGGCCGGCATACCGCCATGATAGGCGACCGCGACCATGCCGAGTCGCGTCGCATCCTCACCTTTCGCGGCACGCAGCTCGTGCACGGCAATATTCAACGATTCGGCAAGCGACTCCACTTCCTTGCGGGTCGCGCAATACACGATGCCGGATTCGTCAGGATGATCCGCAATATATGAAGCCACCCACGAGGCCTTATGTTTCCTTTCCATCCTGATCACGTCGAAATACAGGTTGGCCCTGTCGAAGCCGGTGACGGTAACGGACGGATCACGCAATCCGAGAATTCCGATAACATCGCGGCGCACCCGTTCCGTCGCGGTCGCAGTGAACGCGGCAACCGTCGGACGGGTCGGCAATGCCTTCAGAAAATCGCCGATACCAAGATATGACGAGCGGAAATCCTGACCCCATTGCGACACGCAATGCGCTTCGTCAACGGCGACCAGAGAAATCGGCACACGACTGGCGAACGTGCGAAAACGTTCGGTTTCCAAACGCTCCGGAGCCACATACAGCAGTCTGATCCGTCCCGACAACGCCTGCGCGAACACCAGATCCTGTTCGTCGGGACTTTGCGTGGTATTGATGAACGCGGCTGGAATGCCCACGTCGTTGAGCGCGTCGACCTGATCGCGCATCAACGAGATCAGCGGGGAAATGACGATGGTCATGCCCGGAAGAAGCGTGGCGGGAATCTGGTAGCAGATCGACTTGCCAGCGCCGGTGGGCATGACGCCGAGCGCATCATGGCCTTGGATAATCGCATTGACTATGCCTTCTTGACCGGGACGGAAGGCGTCATATCCGAAGTAGGTGCGTAGGGCGTCACGCGCCGACGTAAACTCTGTCATACGCAGCAGTCTAGTATCCACCGCCTCTACTCAGTGCGGAGGGCGGTGGCGGGATCCTGCTTGGAGGCGCCACGACTTGGGATGAGGCCGCCGATCAGGGTGAGCACTACGCTGAGAATCACCAGAGCGATGGCATTACCGACCGGCAGCACGGCACTGACCTCGGTGGTACCCATGAAGTGGTGCAGCACGCTGTTGATCGGGAAGTTGAGCAGCACGGTGGCACCAACGCCGATCAGACCGGCCAGCAGGCCGATAATGCCGGTTTCCGCGTTGAATACGTTCGACACATTGCGTTTGGATGCGCCCATGGCGCGCAGAATACCGATTTCCTTGGTACGTTCCAGCACGGAAATATAGGTGATAATGCCGATCATGATCGACGAGACCACCAATGACACAGCCACGAAAGCGATCAGCACATAGGTGATGACGTTGATGATGGTGGTTACCGAGTTCATCATCAGACCAACGTAGTCGGTGTAGGTGATCTTGTCTTTTTCCTTGGCGGTCTTATTGTATTCGTCGATGGCGTCGTTGATGGAATTCTTGTCTTCGAAGCTGTCGACGTAAATGTTGATGGAGCTTGGTGCGTCACGGCTGACCACGCCGAAATCAGCGAGATTGTCGTTGTAGGAGCCGGTGGACACGTACTGGTTGTAGATGGCGACCAGCGTGGCCTCGTCGGCGGTGGCGATATAGGCGTCGAATTGGTCGGCGAGCTGCTGTTCGCCCATCTGAGCCATGGCCGCGGCCTGCTGGGAGTCACCTCCGGATGCGCCTGCGGCCGCCATCATGTTCTGCGCCATCTGCGCCTTGCTGCTTACGCCGAGGGATGCGACGTAATCGCGGGCATCCTGAGCTTTGGTGGCATCGTCGGACGGCGAGAACGTCATGCCGTTGAGCACATTGTGATCTTTATCGGACCGCTGTTCGGTGACGATTTCACTGGATTCGGCACGGTCGATCAGCTCATTGGTCAGAGCACGCGTATAGCCCACACCGGAGGAAAGCGGGGTTGCGTCAGCATCCTCTACCGGCTTAACCACGCCCACGATCTTCAGATCGATGGCCTTGTCGGAGTCGATCAGCGCATTAATCTGGTCCACATCGTCGCCCACGTACGTCCAATGGCCGTTATCGCCTTTGACATACTGGTCGCAGGCCGGCAGCAGCTTCAGCGTGCGGTCGATAACGTCGGAATAGTCAATCTTCTTGGTATCGGTTTTCACATCGTCGCCGGAATTGAGCTGGTTCATCATATCGTGGTATTCACTGGCGGATTTGAGGCCTAGCTCATACACAGCGGTTAACGACAATGAATTGTTCTCGTCAAGTACGAGTACAACCTCGTTCTTGTTCTTTGGCCAGGATCCTTCGACTACCTCATAATTGTCGGAAATGACCTTGCCGACGTTCTTTTTGCCATCAGCGCTTGGCATGATCTCATGGAACGAGCTCGGTGCAGCATTCTGGTCGGTTTTACCCGTGAGCATGCTCACGCGCGTCGACGTAAAGGTGGATGAGTCGGCAGACATCAGCGAACCGTCCGCCATCTGGTCGGCCATCGATTTGGTGCCGGTTTTGCCCACCGTCACACCATCGGCGTTGACAAGCGTGCCGTCTGGATCGTGTGAGAATACGGAGAACCTCGTATCATACGAATACTGGATTCCCGCGGAACCGATATACCGATTGATGTCACTGTCCTTATTATCAAGGTATTTCTTGAACGCGCTCAGATTGTTTTCGGTAATGCTGCTGGTCATCGAAGCGGTGCCCTTGATGGCGGCATCATCCGGATAAATCGCGTCGCTCTTATGCTTCTTGCCTTGATTGTCCGCACTCTGCTGGCCGGAAGTCATCATGCTGGTCAGGTCGAAGGTCTGTTCGTCGATGCTGATCGGGTAAGCAGTCATCGTCTCGCGCTGAATATTGTCGATATAAGTGTTCACGCCTGCCGAAACGGACATGATCAATGCGATGCCGATGATGCCGATGGATCCTGCGAATGCCGTAAGGAACGTACGGCCCTTCTTGGTGCGTAAATTGTTGAAGCTCAATGCCAACGACGTGCCGAACGACATGGATACGCGGCCCATGGTCTTGTGCACGGAAGCGGTAGCCGTTTCGTTCTGGGCTGGTTCGAACGGGTCGGAGTCGGAACGAATCACACCGTCCTTGAGCTCCACAATGCGCGTGGCATACTGGTAGGCCAGTTCGGGGTTATGCGTCACCATCACCACGAGGCGGTCTTTGGCGACCTCTTTGAGCAGATCCATGATCTGCACGGAAGTGTCGGAATCAAGCGCACCGGTCGGCTCGTCGGCGAGCACGATGTCCGGATCGTTCACCAATGCGCGCGCAATGGCCACGCGCTGCTTCTGACCGCCGGAAAGGTTGTGGGGTGCGCGCTCACGGTATTCGTAGATGCCGGCCATCTTCATGGAGTCATCCACCCGGCGGCGCATCTCGTCCTGCGGCACACCGAGGTTTTCCAGCGCAAAGGCCACGTCCTCTTCCACCACGGTCGCCACGATCTGGTTGTCCGGGTTCTGGAACACCATGCCCACGGTGCGCCGGATGTCCAGCAGCAGCTGGTCCTCAGTGGTATCCATGCCGCTGACGTACACCTTGCCCCCGGTGGGCAGGAGGATGGCGTTCATGTGCTTGGCGAGGGTGGATTTGCCGACCCCGGCGGGGCCGTCCAATGTGATGATAGGCAGACACTTCATGATTACAGCAGTTCCCGCATTGCATTGATAAGCATAGTATTTTCTTCAGCCGTCCCCACGGAGACGCGGAGGTTCCGGGGCAGGCCGTAGCTGGTCAGCGGACGCAGGATGATCCCGCGCCGCAACAGATCTTCAAACAGGGAAGCGGCGTTGGGGCCGTCCGCCGGAAGCTCGAACATGAGGAAGTTCGACTGGGAAGGAAACACGCGGCATCCGAGCTTCGTGAGCTCACCGGTGAGCCACGCGCGGCCCTCGCGGACCACCCGCACGGTCTCGTCGTGGAACGCCACGTCTTGCAGCGCGGCGATCCCGGCCTCTTCAGCCATCAGGTTCA
>OJOV01001783.1_pt1 | contig 15703 bp, 10 predicted proteins | sample 1598281 | NCBI WGS metagenome assembly OJOV01 (sample SAMN03922469, study PRJEB24848) | human gut metagenome | isolation source: stool sample | host: Homo sapiens | place: Germany | collected 2010-11
ACTTCAAAAACTGCTGTCACAGCAGGTTGCCATGTAAATAAACACACTAATTATATTGAAATAAAGCGAGGAACTTTCGAGTATCCTCGCTTTTTTTATACTTTTGTACTCTAAAGATAATAAAACACATCAATTATGAAGAAACTATTAATATCGGTCGCGGTATTCGCCTTTGCCATAGCCTCATTTGCACAAGCACCCGGCTATGAATTCACAACCGTTGTATCCCACAAAGCCACACCTGTCAAAGATCAGTCGTCCACCGGAACTTGTTGGTGCTTTGCCACTGCATCTTTTATGGAGTCGGAACTGCTCCGCATGGGGAAAGGAGAATACGATTTATCAGAGATGTTCATCGTCCGCCAAAAGTACATGAACCAAATGGAAGATAATTATCTCCGACGCGGAAAAGGAAATATCGGCGAGGGAAGCCTGGCACATACTTTTAAAAACGCTTATAAGCAAGTAGGAATTGTACCGGAAGAGGCATACTCCGGTTTGATAGACGGCAACAAAGAACATAACCATGGAGCGTTATCACGTTATTTCAAGGCTTTGGTAGACGCAAATATCGCTTCTAAAAAGCGTACTCCGCAATATTATACACTTATCAATAATCTGTTCGATACGTATTTGGGTAAGCTGCCGGAGAAATTCACTTATAAAGGAAAGGAATATACACCGCAGTCTTTCACCGAAAGCCTGGGACTGAATATGGATGATTACATAGAACTGACCAGCTTCACCCACAAACCTTATTATGAAATGTTCTCTCCCGAGGTACCGGACAACTGGGAGAACCAGCCGATGTATAATCTTCCGTTGGATGAACTGATTGAAACTATCGACTATGCACTGAACAAAGGATATACCGTATGTTGGGACGGTGATGTCAGCGAACAAGGCTTCTCTTTTAAGAACGGAGTTGCTATCAATCCACAAGTGGAAGACGTAAAAGATTACTCTACTACCGATCGCGCCCGTTTTGAAAGTATGCCGAAATATCAACGCCTGGACGAAGTGTTTAAGTTTGAGCACCCTTATCCGGAAATCGCCGTAACACCTGAAATCCGTCAGGAAGGCTATGAAAAGTTTGTAACTACCGACGACCATTTAATGCATATCACCGGCATTGCAAAAGATCAGAACGGTACTAAATATTATATTACCAAGAACTCCTGGGGAGCAGAAAGTAACAAGTCCGGCGGTTACCTGAATATGTCGGAAAGCTATGTACGTGCCAAGACTATCTGCGTTATGGTACACAAAGACTCCCTACCGAAGGAATTGAAACAGAAACTCGGAATCCGATAAAACGTATCGGGCAAATTCTTATAGACTTAGTTGGAAAAAACAGGGCGGAAAAGTAGTATTACTTCACCGCCCTATTTTCTTATTAACCCACTATTAAACCCTTTTTTCTTTTATTTCTTTTTCAGCGTCACATCACTGATTTCTACCACACCACCTTTACCTAGGGAAAGGATAGCTACATAACAATCTTTCAGGATAGCCGCATCATCATCAGTATCGGATACTTCCAGATTGGCATTTGATTTCTTACTGCTGATAGCATTCACCACCTGTCCCATATCATAGTAAACCACTACTTTAGTCCATTTATCAGCATCCTTAATCTTGAAGTTATATTGTGCACCCGAAGCGTTTGGTTGAGCGTCCGCATCATAATCTCTACGCATGAAGAAAGTAGTATTGTACTTACCGTTATCATTCTTTTCCTCATTCGTCTGCTTGATATATACACTTACCGGAGTGCCGGCTTCCTTAGCTTTTGCATAGAAAGTGAGAACATAGATACCCTTTTCCAGACCGTCGGTAACACGCTGTCCCAAGAATGCCTTGTACCAGGAAATATTCTTTTCGGCTCCGGAGTTGTCAATCTTCATGGCATTCGGATACTTGGCGTCTCCTGTCTGTTCCCAAGCAATGGTAGTCGCTCCGTCAGCTTCATTATTCATGATAAACCATTCTCCTGCGGTAGCCTTGTTGGCGTTAGTTACTTTAGTTTTCACTTCGGTAGCAAACTTTTCGTTTTTAATCAGATTTTGAGCACTTACGCTTACTCCCGCGATAGCCAAAAGGCCGGCAAATAATACTTTCTTCATCTTATAGCAATTTAATTGTTAATATCTCAATTTCTATTCTTTCTTATTTTACTTGTTGAATGACAAATTTATAATTCCCGGTCATTTTCTTTTCTTCTGCTTTCAGTGTGATCCGGTAAATCTCCTTACCCCATACATTAGACAGGCGCGGATCATCTAACTTGACAGTTTCCAGTTCGGCTTTAAATTGAGCCGGATAGTCCAGTTCCACCTTCTGTCCTCTGACTTCGATACGCACTTTGCCCGGCGACGGAAATGTAACATTTCCCCAAGTCAGGAAGTTTACCTGATTAGGCGCCAGCACTTCATTTAATGTATAGTTGTCGGCCACCACCAACTTACGGTCATCCAGTTTATAAGAACGAACCCAGCTTTTTACTTTCGCTTCTGCCGGATAGGCAGCAGCTATATCAGTAGAGAAAAAGCGATTCTTCTCATTACACACCGTATTGGTAGCCTTATAGTCCTGACCGAATTTCTGCGATATCCCGTTAATCATCGGCAAGTTATGATAATCACTCTGCATCGTCCAAATCTTATAGCGGTCCTTTCCGAATGTCTGTTTGGTATATGTGCCCACGCCGGCGTCAATCAATACGGGAATCGTATTCAGATACAAAGAGAATGTGCCCGCATCATTATGATTGTGGCTTTCGTTATTGAACCCTCCTTTGGTTGCTACAAACATTCCATGTTTATTCTTCATATAGCAGAATTCCGTTTCGGGATACCAAGTCACGTCCGGCATCTCATGTTTAGGGGTCGCTTTGGCAAGATCATTACAACAAAGCAGGGACTGGAGAGAACGGAAAGCATCATTACCCATTGTAGCATACGGCTTTCTGCCATTCAATAGATAAGCGGCAAAATGCATCATCTCCTCACTGTTCACAGCCTTACCGAAACGATAGATCAATAAAGGATCACCCCCGCCTTGTGCAGATGCATCGGCAAAGTTTACGACCCAGCCATTGCCTACATAAGAGCGTGACATATATTCACCCATTCGGCGAATCATCGGTTCCTGAAACAAGGATATTTTGCCACCCGTACCGTCAGAAAGAATCTGAAGATAATCATAAAGTTTACCGGCTGCGTGTCCCCAGTAGGAAGTTCCTTCTTCACAAGCCCCGTCGGATTTCACAAAGTTTATGAACTTATCCACCGATTTCATCGAACGGTAAACGGCTTTGACTAGTTTATCCTTGTTGTTCTCCAGTAATAAGAAACATTGCAGCGCATTGGAGTTACACCATGGATTCCAGTTGTTGATAATCTCTCCCGGCCGCCAGTTGAAAGCCATCCACCACATATCATCATCATTCATATAAGGATCGAGAATGCGTTCTTTAATAGCTTTACGTATTTGAAGAGACACCACGGGGTTAATTTTGTCGAACGGTTTACGGAAAAAATAGTGTACCCACGCCATTAAAGCACCATAACCACCGGAACCAAGATCGATAATCTGTTCGCGGAAATCAGGAAGTGAACGTTTACTGCTCTGGCGAGGCAAATGTGCAGACAAAACCCATGAATTCATCTCGCAGCTCATGTAAGCTCCGTTTAATAACTGGTCGATAAAACGTCCTTTTCCTTCGGCCAGTTCAGCAAGCATCAACGCATTCAATGCCTGGCGGTTGGCGTCATAAGGAGCTTCCATTACTTTACGATTACCACTACGTTCGTATTCCAGATAAGCAGTGGCAGGAATCAGTTTCCATTTATAATCGAGAAGTTTCTCACCGGCTGCGATAAGACGTTGCTTGTTAGGCCCCATTAACGAATCCCAGGCTGCCCGATCGGTATAAGCCGGATAAGGCACCCAAGCTTGTTTCATTACTAATACGTTTTTCAACGTAGCTTCATCAGCCGCTTTTTGCAGCATATTTCGTTCGGTGTAAGCATTGGCTTTGAAAGAAAGACTTCCCAAAGCTGCAACCAGAAGAAAACAAAGTAAATGTTTCATTCGATTCATGGTATTTTGTTCATTTAAGTATGGCAAAGATAGCGCATCTCCCTAAAAACGAGGTGAACAAATCATACGAACCTGATGACAAAATAGTACAGAGTTCAAGAATTGTACTCACAGAGAGCTTAAATTAAGTATTCAAGTCATAAAAGCGATGATTTTATCCTGCAAAAAACAGAGGCTCTATTTGAGTAAAACAGAGGCTCTGTTTGGGGTAAATAGAGGCTCTGTTTGAGTGAAATAGAGGCTCTGTTTTATTCCCAGTCACTGAACTCGAAACTGAGCTGTTCCCAGACCCCGTGTTGCTCATCGGCTTCTTCTTTCGGATTGGAAACGGAAAGTCCGATAAGGCGGATCGGATGTTGCTCGTATTCCACTGTTTTCAATAATTCCTTGGCGAGTGGAAGCACGCGGTCCAGCGTCGTCAACTCCTGCGACTGGGTGATACTGCGGGTGATCTGACTAAAATCATGGAACTTGATTTTCAGCGTCAGAGTGTTTCCCTTGAACTCTTTTCGTTGCAGTCGTTCTATCAGTTCTACCGCCATGTGATATAGTTCGATAATAACAGATGAACGGGAGGAAATATCCCGTTCCAATGTACGCTCGCACCCGATAGATTTACGAATACGAACCGCTTCCACAGGACGTTCGTCGATCCCTCGTGCGCATTCGTAATAAAGTGATCCTACTTTGCCAAAATGCGCGGTCAATGTCTCCAATGAACATTTCCGAAGTTGAAGCCCGTTACGGATTCCCAACAGATGCATTCTCTTTGCCGTGACAGGTCCCACTCCCCAAAAGGATTCGATAGGCAGACGGGCGATGAACTCGAGTGCCTGTTCCGGATGAATGGTACACAACCCGTCCGGTTTACGATAATCCGAAGCTATTTTGGCAAGAAACTTATTATAAGAAATCCCGGCAGATGCAACGAGATTCAACTGCTCACGAATCTTCTGCTTTATTTCCTTCGCTATATCCACAGCCAAAGAAATACCCTTCTTGTTCTCCGTCACATCCAGGAAAGCCTCATCCAAAGAAAGCGGTTCAATGATATCGGTATATTCATGAAAGATTTCATGTATCTGTCGGGAAACGGACTTATAGACATCCATTCTGCCCGGTACGAAAATTAACTGAGGACAAAGGCGCTTTGCCTTCTGTGAGGACATCGCAGAACGGACACCGTAACGCCGGGCTTCATAGCTGGCAGCAGCTACTACTCCTCTTTCTTCGGCATGACCGACTGCCAGAGGTTTTCCCCGAAGCTCCGGATGATCACGCTGTTCTACGGATGCGTAGAAGGCGTCCATGTCAATGTGTATGATCTTTCTCTGAACCATTTCTTGCGATTAGCAGAGCAAACTTACTATAAATTCCTGAATAATTTCTGTTTAGCGGTTCAAAAAATATTCAAGATTGCACCAAACCGACTCTTAATAATACTATATTTGCATATTATCTATTGAAACCACAGGCGCACCTGAAAAGTTTATATCACAGTACTATATACTTCAATATTATGAAAAAAATACTATTTTGCGTATTAATAATGCTTTGCAGCATTTCCGCATTTGCTCAAAAAAGAATTACTTTCAAAATAGAAAAGCTTTCAACTCCCGAAAACTTCCTTTATTTGCAATCTTACGACGATATCTACAAAAGACTTATCATGTCCGAAACCGAAGTTTTTTCAAAAGAAGTTGAAAAGCAGGAAAAGAATCCGCCGTTCAATATCATCGCAAAAAGCGAAGCTCCCGACAGCCTGGTATCTTATCGCTACCATTCTTTCTTTCAAGGCATGTATCAGGCTTATGCGGACCACAGACCGTTTGTGTTATCTCCGGACATGATCTGGTTGTTAATCAGCCAAGGCTTTGCACGACATATCAACGCTAATCAAGAAGCAATGCGAGACTATATCGTCGATTTCTCCGGAAAACAATCGTTGATTGTTAAGACAGATAAACAGTTGGAAGATCCTACTCTTTCATGGAATGAGATCTTCCCTCAATTTACAGAACAAATAAAAAAACAAGTAGGAAATAGCCTGGTTGAAACACTGACTTGCAACTTCTCAACAACAACACCTTTAGAGAAAATTGCCTCTGAAATAACAATCATGGAATCCGTGAAGCCTTATTTTGAGTTTATTGTTATACGCATTGTTTGCGGAATCCCGGAAATAACCCTCGAAGGTACACCTGAAGATTGGGAGAAGGTGCTAAGTAAGGCTAAAAGTTTGAAAGGATATAAGCTCGAATGGTGGATCTCCGAGCTGGAACCTCTTCTGAAGGAATTTGTAAAAGCATCCAAAGGCGAAATTAACAAAAGCTTTTGGCGCAATATGTTTAAATATCATTCGCAAGAGAAGTATGGCGCTCCTAATATGATCGACGGCTGGATAGTGAAATTCTTTCCTTATGACAAAAAAGGACAAAGGAACAATCTAAAACAACTGGAAGGCACAGACAGTCTGCCTGATGAAATAGTAAAAGTAGATTTAAAATATCAGGAAGTATATAACAATACAGTTACAGAAACTCCGTTGGAACTTTGGGCAGGCTTCGTCGGGCTTGAACAGAATAAAAGAAACTTCGCTCTACGACCACAAATCAGTTGGATGATCAGAAAGAAAGACCTCACTAACAACAAAGTGAAAAACAAATTAATGGCAGATGCACAAGGTACAGGTTTCGGTCGTGGCATTTCTATTAGAGTGAAAGAATTTCCTTCTGTTTTGTTAGAACTCACTGAAATAAAGAAATTGGAAATAAGATTCATTAATCAGATTGATATACCGGATGAAATATCAAAGATAAAAATTGAACATTTAGAGTTATTCGGGAAAATAAGCAAAGAAGGAATTGAACGTATCAAAAGACTATTGCCTGATAGTGATATTAAAATAAATGGTTCACGAATATAAGAAATAGTCCCGATGAACGGGACTATTTCTTATATATATCAGGCCTGTTTCTTAGCCAGAAACTTCTTAGTCAGCCACTTTCTTACAGGTTCATCATACAACTTCAGACAGAGGTATGCCAACAGGATATTTCCGAAGAATACTATCAAAGCCACCGGCCATGTATCGGAGAAAGTGAGTTTTTCCCCACTCCACAACCAGGCATAATACAAATACATAAAAGGATAATGAACGATGTACAAGGGATAGGATATATCTCCCAGGAATTTGCAAATTCCGGAAGTCCCTTTATCTGTCGTTTTTCCGGAGGCACCCAGGTAAACAAGGATCGGGAAAAGAATAATGGTACATACAGAGTCATAAATACCATTCATCCACGAAGCTTCCATACCACCGATATGTGGTATAGACAGTAGAACAGCAATCGCAATACTACATATCCAGAAAGCTCCTCTAATCTTGACCGGTTTAAAAATACGCGACATCAACAACCCTGCGGAAAAAGCAAACAGCAAACGCAGAAATCCTCCGAGCAGATTATAATCCAGCAATGACCAACCTACACCTAAATGCCCATAACCGGAAAGATTGCATACAGCAAATGAAGCCAGTCCGATCGCCGCCAGAATGACAAGCACGGTCAGCTGTTTGGTCGAGAACCGGCGGATAAACAGGGCATACAGAATATTCCCTATATACTCGAAAAACAAAGACCAACTCGGACCGTTCAAAGGATACATTTCTCCATTTCCACGAACTTCGGAACCCGAACCGGGTACAGCCGGAATCAAGAAAAGATTGAGAAGCAATGCAAGCATCACCATAGATATGCTGACCTGCGTACCGTCCCACTTCTCACAACCTTGTATACAAAACGTAATAGCACCTAAAACAGCTCCCAGGATAACCATTGGATGTAAACGGATTAACCTGCGTTTGAAAAAGTCTTTTGTGTTCATCGTTGTTTTCCAACGGTCGTCATAAGCGTAACCAACAACGAATCCCGACAGGATAAAAAAGAAATCGACGGCCAAATAGCCGTGATTGAACCGCTGGTCTATGGGACTTGTGGCAAAGCCTTCAAATATATGATACCATATAACCAAAAGAGCAGCGATTCCTCTCAAGCCGTCAAGGAGTTCATAATGGGGTTTACTATCTGCAAATGCAGCAGAAGAAGAGATGTTTTGCATGATAAATTTATAAATTAGATTATTATTTTGCGTATCACTGATGAGGGCCCAAAGTTACAGAAGTTAGTTATTAAAAAAATTGTCCTACATCAAAATACGCCCCTACCAGAAATTATTTCCGGCTTCTAAGGCGGCTAAGTGTCGGAAGGGTTATTCCAAGATAAGAGGCAATATATCCTAATTGTACCCGCTGGCATATCTGAGGAAACTGCTGCATAAATTCCTCATATCGCTCTTTGGCCGACAAAGTCAGGCGATCTTTGTGTGAACGGTGTAAGCGTCGGTATTCATTCCGATGAATGATCCTTCCCCAATTAGCCAGTTCGATATTGGTCTGAAAAAGCCGGATCAAATCAGATAGTGCTATTTTATAGGCAACCACGTCTTCAAGCGTTTCCACAAATTCCTCACTCATTTTATTATAATATAATTCATCCATGCTGAAAACAATCCCTCCTTCACACGAGAAGGAGGTAGTGATTTCCTCTCCGTTGACCAGCCAATAAGAGCGGGTCATTCCTTTTTCGATGAAATAAGCTGATCTGCTATATTGATTAGCCTTTATCAATTGATATTTTTTAGGGAAATGGCAAAGTGTCACATTATCCTTCAATAGTTGTATTGTATCATCAGAAACCGGATACAGAGAGGTCATCATTTCTATTACATTCGTCATAAAGCAAATCCTTAATTGTTTTTCCAGTGGTCACAAAGATAGGAAAAACAATTACTTCAGCAATACAAACGGCAACCATTTTACAAAACGATATTCTCTATCGAGCTTTAAGGCAATGACAGGTATTTGTCGTCCTTTCTCCCAAGCCGGCAAGGATAAGATGACCTCATTATTCTTTCGTTGAATCTTAATCCTTTTACCTGTTGACAAATCAAAAGCTTTGGTTATCTGATAGCCTTCCAAAGAATTTATCCGAAGGGTAGAAACCGGTTTCCGTAAATGCAAGTATATATACTCATCTTTATAGGTACTTCCTATTTCATCAGTTTGCTTGAAAGGGCCTCCATGTGTATCATACACAGCTTCTCTATTCCGGTTGATCCATTTCGTCAATTCATATAACCGTTCCACTTGTTCTTCGGGCATCTCTCCGGTAGGTTTAGGTCCGATATTCACTAATAGATTACCGTTACCGCAAAGTGTTTTACTAAACATTCCGATCAGTTCGTCTGCTGTCAGCATCTTAGCATCAGGTTCGTAAGCATATACCGGATAAGTGACGCTGGTACATGCTTCCCATGGAAACGGGGGAGCATCTGTTGTTTTGGCTTCTATTGAGAAGTAGTCGCCCGATGAGCCGTCTGTCCAGAAAGTTTCATGCCCGTCCTCTCCTCTGGTAATAGCCAGACGAGTAGATAACGTATTACTTTTTAGTTTCTTGATATACTGATATAAATCATTTCCTTCTTTTGCAGTCCAAAGAGGATCCAGCCAAAAGCCGTCAAACCACAAGATATCCGGCTGGTAACGGTCTATCAGTTCTTTTGTCTGGTTATGCACAAACCGGATAAAATCTTCCTGCCCATATTTCGGTTCTTTTATTTCTCTTCCAACTTGTGCCATAGAGTTCCAACCGCAATAATCAATGTCTGCTATTGAATAGTAAATGCCATAAAGCAATCCCTGTTTCCGACATTCTTCACCCAATTCCTTCAAAATATCTCGCTTGAAAGGTATGCGGTCTATGTCAAAGATAGAATATTCGCTCGGCCAAATGCAAAACCCGTCATGGTGTTTTGAAATGACTACCATATATTTGCATCCGGCCTGAACAGCTACATTTACAATCTCTTTAGGATTGAAATTCTGAGGATTCCATTTCATGGTAATAGAGTCTGCCACACTTTTAGGAGTACCATTACCAATAGCCCAGGAATCTCCTGTACCAGGTGAATGACAAGCCATCCAATGAATGAACAAACCCAGTTTGGCATCTTGAAACTGTTTTAGAAGTTTCTTGTCCGTTTGAGGATTAAGTACCGTTGTCTGACTTTGCACACAAGTTAAATATCCACATATAAACAATAATAGAAAAGAGAGTCTTTTAAGCTGCATATAATAGAGGTTATTTAAGTTATTTTTCTATATTCAAAGAGGTGTTTTACCCCATACATCTGAATTAGCGGTCATGATTTTCAAACATAAACCACTCCAGATTCATAAAATCCTGCCCGGTCATAGACGGATCATTGTTCTTGAACACCAGCACCAATGCATGAACACCGGTCACCGGTTTCACTTTTGTCCGGTGAACGGAATAGGCAACATCCCCATTCATCGGTTGCAGCTCACAAGTACCAATCAGTTCTCCATCCGGTTTATCCAAACGGATTTCAATAGTACCGGCAGCATTCTTTCCCCATGTTTTGCAAATGAAAGAATTCACCTCCATTCCTGTAAAATCGAAATATTTCCAGTAAGCACAATCTCCATTCCGTATAGCCGACAAATATTCTACCGGATTGCTATGTGCCGGACGCCGAACAACTACCGTGGTATGCCCCGACAAAAGACAAGCCCTCGCCGCATCCATACGCAATAAAGGATTAATAGGCCCCCCACAACCTTGAGTGGTCATTTCTACTTCATTGATAGTTCCGTCCGGATTAAATACAATGGGTTCCATACAAACCTTACGCATAGATGAACTAGCATGGGTAGGCCGATGATAAAAGATATACCACTGCCCATCTATTTCAGCAATAGAACCGTGATTGTTCACTAAATTCCGGTCACTCCCCCAATTGTCTATAATTACTCCCCGATATGTATAAGGACCTAATGGAGAAGTAGCCGTAGCATAGTTCAGGGTAGCACAATTAGATTCACCGTGACGCTGGTGCCCGGCATATACATAATAGTAGATGCCATTCCGTTTACGGACCGAACTGCCTTCATTGAATGCATGTTCATTATAAGTCAACAGTTTCTCATGTACTTCACCTTCGATAGATAACATATCCTTACTCAGTTTAGCTCCTTTGGCATTGGCTTGTCCCCAGAATAAATAAGCTTGCCCGTCATCATCTATAAAGACCGAAGGATCAATTCCATGAATTCCGGCTATGGCTTTTCCCTCTTTAAAAGGTCCATAAGGAGAAGAAGATACGGCAACACCTTCATCTTCCTTTTCATTCGTCAGGCAATAGTATAAATAGTATTTGCCGTTGTGATAGATACAGTCCGGAGCATAAAGCAACTGGTCGGTATAGTCGACTTGCTTCCCTATACCTTTTGTAGCGAAAGAAAACTGTTCCACATCCCAATTTATCAAATCAGAAGTCGATAACACATCATAGGTATGCGAACACCAGACATTTGTCGGCTCATCACGCGAACCATATACATAGACACGCCCATCAGGCATCTGCCTGGCCTCCGGATCGGCAATATACACGCCCGGAGGAGAAATAGGATTAAGCATTCGATGATTAGTCTTAAGTAATTTGGAAACCTTCTTTCCTGTTTGTTCGGTCACAGCCGTATTTACCATGCGATGCTGTGCCGACAATCCCAAACAAAAGGTTAAGAGTATAAAAAACAGTATCTTATTTCTCATAATTCTATATTTTTTCAGTTTTAACTCTAACGTATCATTTGATTATTTTATAAAAAAGTCTTTTTTGATCCGTATATCCTCCACCGAACGACCTATCATCAGGTTGAACTTCCCGGATTCGACAACATATTTCATATCTTCATTCCAAAGTCCCAAATCGGAATAAGGAATGACTATCCGAATATCCTTAGATTCTCCCGGATTCAGACTCACTTTCTCAAAACCTTTTAGGCAGGCAACAGGCGTTACAACACTAGAAACACAATCACGTATAAATACTAAAGCGGTTTCTTTTCCTGCCATATTTCCCGTATTCTTAACAGTAAATGTAAATTCAATATCCTGAGTTTGAGGAATGACACTGTCGATTTTCAATCCTGAATATTCATAACTCGTATAGCTTAATCCATGACCGAAACAAAATGCAGGTTTTTCATCTTCTCTGGAAGAACCCAAACCATAACCCGTCCAATATCTGGAAGGTCTTTGATAATAATACATTGGGATTTGACCGGCATGTTTGGGAATGGTAATTGGCAATTTGCCCGAAGGATTCACTTCTCCAAATAATATTTCAGCTAAAGCTTGTCCGCCATACATTCCCGGTTCCCACACATCTACTATGGTTGGAATGTTTTTGGTTATCCATTCGTTATTTAGAGGTTTGCCATTTACAATGACGATAACTACGGGAGTACCAGTGGCATGTATTGCTTGGACCAGTTCCAACTGTCGTCCGTAGAAATCTATTGAAGGACGGTCCGCCGATTCTCCATAAGTTCTTAATCCCCATTCCGAACGTATTCCATATCCTCCAATTGCAACAATTGCCAAATCGGACTGCCGGGCCTTTCGGACAGCATCATCAATACTGTAATCAGAGATGCCGCCGCCTTCGGTTATCAGCTTCTTCTGGATAGCAGGATCGGTAGTATTTACCGACAGATCAGATTTCTTTGCCTTAATCCGTCCGCTATTGCTGTATAAGATCGACTGCTCGGGAGAGGCTGCCGCCTGAATACCCTCAAGAATAGTAGTTACGTGGTCATCCGGTTGAAAGATAGACCAGTCACCCAAAATACTTTGATTGTCAGCATTCGGTCCGGTAACTAAAATCTTCTTGTATTTAGTCCTGTCAAGAGGCAGGATTTGCCGGTCATTTTTAAGCAAGACAATGGCTTCTCTAGCAGCTTCTAAAGCCAATGCTTTGTTCTCTTTGCTACCATAACTATCTTCTTCAGGAGATACATAACGCTTCTCAAACAATCCCAGCTCGAATTTAATCTTCAAGATTCTTCTAACAGCATCATCAATACGCCGGGGAGATACTTTCTTTTCCCTGACTAACTCTACGAGCGGACGTACAAAGCGTGCCGAATCAGCAGAATACATATGCATATCCAAACCGGCATTGACCGACTTGCAAACAGCCTCTTTCTGATTTTCAGCTATCTGATGCAAAGAAGTAGCCAAATTCTCCACATCTCCCATATCACTGATAAAAAAGCCTTTAAAGCCATACTCCTGCTTGATTATATCAGTCAACAACCACTTGGACGCATGCACCGGCACTCCTGCAATATCATTATGTCCGGGCATAATAGTCATACATCCGGCCTCTATGGCTGCCTTGAAGGGAGGCAGAAAATACGAACGGAGTGCCCGTTCAGACAGTTCGGCGCTAGCATGATTACATCCTCCGACAGATGCACCTCCCCCCACCAGATGTTTGACTGAAACAGCCACTTTCTTAAAAGGATTTTCATTGCCCTGGTACCCCCGTATAGCCTCTTTAACCAATTCGCTTGTCAGAAAAGGATCTTCGCCATAGGTTTCACCGGTCCTTCCCCAACGGGCATCCTGAACGATATCTATACAAGGAGCAAATGCCCAATGTATACCGGAGGAACGGATTTCTTCACCGGCCTTCGAAGTCGTGCGATAAATTAATTCCCGGTTGAAAGTAGCGGCCATGCTTATGGAAGTCGGGAAAATCGTTCTGCCCGTAAGCATTGCATATCCATGTGCCGCGTCCATGCCTATAAGATAAGGAATCTTCAGACGGGTTTGTTCGGACAGTTTTTGTAGTTGATTGCATTCTTCAGGCTCCAAATCCGCCAGCCATGCACCGAAATCATAATATCCATTCTTAAATATGGCCTCTTTATCCCATACGGTAACCATATCCATTTGCCCGACCTTTTCCTCCAATGTCATCTGCGCAAGCAATGCTTCCACTCTTTTGTCTACAGGTTGTTTGGCATCCATATAAACGGAAGTGTCTACCTCTTGTGTAGACCGACAAGACATAAGAAGCAAAATTAAAGTATATAAAATCAATTTCTTCATGTTTATTCAAATTTTATCGTTTTATAATTTTCGATTGGGTTCAGGCATACATTACCCGGTTCTATTATCGGGATAACTGCTCTGGATAGTTTCACTTTCTTACCTTCATAAATAACTTCACCCATTTCACGACGTTCCAGACTTGTATTTAAAGATATGAAAAAGGGAAATAGATCGTGTCCTGTTGCAAGACTCATGTCCTCTATCATCTCTTCCCAAGTCAGAAGTCGCATCGGATCGTTTTTCCAACGGGTATACTGGATATGTTTCCACCGGGCATACCAAGTATTTCCATATGTGTCGTCCAAACGTTGCCAGATATACCAAAGTTTATACCAGCCTGCCCCGTAAGAAAATTGCTTGGCATACTCTCCGTCATTTGTATATCTTTTTAAGTCTAGTTTATCAAATTCGGAAGAACGGAAGAAATCTTCGCACTTTTTATTCGCATGTTGCCGGAGTTCCTCATTGTAAAGTGCCTCTACTTTTCCCTGAAACCAACCGGCATGTGCTTCTCCCTGATTTCCAAAAGGTACATCACCAGCCGCTTGTCCTTTCTCGTTGACCGGGCCTGCCAGTGTATGCGCCAGTTCATGTCCATAAATAGAAATCAGACTGGCTGAATCTTGACTAATAATACCATTCTCCTTAGGAAAGAAACTGTTGACAGCCCAGCCTCCTCCACTTCCGGCAGAGAGAACGAGAAACATCGGTTCCTCAGTTTGCCGAGACGGATACCACTGCAACAATGTATCGTTTATCTTAAAGAATTCTTTTTTTATACATTCAAGAAGAGTATGGTTAACAGTAGGCGCATAATAAGTGACCATACCATTAATAACACTTTCCAATTCCGGATAGATAGCTCCGCCACCACCCATTGTTTGGGGCAAACGAGGCTCTCCTCCCACCGGAACCTGTTTCTCACATAACCAGTCCATTATTTGGTCAACAAAAGCACTTCCCGCTTCCCCATTACTTAGAAAATCATCTAAAGCCGTACCGACTGCTATACGTCCCTTACCATATTCACGGTAAGCGCGGATAGGCAAACTGTCACTCCCCATTTCCCAAGGTATCCACTGTTCTGAAAGAGCCAGACCAATATGCCGACGATTCTTATAGTTCTGATAATCTTTGGTATAACTTGCATCAAAATTCTTGAGCAACCGGTTCAGAGACCAATTATCGACCTGTTCTGCTTTTACAGGATCAGCCAGAATAATCAAGCTACCTCCCTCAGATACAAAATCTTTGAGCAAGAGACACTCCTGCTCCGTATAAACCGGAGCAGAAGGGTCATTCTGAAAAGTAATGATTACGTTATATCTAAAATTAGGATACCAGGCAAAAGGATAAATCTTACGTTCCGGATCATATGGAATACGGATACGGGACACCCCCTTCTCATCCAGGACACTACCGAGTGAGGCTTGTGACGATACACTACGAAATCCTTTCTGGTGTAACATATCCGGCAATCCCCACATGAAATTGAACGAACATTGATGCGAAAGATCAATAAGGACATTATATCCTTTATCTATCGTCATGGC
>OJOV01001797.1_pt1 | contig 15635 bp, 16 predicted proteins | sample 1598281 | NCBI WGS metagenome assembly OJOV01 (sample SAMN03922469, study PRJEB24848) | human gut metagenome | isolation source: stool sample | host: Homo sapiens | place: Germany | collected 2010-11
GCCCGGGAGGACTTGAACCTCCGACCTCATCCTTATCAGGGATGCGCTCTAACCACCTGAGCTACGGGCCCGTTCCTGCTGCACTGTTAAGCACAACGAATTGAAATAATACGCGAATTTCAGAGAAAGTCAATACAAGGTGTGTCTTCGGCGTGTCGTGACATAATGCAGACATGCCGAACAATCATCGTAGCCAGCGTAACAACAGTGGGAGAGCCAGCAGGGGAGTGCGCAACCGTAATCGCACGCTATCCGAAGAAACCACGCAAATCGCTGGAATGACGGTGACCATCGTGCGTAAAGCCATCAAAAACATGTACCTGCGCATCAAACCGCCGAACGCGCAAATCGTCATCTCCGCACCTTCTCGCATGTCGCAAGCGGCAATCGCACGATTTGTGACGGAACGCAAACCATGGATCGAACGTGCGCGACGCACCATGCTGCAAGCCAAGGATGAACAGATCCGTCAAAGCGATTTCAATGGTTTGGACCGTGTGAATGGTTCGCATGGTCCGGATAATCTGAATGGCCTGGAAAATTCGGGCGGCGTGGGCGATCGAAACAATCCAGGCGATCCCAATAGCTTGAATAATCCGCGCGTTTTCGTGTGGAACGACGCGGCGAAGGAACGGGCCGTACGGGCCATCAATGCGCAACTACCGGTGCTGCTTGCGAAATGGTCGCCGATTATCGGGCACGAGCCAACGCATGTCACACTGCGCGTCATGACGTCGCGATGGGGGTCATGCACGCCGAAAACCGGCCGCATCCGCCTCAACCTACAACTCGGTCTTATGGACCCCAGATTCCTGGAATACGTGCTTGTGCACGAAATGACGCACCTGTGGGAAAACGGGCACGGAGAGGGCTTTCAGCGGCGTATGAGCGCATATTTGCCGCAATGGAGGCAATTACGGCGGGAGCTGAACCGTCACGTTGTACTGTGACGCTCGCGATGTTGTTGCGTTCATCGTTGCATTTGCCGGCCCGTTGCCATGCTGCGATGAGTTTGCGTAGGACGATGTTGTTGCGTTGCCTGCGATGTTGAAATACTTGCGATATTACGCCGCTGTCGTCACATTGCGCGGATTGCCATGACTTGCCACGGCTTACGAACGTTTGATAACGACGTATAGGTGATTCGTATAGCTTTTCCGTTCATAAGATGTTCCAAACGCTTAACATTCGCGAATTGCAAGCCTACAATCATGGCGGCTGAGATGTTTGTGTGCAAACAGTTCACGCAGAAAGATCAAACAAGTGAGGAAGGGAGCGATTATGGCTGTATTGAGAAAAGTCGGCATTATCGGAATCGGACACGTGGGCGCGCATGTTGCAAATGCCGTGCTTTCCGCAGGACTGGCTGAAGAACTGAAACTGTGCGACATCAACGAGCAAAAAGTAGTCAGCGAATGTCAGGATTTAAGCGACACGTTGAGCTTCTACCCGCATAACTGCGTGATCGGCAACTACGGCACGCAATACGAGCAGCTGGCTGACTGCGACGTGGTAATCAACGCTGCCGGTGACGTGAAAACCAGCGCCAAAGATCGTGATGGTGAACTGTTCGTTACCACCGACATTGCACGCACTTGGATCTCCCGACTGTTCAACGCAGGCTTCCACGGTGTGATCATCACCATCTCAAATCCGTGCGATGTGGTCGCAACTGAAATCTGGCACATCACCGGCTACGATCCGCGCAAAATCATTGGCACCGGAACCGCGTTGGATTCCGCACGACTGCGCAACGCCATCGCGAAACGCGTCAACGTGGATCAGAAATCAATCGGCGCATACATGCTGGGGGAGCATGGCAATTCACAGTTCGCCTACTGGTCGAACGTGAACATCGCAGGCAAGCCGCTCACCCAACTCGCACAAGACAATCCGCAACGATTCACCCTTGACGAGGACGAAACCGAGCAGGATGCCCGTCGAGGCGGATACCGCGTGTACGCCGGCAAAGAGTGCACGGAATACGCCATTGCAGCCACCGCGGCACGCCTTACGCAAGCCGTGCTCTGCGACGAACACTATGCGGCCGCCTGTTCCACGCTGCTTACCGGCGAACAAGGCGAAAGCGGCAATTACGCCAGCCTGCCGTGCATCGTCGGCGCGAACGGCGTCGAAGAAGTCCTCAATCCTACACTCACCGAAAGCGAACAGGCCAAATTCCACGCGTCCTGTGAGCATATCCGCGCCAATATCGCGCAGCTTGCATGGTGGAATGACGAATGCCATCCCACGCTGCGTAGCTGAATCTATGATTAAATCTGCGGCTGAATCTGTAGTAAATCAACAGATTTAATAACATGACAAACGTAATAAACAGACTTGCGATTACTGATGTTGATCGTATGAAAAATCAACATTTACATAATCGCAAGTCTGTTTTTATTTTGATTTATCTCAAATTATTTCGATTAATTTCAGATCATTTTGCAGTCTTTGCGGATTTCGCATTATCACCATCAACCATGTGCTTGCGGATTTCCAACGTTTCGATACGGCGGCCGTCCACTTGCGTGACAGTCATGTCGTAACCGTCGTCGGAAGGCAACGTATCGCCGACTTCGCCCATCTTGCCAGTGTGCGCCAGGAAATAGCCGGCAACCGTCTCGTACGGGCCATCCTCAAGCTCAATACCGGTCAAATCAGCGAAATCCTCAATCGTCATACCACCTTCGATAGTGGCGACGCCATTGACGAACGCGGTACGCTCCGTGCGCTCGCCGCCCTTTTCCTCCGGCAGATCGTATTCGTCGCGAATGTCGCCGACCAGCTCCTCCGTCATATCCTCCAACGTGACGATGCCGTCGGTACCGCCATATTCGTCGATGACCACCGCCAGATGAATGCCACGCTTACGCAGCAATTCAAGGCTTGGCAGCAGCTTCGACGTACCCGGCAGCGAAATGCCTTCGCGCGTCACGTCGGCGACCGTCTTCGCCTCGGGGTCGCGAATGTCGAGCAAATCGCGCACGTGCACAAAGCCGAGCACGTCATCGAAATCCTTGCCGGTCACCGGATAACGGGAGTATGGCATTTCGCGCACGTACGCGGCCGCATCCCCGATCGGCATGGCACCATCCAGAAATACCACGTCGGCGCGTGGGCGCATCACTTCCGCCACAATCGTTTCGGACGCGTCGAACACGTCATCGAGAATCGTACGCTCGTCCTTGCTTAAGTTCGTATTGGTGTTGACGAGCACGCGCAGCTCCTCGTCGGACACTTCGCTGTCGGTTTCGTTCGGGTCAAAACCAAGCAAGCGCACAATAATGTTCGTATTCTTGCCAATCAGCCAAATAATCGGCTTGCACACCTTCGCGAACACGTGAATCGCAGGCACCACGGCACGCGCGATCTGCTCGTTGCGCTGCATCGCGATACGCTTCGGCACCAACTCCGAAATCACGATCGAACAGTACGAAATAATCAACGTCAGCACAATGGTGGTTAGGGGAGCGGCCACGCTCGTTGGCACGCCCCAACTTTCAACAATCGGCACAATGTATGGCGAAATCGACGATTCGCCGAACGATGCGGAAAGAAAACCGCTCAATGTCACGCCAATCTGCACAGTCGACAGAAACGTGTTCGGATCGCGTGCGATTTGTGCGACGCGCTTGCCGCGGGCATCCTCCTGTTCCATTTGGTCGATCTGCGATCCGCGCAGGCTGACCAACGCCAGTTCGGTGCCGGCGAACACGGAACCGAGCAGCAGGAAGATGAAGATCAGGAGAATGTTCAAACCTAGAGACATGGTTCCACTCTATCGAGGTGGTATGTCAAAGTGTCTGTATCTCCTGATTTTTTGGATTTTCTCAATTATTCTTAGATTGCTTAGCTTCGGATTGTTCTTTTTCGGATTTCTGTTTCGCAAATCTCCGTTTTCCGAATTGTACTTCGTTTCAGAAGCTGAGAACCTCGACTTTGCCGGAGTCCAGCTGGTACCTTGCGCCGACGATCATGAGTTTGTCAGCTGCCAGAGCCTGCTGGATCGCTTCGGATTGTTCCACCAAGAGTTCGATGGTGCGCGCGATGTGCACGCGTTCGAAATCTTCGCTGGATTCCAATTCCGACTCGTGTGCCTGCCAGATCGAGAAACCGACAGTGCGCATCATGATCGAATCCGAATCGCAGATGCGTTCGTCGATGTCGGAAATGCTGTCGGCGGCCATCAGCGAATCTTCCGCATCGGCGGTCAATTCGTGCAGTAACGCTTCGTAATCCTTGGAAACTTGCTTGATCGCACCGCAATTCTGATGGCCGAGCACTACCAGCAAACGTACGCCGAGTACGGTCACCGCGTATTCTAGGGACGCAATCACGGCTTCGTCGATGATTTGACCGGCCGTGCGAACCGTGAACAGGTCGCCAAGACCGGAATCGAAAATAATATCCGGGCTTACTCGCGCGTCGGAGCAGCTCAGTATGGCCGCTTCCGGTGCGTGTGTGTCCACAAGTGCCTCGCGTGCTTCAGCGCCACGATTCGGATGTTCCGGTTTGCCCTCCGCAAACCTGCGATTACCTGCCAGCATGCGGCTCCAAACGCCGCTTGCCGTGCCTTCGACCTCGTCTTGGTCTACAAACAGTTCGTCTGCCATTGACTCCACCCCTCATTGTTCAGGCTAGCCAACATCATACGTTTTGGTCTGACCGTTCGCTGGGAAATAGAGCGATATCTCGCTTATGTATGGCAGATTTCGTGTTCTGTCCGGTGATATTTCGCTTATGTGTGGCAGTCCCAAAGGTGAAAAACCGGAAAAATGTACCCCCGAAGTGGGTTTTTCGCATGATGGTCTGCCATATATAAGCGAGAAGGCTCATGACAAGGCTCCGATTCTGCCATATATAAGGCAGATATAGGTATGAAAAAGGGTCCCCGATCGGCAGTGCGAACGGGGACCCTGAAAGAAACTGGCTAAAATCAGCCGGTGTTCTGCAAGCCTGCTGCGACACCCGACACGGTGCGCAGGATCAGGTAGGTGTTACTGCAGTCTGCAGAAGATGAAAAGAATAAGAGCTAAAACAAGAAAGGCGGCACCGCTTATTCTCATTAAGGATATGTATAGATTGCTCGGATCTCCTTTTTGAGTCCAGAGGAAATTGCTTATTTTCCAGAGTTGCCTTGGAAAAATAAGCATACATAATCCTAGCAGGGCAAGTGCTGTGAGATATATGTACTGCACTGTTCTCCTTATTTTAGGTAGTCGGAGATGCAAGGGTATGGTCCTTGTTTATTTATTCCGTTGCTTGAATCTTTGAAGAAATCGATACTCTCAAATGTAATCCCTTTATATTGCTTCACGGTAATTACTTTAAAATGAAGGTTAATTCTGTCTTCTTTCTTGTACTTGTTGGTGATATTTCCATTAAATTTCCATTCAATATATTCGTTGTCTAATAAAAAGAAGAGTGATGTATTGTTTTCATTGGGATTGAATTGAATTTTATCTATGATATCTTCAAAAATAATATCATCTCCTGTATTGTAGTCGCGAAGATAATCGACTGATATACCACTTTTTTCGTCATAAAATTGATTGTTAAGTTGTTTGATGTCAAGGGTTGGGGCTTTTGTTGTTCTTGGTTGATCTGGGTTGGCGTTGTATCGGAACGTGGTGCCATCGTTAGCCAGGTAGTCGATTAGATTGGTATTTGGGACGTCGATGATCGTTGGAAGACTTCTTCCATTGCCGTAATATTGGCGGTAATAACACTGCCAATTTTTCCCGCTGTCATCTTCGGTGAAACGAGCGTCCCATGTTCCGGTGCCATCGCTGCTTGATCTGGTGTATGAGACATACTGGTTTGTCCCTACTGTTTTATTGATAACCCTTTTGCCTGAGGTTGTGGACAAGGCTAGAACTATATTGGCTCCAAAATCGACGGGGTTAGCTCTATGCGCGTGCATTTCGAAACTGGTCACACGGCTGGAGACTTGAGGGCGCATATAGAATTCGCCCCCATTGGTGCCATTGTTGAAAACAATGGAAGGTGAAACCATATAGGTGGAATATTGATCATTTGAACTTTGCCCATCGAGATTGACTACCCGGTCGATGACGTTATTGGCGACAATCCATCCAACCTGCCACCAATTTACAGCAAAGGCTGGAGTGGTCATAACTGTGCATAGGCAAACTGAGATAATTGTGGAGAATAAAAAAACTCTTCTGGATTTCATAATTTCCTCCATGTGAAAATTTAATCTCAATCGACAATGATTAAGATATTAAGAGTATTCTAATGGAAAATGAGTAGGGGTGCACTCTAGGGTGTGATTTTCTAGTGAAAATAGCAAAGGTTCTCTCTCGTGGAAGTTGCAAACGAGGGCTTCGCTATGTGTCTGTGTTTCAGGAGTCATGCAGTTGTTACTGAATCATGAGTGGATTGAGGATAAGTATGCTAGTGCTGCATGTTAGGCGCTGAACAAAAACCTTCGAGTGCGGCGTCTTCCGTCAACAACACAACTCGTTCAGAAATACACCCAATATGGTCAAACAGTAAGACAGCGCTATGATGCGAACAATCTTCTTCCAAGACAGTTTGTCATGAAGGAAAGCCGTAACCAAAAGGGTTGTCATTGGGGTTATAAGCAGGACGAGGAAGAAATAGAGAAATGTGGACTAGGCTCAATCTGCCGAGAATATAAGTCTGACCGAACCAGTTGTATAAGCCCACGATGGCTGTCGGTGTCGCGGCGTGGGTAAACGCGGACAGGCGCCGGGTTACGTCGGATGATCGCGAGTCTGTTGCCCGGTCCAGTGTCCGGCTTGCCGTCTTCGCCATCCGTCCCAGCGCCGTCCGCGGGCGTGTGGTCCCCCTCGTACGCGTCCGTCGTCCCGTCCGTGTCCCTTTCCGCGTCCATATGTCCCCTCCGATCATCCGAGTCTGTCGTTCGGTCCCGCACCCCCTCGCGTGCTCCGCCGCGGGCCAGTCTAAGGCCGGACAACGCGAGCGGGGAGGCTCGCGCCGCTGATCGGCACGGAGCCTCCCCGCTCGTTCATCCAGGCAGTCAGCCGAACGATCAGCCCGTGTTCTGCAGGCCTGCCGCGACGCCCGAGACGGTGCACAGGATGAGGTAGGTGTAGCCCTCCCTCTTGCCGTGGCTGAGCTCCTCCTTGTCCACCTTCTTGCGCAGCGACTTGAGGGCGAGCACCTGGGTGAGCGAGAGCACGTCCACGTACGGGGAGCGGATGCGCACGGCGCGGCCGAGCACGTGGCGGTGCTGCAGCGGCCACTTGTCTCCGACGATGGCGAGCACCCACTTGCGGGTGAGCTTCATCTCGGTGAGCACCTTCTCCGGCAGGTCCTCGCGGTCGTCGAGGGCGAGGTACATGCGGGCGATACGCTCAAATTAGTCCGGTCGAATGGCTTTGGAAAATCATGGGGAGGCCGGCTGCACGGGTTCGCTCCTCGATAAGGTGACTTGTTTGGGATCGCTGTTAACTTTCGTCAGACACATCGTAAACCCCGTCCAGGTATCCGTATCGTCCATTGTGCTTGTCTTTTGAAAATTCGACGATATTGACGTTTTCATCAAGAGGAATACCGGCCATGTGATTCGTGTTTTCGATAATGATGATCTGCTGTGAAACCGCTTGTTTCGCTAGGTAGGAAAACAAGCCAGCTTTCATGGAAGAGTCTTCCGTAGACCGTGTCCCCTCATCGAACCCATGCAGAGGCGTATCAATAAGCAACCAGCCTGGAGCGTGCTTTGACTGTTTATTGAGATAATCATGGAATGCGAGCATAACAACGCTGTTAAGAAACGCGCAGTACCCTTTGCCTTGTTCATCAGCTTTGGAATATCCTGCTATTTCGACATCGAAAGAAGTTTTGCTGAAATCCGCAATATCGGCACCAGGGAAATGACATTGTCGCAGAATGTTGCGTATGGTGTTATTCATGGAATACCAGAAATCGCCTTGGAAGCATTCGCGCGGCTTGTATTTTTCATTGTTCGACGTTGCCTGATCAGCGTTATCAAGTGCCTTGTTGAAACGGGCATGCAACGCCAGGAGTTCCGCATATTCCGCGTGTAACTGCTCTGCATGGGCAATTTGTTCAATATCCTGTTGCATATGCTGCGCTATTGGTTGAATGTCAGATTCGAGCGTATGCATGTTTTGCCGATGCTGCTGTTGCTTCAGCTGCAATTCCCGTTGTACCTTATCGGCTCTGTCTGCGAGGATGGCCAGATCGGTTTCAACATCCGCTTGGATGCCGTGGATATGTTCGATTTCTGTTGAGACGACTAAAATGTCCTGTTCAGTTGGCGCAGACATGTGAATGGAACTATGGCAAAACTGGCATGTGGTGGGATAGGCATGCGTACGGGCATGTTTCATCGCTTGTAGTTGCAGATCAAGGCGTGCAGCGTCTGATTCATATTGACTGATAAGTACCTTGCGCTGGCGAATAAGTACCTCAAGATGCTCATATTGTTGATTAAGCTGCGAGATATGTGAGATGGTACGGGCATCTTGGTCGAGAAGAGTTTGCCTTTGCTGCTCCACATGCAATGCTTTTTTCCAAATAAGTGTGAACGGTTTTTCCCTCATTCGTTGCGATATGGCGCATTTCTTCAAGGCGTTTGATGCGGGGTTCTATGTCGTCCAATTGCTGGTGGATGAACTGTTCCACGGCTTTTCTGCGGGTACGATGTTCGCTGGCGCTTTCTGTCTGCATAGAGCTGTCGATTTTGTCGTCTTGGACCAAGACAAGCAGCGAGGACAAACTTTGTGTGAGAGTTGTTAACGTGGTGCTTTTGGGAAAGAGAATGGAAGGCTGCGGACGTCCTACTTGGTCTTCGGGAACAAGCATAAGATGTCTGACGGCATTCCATGTAAAAGCAACTGTATGGTAAGTTTCGTTCGTCGCTATCCTACGGGTTGGCTCAATGCCTAACAAGGCAAGAAGAACCGTATTGATTGATTTGCCGGAACGTGATGAAACAGAATAAGAGCCGGAAGCAACTGCGGGGTTGCTGGATTCCACGTGAATAGTGCTCTGAGTGCGAGTCGAACGACTAAGCGAAACTTCACCGTCATTGGTTATGAACGTGACCTGTGCGACTTCGTAGGCAGTTTTGTCGGTAAAGGGGGTCTCTTTTCCTCCACAGACGAATTCTACGGTTTTTGCAATCCGGGTTTTCCCGGTATTCGAAGCGCCGATAACACAGTTCAACCCGCATGTGAGATTAATGGCGGATTCCACTCCATCTTTTCTGATTGCCGAAATCTGACGTATCCACGTGCTTCTCATAATTGGTTGTTCTCTTTCGTTATTCGGTTCATGATGTCTTCATAATCTTCCTCCGCCAACAGCTGAACAGCCCGGCGATAGGAGGTAGCATAATCGCCATGCAATGCTTCTGAATATTGAAAACATTCCGGAGTGGCGCGGTAGAACAGGCAAGTGGAATCTACGGTTGCTGCTCCAATGATTACAAGTTGCGCCAACCCTGCTTGCACTCGTTTGCGACGGGCGTCATATTCGGCTAAAGCGTGTGGGCCATCACCATGAAGATTATGCTGCCCGAATCCGAATGCCTTCATATAGGTGGCGGTAAGGTCGATGGCTGCGATCTCGTCGATTGTGGAAGGCCTAGAGAGCAATGGGAGGCATAATGTCAATCGCGTTGCTGTTTCCTGTGTCGTATTAAATAGCGAATTATGCATTCCCCTGTACCCACTCCAGCTTATGATCATTGACCAGCATGTGACACAGCCCCTTCTTTTCTGCTGCCTTAATCATTGATGGGAATTGGGCTATAGCCGAGCCAGACAATGGGAAGCCGGCTGCTTGAGATAGCGTTGCTCGCATACGCAGCAGTCCATCGGCATAATCAGATGCGCATATATCGCATATTCCGTCATAAAGATCCACCTTCAGCGCGTCAAATTCCTGCTCTCCATTTTCTATGACATCCCGTAGATTCCTGCGCATTCCTTCCGCATCGTAAAAATATTCCCGCTGCTTGGCATATTCGGGACGGCATGTCTGAGGAAGATCGTCGGAACAGTTGATTGGCTTGTGCAAGTGATCGGCATAGGCAGCTTGCATCTGCGTGAGGTATGTCTTCTCAAGATGATCATCTGGTTTATCCGGTGGAATCGGATAAGTCTTCCAAGGGACTGAAGACCGCCCAAGGTGCAATTTGCCGTTGCTGATGTGGCCGGATGCCAAAGGCAAGTTTTCGAACATATCGAATTCCGGCTGAAAACCTATGCCATCGACGAGAATATCACGTCCATCGGCATTGGCTTTGAGGACTGATAGAAGCCATTTCCCTGTGGCGGAAGGAAGTTCGCTGATATCTGAAACTTTAATATTCGCCTTGATCAGTTCCTTTTGGAAATCAGCGAGGGCGTCAACACTAATATCGCTACAAAGACGTTCTACCTCTGAGACGTCCAGATGCTGATAGAACTCGGTGGCTTTCCATGAAGGGATTTTCTTGCTCCCGTTATAGAAGCGAGTCAGGTCAGTTTCGTTGATTCCAGCCCAGACCCCAGCGGTAATCGTGGTTTTCCCAGGTCTGCGGGTTCGATGATGCCGGGAAGGTGGATTACTTAAAATGTCGCCCTCTAATACAGCGTCGAAGAAATCCTTCATAAATCCCTTTTTGTGGTGGTCTACGCCAGATATATAAGGGTTTACGAGCTGACAGAAGACTCCCAGAGCATAGGTAGCAGTAGTTTCGGCCAAGTGAGTCTCCTTCTCGTCTCCATTTGTCTTCATCCGTCGCCTTCCCATGAGGTCACTGTTCCTACGATGGAAGCCAGATTCAGACGAATAAGCCGGTAAAACACTGGAATATCGCCAGTATACGCCGCTTACAGCTGGATCAGAGAAGCGCAACTTTCGTCTATTGAAAGGATTTGAGACCAGACACATCGTAATTTCTTCTTCAACTCGATGTCATGCGATAACCGGTTATAGAAGTAGGGCATTGGGCTGTTCATCCGTTGTGCCGCAGTGAAGCTGACTGGGGCTTTTAACTAATCACATGCATGAGATCTGCCTGCTTATTCATGGTGACGCGTCGGTTTTCTCCTGAACTGACGCGTCATGCTTATCCAGCAGGTTGGATGCTCATGTGGTGGCCTATGCAAGCAGGTCTCGAAGACCCAATAACTGGGTGGGATCGAGACTGGAATGAGAATTTCATTGAAACATGAGGCAATGCGCGCCGGTAATGTGTCCGTAACTGATATATACAACTGTTCGGAAGTGGAATTACGGACGATGGTTGAACGCGATAGATGTTTGCGCGCAATCCGTATGGGTTGTTCGCCACGTGATATTGCACTACGTACCCCTCAAACGATACTTCAGGAATTGTGGAATGCGGAGGAACGTTCCGCTCACGCTTATTATCGATCGGACCGTGTCAGCGGAGTTATTTGCTCCTATGAGGATTTGGTTGGTGCAGGGCGGGAACCCCAGGGGTGTTCTGCTTCTTCTGAGGATATTCTCTTATGCGCGGAGGATGCGAGAGAAAGAGCTAACTGTTTGCAAGCTATCTTTGCGGAGATCGAAAAACTGCCAGCAGGTCAGCGCAATATCGTCAGGGGTGTACTGGTAAAGGGGGCATCTCAATCAGATATGGCACGAGAGCTGGGCGTGTCCCGAGCTGCGGTGTCCAAACAGCTTTCAACGGCTGTGCGCAAAATTCGTGCCGCTATTCGCGACGAAAGCAAAGAAACGAAGAACACGACAACATCATCAGTTTGTGAAAGAAAGGAGCATTAATGGTTCATTTCAGTGTTATCAGAGTGAAAGGAAGCCCGTCATATGACTTCGATGCATGTGGAGACATTTTGGCTATGGCCAAAGCTGTAGGTGTCATGACGGAAAACATGCGCACTGATCGCTGCGACAATACACAGTGTGATGGAAGTCGTTGTAAGGGAAACACTATGTTTCGGTTGGAGTTAGACACCGAAAATCGCAGAGTTCATCGCAGACGCCATGCCAGATGAAACGCCCGAGGTTAACACCTCGTGGCGAAACGGCAGTGCAGGTGAGGGCAGATATTGGGTCTGCCTTCAGCAACAGGTCCCGAAGGAGGACATCATGACTGATCAGATGGTGCTGCAGACGCAGCAGTGGCTGAACAAGACATACGGGAATGATCCCCGATTCAAGAAAATCAACCCGGACGGCAGAACTGGTTGGCCGACAATCTATGCGCTTACTCGCGCATTGCAGATTGAATTGGGCATCCAGTCCACTGCCGATAACTTCGGTCCTTCCACCCAGCGGTTATTCAAGAAGCGGTATCCGAATGGGGTGCGGCAGCAGGCCGCTGCGGACAAGAGCACTTCCAACGTGTATTCCATCATTCAGGGGGCGCTGTGGTGCAAGGGCTACTCCACTGGTGGCAACATCTCACAGCATTTCTACGACGGAACAGGTTCCGCGATCAGGAAGCTTAAAACCGATATGGGCATAGAGGGAGACTCCAGCGTAGACGTTGAGATCATGGGGGCGTTGCTCTCGATGAAGCAGTTCGTGCTGCTGGCCTCTTATGGCGGTATCGACTCCGTCCGTAGGGCACAGCAGTTCATCAACAAAGCATATCGTCCATACACGGGCATCATTCCGACTGATGGACTGTACGGCAGGGAGATGAACACGGCGCTCATCCAAGTGCTTCAGTCACTTGAAGGTTTTTCGCCCAGTGAGGCAACGGGGAATTTCGGCAACGGAACTAGATCTCGTTTGAAGACGATAACAGCAAATAACGCATCCTCTAATGAGTCGTGGGTCTGGCTCGCCAGCACGGCTTTGGCGTGTAATGGGATCGGGGGCGGGCCGACCTTCGTATGGACGAGCACGTTCGCCAATATCGTGAAAGCGTTCCAGGAGCGTTATGCCATTGCTGTGACGGGCTCTATTGATTCGACCACGTGGATGAGCCTGTTGACATCTAAAGGTGATCCTGATCGCCCGTGTGTGGCCTGTGACACTAGGTTCGAAATTACCGACGCTAGGTTGGCGACGTTGAAGGCAAACGGGTATGAAATCGTGGGACGTTATCTGACGGAGCCTGGCCAGTCGTCGTTGGCGCCCAAGGATTACTTTAAGGCCATCCGTCCGGGTGAGCTCGAGCGCATCACTAAGGGCGGCATGCGGTTCTTCCCGATTTTTCAGGAGTACTCCACGAAGCTGGAACATTTCACCCCGGCAAACGGCGCTGCTCATGCCAAGACCGCTCGTGAGGCGGCGCAGCGTCTTGGCATCCCTCCCACCCATATCTACTTCGCTGTAGACTTCGATGCGACCGATGACCAAGTGACCAGCAATATCCTGCCGTACTTCAAGGCTGTCCGACAATCCCTCGGAGGCCGTTATGGTGTGGGCATCTACGCTTCGCGCAACATCTGCAGCCGTGTCGTCAATGCCGGCTACGCAAGTTCCTCCTTCATCTCCGATATGTCGACGGGGTTCTCGGGTAATCTGGGATTCCCAATTCCCAATAATTGGTCCTACGACCAATTCACTGAAATCAGCAACTACAAGGGCCAGGGCTGGGATCTGGACCGCGTCGCCAGTTCCATCAACTCGCAAGGCTGTTCTTTCCTGCTCCCGGCGACAGCCTCCTCACCTGACCCCGATCCGGAATCGCCCGATTCCGACCCTCTGCTGAAATGGACTGTCACTACGGAAAATGCTTGCGTCAAGACGCTCTCTGATTTGGGGACGCAAGCCTCGGCATATACAAGCCTTATTGGAACATTCATCCTGCAATGGCTCCGCAAACCTACGTACTGGTCGGAAGGTAGTTCCGGCACGCAGGCACTATGGCATGCGTACACGCCGGAGCCGGTTACTCCCAGCGAATTGGCCTTGTCGCGTCAGGCATGCGGTGTCGCATGTGATGCGCAACCTGTCATCAAAGGCACACTGCCCAATCGGGACATTGCCCATATGGCTGCCACGTCCTTGGGATACTTGACATGGGGCGTTACGAACGATCCAATGGACTATGGTCTCGGTGATCTGGGCGGATGGGCTCTGGATTTGTTGCAGATCTGGGGAAGCTACCTGGCGAATACCCCGAAAGAGGACCTGGCGTCATGGCTGCACACTCATCTCGGCGAGCAAGACGCCCGTATGGGATTCAGTTACAGCGATGTTCTCGCGGACTGTGATGCATGGTTGCTGGCGCAGTCCATGCAGAGCAATTCCTCCGAAAGGTCTTTGTCCACCGCTATGCGGGACATGTTCGCGCAAAGCGAGACGAATCGAATTAAACGGTTCTATCAGTCCCGGTTCAAGGGAAGTGCGGACAACCTGGTCATCGCATTTCGAAAACTCGTTGATGGAATCGATCTTGGAATATTCGATAACGTATCCGGAAGTAAAAAAGCACTGCTCATTGCGTCACATGCAGACCGACTCCCGAGTCAAGCGGAGGCTGGTATATTGGCATTATCCTATGCTGAATCTCTTGAAAATCCGAACCGTTAATCAATCATGATTGTGATCGCACTGCGTGGAATGATTCAGCCATTCCACGCAATGCGCCTCTGGTAAAACGTCATAGAGTCATTAGAGCGGAAAGTAGCGTTATCACAAGAACGGGAAAGACCATGACCAGCACGAGAAACGATATGATTCCCACAAGGACATGCGAGGCGGAAGAGGAATGATCACGAAGTTCCGGATATACAGATCGCATATATGAACGCACGCCAAAGATGACAAGCGCCGCAATCCAGCAGACTACCCCCATAATCAATACTAAGGTAAGTCTACGTACATACTCAGTTGCCGTAGTTAAATTCATGCACGAAGAGGAAGAGAACGTTAAGACTCTGCAGATTATAGTATCATCATCGCCATTGGCGCCCCATTCCGCCCACAAAATAAGTGCTGGTGAAAGCAGCAGTAATCCCAGCCACCATAGCACGCGTCTGGCTTTGCCCAAAGCCACATAGCATCTACTCGCCTTAAGGAATTTGGTAGCTGCTTTCGGTGCCAAAGCATATTTCTTGCCGGAAAAATTTTCTGACGTATCTTCCAGGCCATGTTTTTTCCCAATGTCATCGATCATAGCCGGATTCGCTTTGCAAATGTGGCGTTCGTTTCCGGCATCGCCCTCCGCCTTGATGCCGTCCGTCGGCCCGGTGCTCCCGCGCTCATTCGATGGCTTGTCCATGTCCCCTCCGATCATCCGAGTCTGTCACTCGGCCAGCGCGCCCGTTCTATGCGCGCCGTCGCCGGCCAGTCTAGGGCCGTGCGACGCGAACGGGGAGGCCCGCGCCGTCGATCGGCACGGAACCTCCCCGCTCGCTTTTGTCAATCGGTCATCCGAAGATCAGCCCGTGTTCTGCAGGCCTGCGGCGACGCCCGAAACGGTGCACAGGATCAGATAGGTGTAGTTCTCCTTCTGGCCGTGTGTGAGCTCTTCCTTGTCCACGCGCTTGCGCAGCGAGCCGAGGGCGAGCACCTGGGTGACGGACAGTGCGTCCACGTACGGCGAGCGGATGCGGATGGCCTGGCCGAGCACGTGGCGGTGCTGCAGAGGCCACTTGTCGCCTACGATCTCGAGCACCCACTTGCGGGTGAGCTCCATCTCGTCGAGGACCTTCTTGTTGAGGTCC
>OJOV01001823.1_pt1 | contig 15411 bp, 12 predicted proteins | sample 1598281 | NCBI WGS metagenome assembly OJOV01 (sample SAMN03922469, study PRJEB24848) | human gut metagenome | isolation source: stool sample | host: Homo sapiens | place: Germany | collected 2010-11
GATATAGATTCCCATGGAAGCCAGATTCGACTTCGGGTTCTTCGGTTTCTCCTGAAACTCTGTGATCCGGTCGTCCCCATCCGCCACCATCAGACCAAAACGGGATGCCTCGTCCCACGGCACTTCCATAACCGCGACACTGAATTCTGCGCCTTTTTCCTTGTGGAAGCGCAGGAAATCACTGTAATCCTGCTTGCAGATCTGATCACCGGATAAGATGATCACATACTGCGGATCGTAGCGCTCGATGAACGGAATGTTCTGATAGATTGCGTTTGCGGTTCCCTTATACCAGTCGGAACCGGATGCCTTCTGATACGGCGGCAGTACATGTACTCCACCGTAAAGACGGTCGAGGTCCCACGGCTGGCCGTTTCCGATATACTCATTCAGTACCATCGGCTGGTACTGGGTCAGAATTCCCACGGTATCAATTCCGGAATTTACGCAGTTCGAGAGCGGAAAATCAATAATTCTGTATTTCCCGCCGAAAGGGACTGCCGGTTTTGCAAGCTTCTGTGTCAGTGCATAGAGTCTTGAACCCTGGCCGCCTGCAAGAAGCATTGCGATCATTTCCTTAGCCATAATAATATCCCCCTGTTTTTTGGATACAGTCTCTCCGTGCAAAATGTACAACCATGCATTTCATTGGATTGTACAAATCATATCACATTGTTGCCGTTTTTGATAGTGGTTTTATGCACTTTTACCATGTTTTTTACATGATCTATATATGTATTCTGCTTTTTTATCCTCTGTACCATTTAAGCTGCGCCTATGATCTACTTGTTTTTCTCAGCATGCATGCCCTTTTTCACTCCACGCAGGATCTCTGACATCGAAAACTACGGCTGAAAAAAAGCGCGGTCTCCGCAGGATCTTTAGTCCTGCAGAAACTGCGCCATAATATAATTGCTTACATCAAGTCCATAATCCGTCAGAACGAACCGGTCGCCCTGAAATACTGCCGCTTTTTCCTCCACAAACATTTCCATGAGCCCCGGATAGACGTCCTTCGCGGACACCCCGAACCTCCGCTCAAACTCCGGGAGGGACACCCCCGCTGTCATCCGTAGTCCCACATAGAAGAATTCCTCCTCCATGTCTTTCTTCGTGAGCTTTTCCACATCCGTAAACATCCCCGGCTTTTCTTCCAGATACTGCTTCATATCGGAATTGACCGCAAACCTACAGCCGTCCATGTAGGAGGATGCCCCGAGTCCCAGTCCCAGGTAGGGCAAGCCTGTCCAATAACCGATATTGTGGCGGCACGCTCTCCCCGGCTTCGCATAGTTTGAGATCTCGTACCGCTCATACCCACAGTCCTGCAGGAACCGCTTCGTCTCGTAGTACATCTCCCTCTCGGAATCCTCGTCGGGAAGAAGTTTCCGTCCCTCTTCGCTCCCGTACTTCTCACCGAAAGGAGTTCCATCCTCAATGATCAGGCTATACGCCGAGATATGTTCCGGATTCAGGTCCGTGACCCGCTTTAAGGTGTCCTTCCAGGACTCGCGGGTCTGTCCCGGCAACGCTGACATAAGGTCGATATTGATGTTCGTGAACCCACACTCCCGGGCCAGATGGAAGCTCTCCAGGAATTCCGCCCAGGTATGGATCCGGCCGAGAAGCTTTAGCTCTCTGTCATTTGCTGATTGGAGTCCAAAGCTCAGGCGATTGATCCCGGCCCGCCTGTAATCTGTGAGTTTCTCCCTTGTCACGGTTCCAGGGTTCGCCTCCATGGAGATCTCCGCGCCTTCCGCCACATGAAACGCCTTCCGCACATGTTCCATGATCCCGACAATCAGCGCCGAATCCGGCACGGACGGGGTTCCGCCGCCGATAAAGATCGTATCTACCGGAATGTCCCCGTATTTTTTTCCCATGGCGTCAATATCTTCCCTGAGCCGCCTCGTGTACAGGTTCTGGGTCTCCTGGTCCGTCGGAAATGAAAGGAAGTCGCAGTAAGCGCATTTTCTCACACAGAACGGCATGTGCAGATATAATTCCATGCCCCCGTTCATGCGAGAACCTCACTGAGCATCTCGATCTCGTCCTCGAACAGGCAGTATCCCGGATCATGGGCTTTCACCGCCGCCAGGACATCCTCGATCCGCATCCACTTCACAGACTCCACTTCTTCTTTCTGAAGCTTGAGTTTTTCGATCTCTACCGGCTTTTCATAAGCAAAAACATGACTCTTCTCATGATTCTTAAAGATCCGTCCATGGAACTCGCCTTCATAGCGTCCGTCATGGACCCCGACAAGCCGCAGGTCTTCCGGCTCTGCCGCAATTCCCAGCTCTTCCTTCAACTCCCTGAGCGCCGACTCCAGATAGTCCTGTCCCGCCGGAATATGCCCGGCGCTGGAGATATCGTAGCAGCCCCCGAAGGAGTCCTTCCCTCGGCTCCGCTTCTGTAAAAGCAGGTCATGTCCTCCGTCCGCGCGTTTTCTCACGACCCAGACATGGCTCGTCCGGTGCCAGTCACCGTTGAGATGGACCAGCGTGCGCTCTCTCACCTGCCCCGACGGCTCTCCATTCTCATCGAGGAGATCAAGAAGCTCCAGCGGTTTTCCGTCCAGGACCGCTTCCTTTAAGAGATCATCCTGGTAGCGGAGTTTCAAAGAGAAGAACGGTGCTTCCTCGTCGAGAAGCCGATGGAAGATCCGGTCGCCTTCCCAGAGGTTCAGGCTGTTGATCTCAGTCTTAGGAACCCACTCCAGAGTACCCTCATTGCAGTCTGCCAGCTCACCTGTAAAGCCGTCTGCCGTGTAGAGGAAAATGTACTCCATTTCGGCATCATCATCATTGTACACGAAAGTCAGAACGCCCCGAAGTCTATAGCTTGTGAGTGTCAGGCCTGTCTCCTCCTTCGTCTCCCTTAAAATGCAGTCCTCCGGGCTCTCCCCCCGCTCAAACTTCCCGCCAATGCCGATCCACTTGTCTTTATTGACGTCGTGTTTCTTCTTGATACGATGGATCATCAGGTATTTGTCATCTTTTTCAATGTAGCATAATGTTGTAAGCTTCATAATAGTTCCTCATCTATGTGCAAAAAAGTCCATTTCTTCGAACGATCTGAAATGGACTTTTTATCTGGATCAATATTTTAATTTACTCCTCGTCCAGCTTCAGAACGCTCATAAACGCCTTCTGCGGAATCTCCACGTTTCCGACCTGGCGCATACGCTTCTTGCCTTCCTTCTGCTTCTCGAGAAGCTTCTTCTTACGGGAGATATCGCCGCCGTAGCACTTCGCGAGGACATCCTTTCTCATGGCTCTCACCGTCTCACGGGCAATGATCTTGCTTCCGACAGCTGCCTGGATCGGAATTTCAAAAAGCTGTCTCGGAATCTCTTCTTTCAGACGCTCACACATTTTACGGCCTCTGTCGTATGCACTGTCTTTGAATACAATAAAGGATAAGGCGTCCACCATCTCCTTATTAATAAGAATATCCAGTTTGACAAGGTCGGAACGGACATATCCTTTCATTTCATAATCAAAAGAGGCATATCCGCGGGACCGCGACTTTAATGCATCAAAGAAATCATAAATAATCTCATTCAGTGGCATATCATATTTGATCACGGCACGGGTTGCTTCAATATAATCCATGCTGATATAAATACCGCGGCGTTCCTGACAAAGCTTCATAATTGCCCCGACATACTCGCTGGTTACCATGATCTCTGCCGATACAAACGGTTCCTCCATATATTCAATCTCCGAAGGGTCCGGCAGATTGGACGGATTGGTCAGGTCAAACACTTCTCCGTTGGTCTTGTGCACCTTATAAATAACACCGGGTGCCGTAGTCACAAGATCCAGATTAAACTCACGCTCTAAACGCTCCTGAATAATCTCAAGATGCAGTAATCCAAGGAATCCGCAGCGGAATCCAAATCCCAGGGCAAGGGACGTCTCCGGTTCATACTGTAACGATGCATCATTGACCTGCAGTTTTTCAAGCGCATCCCGCAGATCCGGATACTTGGCAGAGTCTGCCGGATATAATCCGCAGTACACCATCGGATTGACCTTTTTATATCCCGGAAGCGGTTCTGCACACGGGCGGTCGAGCTCTGTCACAGTGTCTCCGACACGTGTATCGCGCACATTTTTAATGCTCGCCGCGATATATCCAACCATACCTGCGGAAAGCTCGTCACACGGAATAAACTGCCCGGCACCGAAATATCCCACTTCTGTCACCAGATCCTCGGCTCCTGTGGCCATCATTTTGATTTTGGTTCCCACTTTGACGGTACCTTCCTTGATCCGGCAGAAAACAATTACCCCCTTATAGGAATCATACAGCGCATCGAAGATCAACGCCTTAAGCGGTGCCTTCGGATCTCCGGCAGGTGCCGGAATCTTTGTCACGATCTGTTCAAGCACTTCCTCAATATTCAGTCCGGTCTTTGCAGAAATACGCGGAGCATCCATCGCCTCGATACCGATCACATCCTCGATTTCCTGTGCGACCTCTTCCGGGCGTGCACTCGGCAAATCAATCTTATTGATGACCGGAAGCACATCCAGATCATGATCCAGTGCCAGATAGACATTGGCAAGTGTCTGGGCTTCCACCCCCTGTGCGGCATCCACAACCAGGATGGCACCATCACACGCTGCAAGACTCCGGGATACTTCATAATTAAAATCCACGTGTCCCGGCGTATCAATCAGGTTAAAAATATATTCCTCTCCATCCTTTGCCTGATAAATGATGCGCACTGCCTGGGATTTGATCGTGATTCCCCTCTCACGCTCCAGATCCATATTATCGAGAACCTGTGCCTGCATCTCACGGCTGGTCAGCGTTCCTGTTTTTTCTATGATTCGATCCGCAAGTGTAGACTTACCGTGATCAATATGGGCAATAATACAAAAATTACGAATTTTGCTCTGATCGATTGACATCTTATTCCTCTTTTTCTTTCTACTATAATTTATCGTTTGATAAGTACGGTCCATCAGATGCTGATAGAACCTACGCAATGTTACATTATACCGAAAACAGTCCTATAAATCAAACATTGACATCCACTTTTTCCATAATACCTGTTTGGTATCATCGTCCGCAAATGCCGAATGCAGCGAAGCCATATAAATTTTCTCACACATCGGCTCTTGAAACATCCCTGTTTCTGCCAGACGCATATATTCATCCGTACAGCAGGTATCGCTGACGGTACGGTTGTCCGTATTGATGGAAAGCAAAATTCCGGCATCGTAAAATTCCCTAAACGGATAGTTTGTAAAATCCGTGACCGCCTTTGTCTGCAAATTACTCGTCGGACACAGTTCCACTCCAATCTTTTTCTCTGCAACTATCTTCTTTAGCTCTTCGTCCCCACTCATAGCAATCCCGTGACCGATCCGCGATGCTCCCAGTTCAATGGCCGTACGGATTTCTTCCCTGCTTCCACATTCTCCTGCATGGATGGTATATGGCATGCCATATTTTTTTGCAGTGGCAAATACATCCGCAAACGCTGCTGTCGGGTACGCCTTTTCATCCCCTGCCAGATCACAGGCAACGACACCGTTTCCGAGAAATTCCCGCGCTTCTTTTAACATGGCAATATTTTTTTCGGTTTCCAGATTGCGCATGGTGCAGACAATCATTCCGGTCAGGATGTCCGCTTTTTCTTCTGCTTTTTTCAGGCCATCCCGGACGCTCTCTAAGATTTCCCGGACCGAAAGCCCCTGCTCCATGGAAAATGCAGGTGCAAAACGCACTTCCAGATATTTGACCTGTTCTTTTGCTGCAGAAAGTGCCAGATCCTGTGCTGCTGCCGAAAGTCCCTCCTTCGTCTGCAGGCAGCCAAGCGGCAGTTCAAACTTCTCCAGATACTCTGCCAGTGAACTGCAGTCCATCGGTGCCACCAGTTTTTCCCGCAGTTCTTCCAGCCCCAGCGGCTCTTTCCCCTCCTGCTGCATCAGTTTCTGGATCAGGGGCAGGCTCATCGAACCGTCCAGATGACAGTGCAGCTCTATTTTTGGCATATTGTGTGCAATAAATCGATTCATCATCGGCTTTTCCCTCTCTTCTGCAAACTATAACAACGGAAGAAGTGATGTGCCGATCGTATTTGCCGGCATCTGCACTCCAAAATTATCCGCAATGGTCGCCCCGATCACCGCAAATGTATCCTGTGTCGGGAGCGACCCGCTTCCCTGATCGGATGGCGAATACAAAAGCAGCGGCACCTGCTCTCTTGTGTGATCCGTTCCCTTATACGTTGGATCGTTTCCATGGTCCGCCGTGATCATCAGCAGATCCTCTTTTTTAAGCAGTGGCATAAGTTCTCCGAGCTTTTTGTCAAACCTCTCGATTTCCTCTCCGTATCCGATCGGATTTCTCCGGTGTCCCCACAGGGCATCAAAATCGACCAGATTGGTAAAGCACAAACCGCAGAAATCGGATTGGGCCAGCGCAATGGTCTGGTCCATCCCATGGACACTGCTGGTCGAATGCAGACTTTTTGTAATTCCGTATCCGTCAAAAATATCATGGATCTTTCCGACTGCCAGCACGTCATATCCGGCTTCCTGAAGCGCATTTAATGCTGTTGGCCCGGTCGGTTTCAACGCATAATCCCTGCGGTTACTGGTTCTGACAAACTCGCCTTTTTTCTTTCCCACATACGGGCGGGCGATCACGCGTCCCACCCTCCACTCATCACGCATCGTCAGTTCCCTGGCAATCTCACAGTAATGATACAGGGTCTCTAATCCCATCGTCTCCTCGTTCCCGCAGATCTGCAGAACCGAATCTGCCGATGTGTACACGATCAGCTTTCCTTCCCTGATTTCCTGCTCGCCGAGTTCCTCTAAAATCTTTGTTCCGCTTTCCGCCCGGTTTCCTATAATTTTTCTGCCGCATCTTTTTTCCAGTTCTGCGATCAGCTCCGGCGGAAATCCATGTTCCGTAAAGGTGATGAAAGGCTTTTTTGTTTCAATCCCCATCATCTCCCAGTGTCCGGTCATGGTGTCTTTTCCGTTGCTTTTTTCATTCAGTGCCGCATAATATCCAAGTGGATGTTCCTGCGGCTGTACCTGTTTTAAGGATTTCAGGTTTGCCAGCCCTAAAGATGCCAGATTTGGAATATAAAAATGTTCCACGGTCTGTGAAATATGCCCCAATGTATCGGCACCTTCATCTCCGAAGCGTGCGGCATCTGCCATCGCTCCCATTCCCATCGAATCGAGTACTATTACAAAAACACGTTTCAATCGTCTGTCCATGATTTACTCCCCTCCCTGTTTCTTAAGATTTTCCGGTCCAAAACTAAGAGGCAGCAGTTCCTCCAGCGTGTGTACTTCATAGTCCTCCTGGGACCTTGCAAGTACAATCTCAAAATCTCCCGGACAGAATTCCCGCATCACCTGTCTGCAGATTCCACACGGACTGCAAAGATCCGTACATTGGTTTTCCTCTGCCGTTTTTGGGTACAAAACACTTCCACCAACGATTGCAATCGCCTGAAATTCCCGCACACCCTCACTGACCGCCTTGTAAAATGCCGTACGTTCGGCACAGTTTGTTGCAGGATAGGAAGCATTTTCTATATTGCATCCCTGATACACAGTTCCGTTTTTGGCCAGAAGAGCCGCACCCACCTGAAAACGGGAATACGGTGTATACGCCCGCTTTCTCGCCTGAAACGCACTCCGGATCAGTTCTTTATAATCTGTCTGCATCTTTATCCTCCTGTATCAGCAACCGGATGGCATCCACAGTTGTAGCGATTGCCTGCGTTGTATCATGCACCTGCACGTTCGGCAGCCCCCTTTTTTCCCGCTCCTGATTGGCAAGGACAAGAAAGCAGGCGCCCACACGCACATGCAAAAAACTTCCGGCAATAAAAAGCGCCGCCGATTCCATCTCCGATGCCAGACATCCCATCCTAAGCCATGCCTGCCATTTCTGCGTGAGCTCATAACTTACCGGCATAATCTGCGGCTCATGCTGTCCGAAAAAGGAATCCTTGCTCTGTACAACGCCGACATGATGACGTATCCCGCGTTTTTTTGCTGCCTGTACCAGTGCAGTAGTCACTGTAAAATCAGGGACAGCCGGATATTCGACCGGTGCATACTCGCGGCTTGTCCCCTCCATCCGGATCGCTCCGTCTGCAATCACCAGATCTCCGCCAAGTATATTTTCCTGCATTCCGCCGCAGGTGCCTACACGCAAAAACGTGTGTGCACCGCATTTGGAAAGCTCCTCGATGGCAATCGCAGCCGACGGTCCGCCGATTCCGGTGGAGACGACACTGACTTTTTCTCCATCGAGATAGCCGGTGTAGGTGGTGTATTCCCGGTTCTGGGCGATCTTTACCGGGTTATCGAAATGTTTCGCAATCTTCTCACAGCGCCCCGGATCGCCCGGCAGGATCACATAGCGTCCCACATCCCCGGCGCCGACGCCGATGTGATATTCTTTTCCTTTTGTATAGACAAGTTTACTCATAAGCTGCCTCCTCGCATAAGAAGTTTATAAGCAGGAAAAAGCATTCACAGCCGATTTTCGGAATAAGAAAGGTACCTTCCGCCTGTGTCAGGGCTGTTTTTCAAATTTTTCCTTTATTAGTATTCATTTTACCATTTTTCCTCAATAGAGACAACTCTTTATAATATCTGAAAAGATTCTTGAAAAATTTCAAAAAACCAGTTGAAAAATCTCTCACCGCATGATAGAATAGTGAAAATTTGGGCTGAAATAAATTTTCAATCCCAGATAGGAAACGAACACGAACACAGAAGAAAGGGTGGCGTCATGAAAGCATATTTAATACTGGAAGACGGAACCGTGTTTGAAGGAACAAGCATCGGCTCTACCAGGGAAGTAATCAGTGAAATTGTTTTTAACACATCCATGACCGGTTATTTAGAAGTCCTTACCGATCCGTCTTATGCGGGACAGGCAGTGGTAATGACTTATCCGTTAATTGGTAATTACGGTATTTGTAAAGAAGATATGGAGTCCGGAAGAGCATGGCCGGATGGTTATATTGTCAGAGAATTATCTAGGATCCCCAGTAATTTCAGAAGTGGGGACACGATTCAGCATTTCTTAGAAGAACAGGATATTCCAGGTATCAGTGGTATCGATACAAGAGCCCTCACAAAGATTTTAAGAGAAAAAGGAACCATGAACGGCATGATCACAACGAACGGATCTTTTGATCTGGAAGAAGTGAAAGAGCGGATCAGGGCGTATAAGGTAACAGGCGTTGTATTAAAGACAACCACAAAAGAGAAATACGTTCTCCCGGGGGAAGGAAAGAAAGTTGCACTCATGGACTTTGGCGCAAAGAAGAATATCGCCAGAGAGTTAAATAAGAGAGGCTGCGAAGTGACCGTATATCCGGCAGATACTCCGGCTGAGGAAGTCTTAAAGACAAATCCGGATGGAATCATGCTTTCCAACGGCCCTGGAGATCCGGCAGAGAACACGGAGATCATCAAAGAAGTCAGAAAGTTTTATGAATCCGATGTTCCTGTTTTCGCCATCTGTCTCGGACACCAGCTCATGGCTCTTGCCACAGGCGCAAATACATATAAGTTGAAATATGGACACCGCGGCGGAAATCACCCGGTAAAAGACCTTGAGACGGGTCGCGTCTACATTTCCTCCCAGAACCACGGATACGCGGTAGACGAGCACAGCATGAATCCTGAGGTTGCCGTGCCGGCGTTCGTGAACGTGAACGATAAGACGAACGAGGGATTAAAGTACGTGGGCAAGAACATCTTCACCGTCCAGTACCACCCGGAAGCATGCCCGGGACCGCAGGATTCCGGATATCTGTTTGACCGCTTTTTACGCATGATGGAGGAGGAAAGATAATGCCTAAGAATCCAGAGATCAAGAAAGTACTTGTAATCGGTTCCGGTCCGATCGTTATCGGCCAGGCCGCAGAATTTGACTATGCGGGAACGCAGGCCTGCCGCTCCTTAAAGGAAGAGGGCATTGAAGTCGTTCTCTTAAACTCCAACCCGGCAACAATCATGACGGATAAGGATATCGCGGACCGGGTATATATTGAGCCGCTGACGACTGAGGTTGTTGAGCAGTTAATTAAGAAAGAAAAACCGGACAGTGTCCTCCCGACCCTTGGAGGTCAGGCCGGCTTAAACCTTGCAATGGAACTGGAGGAGGCAGGTATCTTAAAGGCAAATAACGTGCGCCTTATCGGTACAACAGCCCTCACGATCAAAAAAGCCGAAGACCGTGAAATGTTCAAGGAGACAATGGAAAAGATCGGCGAACCGGTGGCTCCGTCTGAGATCGTTGAGGATGTGAACACAGGTCTTGCTGTTGCAAAAGAGATCGGTTATCCGGTCGTTCTCCGTCCGGCTTATACCCTTGGCGGCTCCGGCGGCGGTATTGCCTATAATGAGGAGCAGTGCGCAGAGATCCTGGAGAACGGACTCCGTTTATCCCGTGTGGGCCAGGTTCTTGTAGAGCGCTGCATCGCAGGATGGAAAGAGATCGAGTACGAGGTAATGCGTGATAGTGCCGGCAACGTGATCACCGTCTGCAACATGGAGAATATCGACCCTGTGGGCGTACATACCGGTGACAGTATCGTTGTTGCCCCGTCCCAGACCCTTGGAGATAAAGAGTACCAGATGCTCCGTACCTCCGCGCTAAAGATCATCACAGAACTCGGTATCACCGGTGGCTGCAACGTACAGTACGCACTTCACCCGGAGAGCTTCGAGTACTGTGTAATTGAGGTGAACCCGCGTGTCAGCCGTTCCTCCGCCCTTGCGTCCAAGGCGACAGGATACCCGATCGCGAAGGTTGCCGCGAAGATCGCCCTCGGCTACACCCTTGATGAGATCAAGAACGCTGTTACAAAGAAGACCTACGCAAGCTTCGAGCCGATGCTCGACTATGTGGTAGTCAAGATGCCGAGACTTCCCTTCGATAAATTCATCAATGCGAGTCACAAGTTAGGAACCCAGATGAAAGCGACCGGAGAGGTCATGAGTATCTGCACAAGCTTTGAGGGCGGCTTAATGAAAGCGATCCGCTCCCTGGAGCAGCATGTGGACTCCTTAATGTCTTACGACTACAGCGGACTCACAGATGAACAGTTAAAAGAGCAGCTTCACAACGTGGATGACCGCCGGATCTGGGTCATTGCGGAGGCACTCCGCCGCGGCTTCGATTACGAGCTGATCCATGATATCACGAAGATCGATATCTGGTTCATCGATAAATTAATGATCCTCGTTGAGATGGAGAATGCCTTAAAGAAAGCCGGGAAGAACCTCGACGCGGATCTTTTAAAGGAAGCAAAGCGCATCGAATTCCCGGATCATGTGATCGCGAGACTCACTGGTCTCACGGAAAACGAGATCAAGGAGATGCGTCATGCAAACAGCATCCGTGCTGCCTTCAAGATGGTAGATACCTGTGCGGCTGAGTTTGCAGCTGAAACTCCATACTATTACTCCTGCTTTGGAAGTGAGAATGAGGCAGAGGGCGAGACTGAGAAGAAGAAGGTTCTCGTCCTCGGCTCCGGTCCGATCCGTATCGGTCAGGGTATCGAGTTCGACTTCTGTTCCGTTCACAGTACATGGGCCTTCGAAAAAGAGGGCTTTGAGACCGTCATCATCAACAATAACCCGGAGACTGTCAGCACAGACTTCGACATCGCGAATAAGCTGTATTTCGAACCGCTGACTCCGGAGGATGTGGAGAGCATCGTTGATATTGAGAAACCGGACGGAGCAGTTGTACAGTTCGGTGGACAGACAGCCATCAAGCTCACAGAGGCTCTGATGAAGATGGGAGTCCCGATCCTGGGAACCGCTGCCGAGGATGTTGACGCCGCTGAGGACAGAGAACTCTTCGATGAGATCCTTGAGCAGTGCCAGATTCCGAGAGCGAAAGGACAGACTGTATTTACAGCGGAAGAGGCGAAAAAGGCAGCAAACGAGTTAGGCTATCCGGTACTCGTTCGTCCGTCCTACGTTCTTGGCGGACAGGGCATGCAGATCGCGATCTGCGATGAGGATATCGACGAATTTATCGGCATCATCAACCGGATCACTCAGGAGCATCCGATCTTAGTTGATAAGTATATCATGGGTAAGGAGATCGAGGTCGATGCGATCTGCGACGGTACCGATATTCTGATCCCGGGTATCATGGAGCATATCGAGCGTACCGGTATCCATTCCGGCGACAGTATCTCCGTATATCCGGCGAAGAGCATCACCGAGGACAACAAGAAGACGATCGTGGAATACACAGAGAAGCTCGCAAGGGCGCTCCATGTAAAGGGAATGATCAACATCCAGTTTATTGTAAATGACGAAGGTGTATTTATCATCGAGGTCAACCCGCGTTCCTCCAGAACCGTCCCATATATCAGCAAGGTAACCGGAATCCCGATCGTACCGCTGGCAACCCAGATCATCTGTGGTCACACGATCCGGGAACTCGGCTACACACCGGGACTCCAGAAAGAGGCAGATTACTACGCAGTGAAGATGCCGGTATTCTCCTTCGAGAAGATCCGTGGAGCTGATATCAGCCTTGGACCGGAGATGAAATCCACAGGTGAATGCCTTGGTATTGCAAAGACCTTCAACGAAGCTCTTTACAAGGCTTTCCAGGGTGCAGGTATCAAGCTTCCGAAGTATAAGAACATGGTCATGACTGTCCGTGATTCCGATAAGGAAGAGATGCTCGACATCGCTGCGAGATTCAAGGCACAGGGTTACCGTATCTTCTGTACCGCAGGAACCGCAAAGTATTTCAATGAGCATGGCGTAAAGGTCATTCCGGTAAGAAAGATCGAGCAGGAGTCTCCGAACCTTCTTGACCTGATCCTTGGACATGAGATCGACCTTGTCATCGATATCCCAGCACAGGGCGCAGAGAGAAGCCATGACGGCTTTATCATCCGCCGGAATGCGATCGAGACAGGCGTTACCGTTCTCACTGCGGTCGATACTGCGAGAGCGCTTGTGACAAGTATGGAAAATCGTGCAAAAGAACTTACACTGATCAATATTGCTGAAATCTGATATTGGTAAAAAATAGAAGAGCAGCCCGTTTCACGCTGAAGTGAGATGGGCTGCTTTTTACGTTGCCCCAGCAGCGTATGCCGGAAATGTATGCCGGAAATTTGAAAGAGGTGACGCGCTATGCAAAAAAAGAAATATTAACGCTTTATCAAGATGAATATATGCATTGATAATGTATAAAACATTGAAAAAACTGCATGAAACAATATAATTATGCACCGAATATTGTATAAAATGCATAATCTGTAAAAAAAACATAAAAAAGTGCTTTACAAAAGAATAATTATACATTATAATGCGTATCAACATCACACATGTGAGACATAGAAAAAGATAGAAACAAAGAGGAGAGGATCGATTATGAAGAAGAACATCGTTTTAGCTATGACAACAGCAGCGGTCATTGCTGCTCTTACAGGATGCGGAAGCTCCAAGACCACTGAGACAACGGCAGCAACAACAACGGCAGCCGAGACAACAACAGCCGACGCGACAACAGCGGCTGAATCAAAGGAAGCGGATAAGACAGATGCAGCAGCTGCAGCGGAAGGTTCCTTAAAGGCACTTGAGAATGTAGATCCGAATGGCCATCTCGGAAAAGTTCTTGCGGCAGGAAAGATCACAATGGGAACATCCCCTGATTTCGCTCCGTGGGAATTCAAGGATGTCAGCAGTGGAACAACCGAGTATGTCGGTGCCGATGTGGAGCTTGCAAAATACATCGCTGAGAAGCTTGGCGTAGAACTTGAGATCAAGCCGATGGAGTTCTCCGCAATCCAGCAGGCAGTTACTTCCGGAAACATTGATATGGGTATCTCCGGCTTCGCTTACACAGATGAGCGTGCAGAGGCTATGGGACTTTCCGAGCGTTATAATGTAAACACGAAGAAAGGTCAGGGCCTTTTAGTTAAGAAGGAACTTGCTTCCCAGTACAATACAGCAGAATCCTTCGCAGGCAAGAAGGTTGCTACCCAGAACGCAACCTTACAGAACAAGCTTGCTACAGAGCAGCTTCCGTCTGACGTTCAGATCCAGTTAGTGACAAATATAACAGACGGTGTTATGATGTTAACAACAGGCAAGGTTGACGCACTCGCTGTATCCGGTGATAACGGTGAATCCCTTGCAAAGACATATGATGATATCGCAATGGCAGATTTCATGTTTGACTATTCAAGTGAAGGTAACGTTATCGCGGTCAAGAAAGGCGATGATGATCTCTTAAATGCGATCAACGAAGTGATCGTTGAAGTTAACGAGAAAGGTCTCTATGAGCAGTGGAGAGAAGAGGCGGTTGCCCTTGCTGAGAAGCTCGGTATCGAGACGAACTAATTTCGGAGCAGATCGTTTCGTTCCGTGATGGAAGATCTGCGAAGGCCGGAATTGGTTTTCACTTCAGGTTACAGAAAATACAGAGCTCGGTCTTTCCGGTGAAGATGCCGGAAAGACCTTTGTCTGTTTTCAAGTTTATCTACGAAAGGAGTTTTCCAGATGGAGTTTCTTAACGTCATGTTAAAAGTCTGGATGAAGTACTGGAGCTTATTCTTACAGGGTCTTGGAATGACACTGTTTATGGGTCTCCTCACTGTCCTCATCAGTACCGTTTTCGGTTCTCTGATGGCACTGATGCGCCGCAGCAACGTGGGCATCGGAAAATTTAAGCCGCTCCGGCTGATCGCTACCGTTTATGTCGAAATTATCCGCGGTACGCCGATCCTGCTGCAGTTATATTTCTTCTACTTTATGCTGCCGACCTGGCTTCCGTTCTTCAACTTGAGCGAGTTTACATGCGTTATGACTGCTTGCTGCGTAAACTCTACCGCTTATGTCTGTGAGATCGTCCGCGCAGGTATCCAGGCTGTCGATGTCGGACAGACTGAAGCTGCCCGTTCCCTTGGCTTAAACGCGCGCCAGACCATGATCCATATCGTTCTCCCGCAGGCAGTTAAGAATATTCTTCCGGCGCTCTGCAACGAGTTCGTAGCGATCGTCAAGGAGACATCTCTGGCGTCCACGTTCTTTATCGGAGAACTTATGACCCAGTTTAAGACCATCAACGGTCTTACATTCCGTGTACTTGAGCCGTTAACCATCGTTGGTATCATTTACTTCGGCGTGACATTTATCATGTCCAAGCTGATTGCTTTACTGGAGAGGAGGATGAACGCAAGTGAGCGCTAATGAAAAAGAACTGATTCGTGTAGAAGATCTGCATAAATCCTTCGGCAGTCTTCAGGTATTAAAGGGTGTTACCGAGCATGTCGATCATGGCGAGGTTGTTTCTGTTATCGGACCGTCCGGCGGCGGTAAAAGTACATTTTTACGCTGCTTAAACCTTCTTGAGACA
>OJOV01001843.1_pt1 | contig 15278 bp, 10 predicted proteins | sample 1598281 | NCBI WGS metagenome assembly OJOV01 (sample SAMN03922469, study PRJEB24848) | human gut metagenome | isolation source: stool sample | host: Homo sapiens | place: Germany | collected 2010-11
GCGCGGGAAACTTCTCCCTGACAGCCAAGGCCTCCGGCCGGACGACGGCATTCGGAGCGGAACTGTCGCTGCATGCGGATGCGGGTACGGTAACCGTCAGCGGACACGGCGGCATGCACGGAGAGGCGGGAACGGATTTCGATGCACACGTCACGGTAAACGGCGTGGATGCCGGAAGAGTGACGGGGAACGACCTGCTGGGGAAGGTCATCGCGGATATGAAGGCACAGGGACATGCCGGCAAGGAGGGACTCTCGGTGAACGGCAGCCTTTTCGTGCCGATGGCCGAATTCAACGGCTACACCTATAGCCAACTGATGGCTTCGGGCAGCTACGCCGGCAAACAGGCCATGCTGAACGTCATGTCGGGAGACCCGAAACTGCTCTTCACGGTGAACGGTTCGGCCGATTTCCGCAATGCCGTTCCCGCCTACAATGCCGAAATAAACCTGCGCCGCGCCGACCTGCACAGCCTCAACGTCAATCGGAAAGACAGCATCGCCATTCTCAGCGGCCGTGTACGGGCGAAGGGCAGCGGTACCAATCTGGATAACATCAACGGCGAGATACTGCTCTCGAACCTCCGCTACACCTCCTCGACGGACGACGTACAGGCTGATACCATCCTCTTCACCGGCCGCAACAGCGACGAAAGCAAATACCTCGCCATGAGTTCCTCTTTCGCCGACGTGGAATTCAAGAGCGGAATAAGCTATAAAGAAATATTCAACTATCTGAACCACATTCTCTACGACTATCTGCCCGCACTCGATGCGACGGGCGGGACGCAAGCAGCGCACCGCCCTGGCGACCGGATGCTTTCCGGCGGCGCACCGACTGCCGCAGGTCCCCTGTCAGTACGGCCCGCCACCGGAACATCTGCGCCTCCCCGGATACGCACCGACCGGCAGGGACACACGATACCCGTCACCCTCAAGCGTTCCGACAGCCGGTCGGAACTGCACCTCGACATCAAGGCAGCCAACAACATCGCCGCTATCTTTCTGCCGGGCTTCAGCATCGCCGAAGGCACGAAGGTGGATGCCGAATTCAATCCGATGACCGAACGATTCTCCGTGACGGCCAACAGCGACTACATCGAATACGCCGACTTCTTCGTAACGAAACTCGGCTTCACGGCCGACAACACATCGGACCCCGGAGCAATCGCCCTGCGGTTCACCACCGAAGACCTCTACCTGCCGGGGTTTTCCATGCCGTCCAACGACATCGCCGCCCGTGTGGCAGACGACAGAATAGAGGTCAATGCCAACATCAGCAACAGTACGTCGGACCTGAATGCCGTATTCGACGTACAGTCGCTCCTCTCCCGAACGGAAGAGGACAAGGAACTGCGCATCGGCCTTCTCTTCAAGTCCTCGTCCCATATCATGACGGGCAAACAGCGCTGGAACATCTCCTCGAACCTGATAGAATATACGCCGAAACGGATAACGATAGACGACTTTCTGATAACAAGCGGCGCACAGAAGCTGCATGTGGACGGCACGCTCGCCGGCGGCAAGGACGACACGCTGCGGCTGGCGCTCGACGAGTTCAGCATCAGGCCGCTCAACAGCATAGCCGGACTGCCCGAAGGTACCGTACGGGGTTCGCTCGACGGTTCGGCCACGCTCATTTCCGGCATGAAAGACCCGATACTCATCGCCGACATCATGATGGACAGCCTGAGCATGAACGGTTATACGGCACCGAGGCTGCGCCTGAACAGCGCATGGGACTTCGCTACCGAACGGGCGGGCCTGTCGCTCGTCAATACGGCCGACGGCAAAACTCTCGTGCGCGGCTTCTACCGCCCCGACACCAACAGCTACGCCGCTACGGTGGACATCGACGGCATTCCGCTCGCAGCGGCGAACCCGTTCCTGCCCGCCGACGTCATCCATTCGGTGGAAGGCACCACGGCCCTCTACCTCGAACTCCGCGGAAGCAAGGGCATGCCGAAGATGAACGGCACACTGTCGGTAAGCGACTTCTCGACGACCATCGGCATCACCGACGTCACATACAGTACACCGACGCTCGACATCGACATCGACGGCGGAACCGTGCGCCTGCCCCTCACGACGCTCACCGACGGCGAAGGGAACAAAGCCACGCTCGAAGCACAGGCCGACATCAGCAACACCTCGAACATCGCATACTCCGCACGTCTGATTCCCTCCAACATCATGGCCATCGACACGAAAGCCAGGGCCAACGACCAATTCTACGGCAAGGTCTACATCTCCGGAGCCGTCAATGTGAAGGGCAACCGCAACGGAATCAACGTGGATGTGGCGGTCACCACGCAACCGGGGTCGGCTTTCTATCTGCCGCTGTCCAACAAATCCAACATGTCGGAAGCCGACTGGATTGTATTCGAAAGCCGCCAGCCGGAGAACGCTGCACCGGAGAACGTGCTGGAGCTGAAAAAACAACTGTACGAACGCTCCATGACGGAACGGACCAAGCGCAAGGAGAAGGTCAACCTGAACCTCAACGTATCGCTGAACGTCAACCCCGGACTGCTGCTCTCCATCATCATCGACCCGGCCACCAACATGACGGTCAATGCACGCGGTACGGCCGCACTCAACGTCCTGCTCAACCCGGGAACCGGCGAACTTTCCATATTCGGCACCTACGAGATAGCGGAAGGGGACTTCCTGTTCAGCATGCAACCGATAATCTCCAACAAGAAGTTCATCCTGCAACAGGGAGGAACCATCCAGTTCAGCGGCGACCCGATGGATGCCATGCTCAACATAGAGGCCGTATACAGGGTGCGGGCTTCGCTCCAGCAGCTCGCCTCGTCGCTCCAGGGAACCGGCATCAACACCGGGACGCGCGTCCCGGTGGACTGCATCGTGCGCATCAGCGAAAGCCTCCGCAAACCAAACCTCACGTTCGACATCCGCATTCCCTCGGCCGACGCCGACATACAGAACGTGCTGAGCGGCGCCCTCGCCTCCAACGAGGACAGGGCCCTCAATTTCCTGTGGCTCGTGGGATTCGGTTCATTCGCTCCGAACGGCAGTACGGCTTCCGACACCGATGCCACATCGGCCGGAGCAACGCTGGGCCTCAACTTCCTCTCCAACCAATTGAGCAACCTCATCTCCACCAACGACCTGAACATCATGCTGAACTACCGACCGCAGGACCAGACCTCCTCGGAGGAGGTGGATTTCGGCTTCTCCTACAACATCGGAGGCAACGACCGGCTCATCCTTGAAGTGGAAGGCAACTACAACGCCGACAATAACATGCGTAACAATGCCAACATTACGGGAGACGCCTCCCTGACCTGGATAATCACCCCGGCGGGCAACGTATCGCTCAAAGCCTTCACGCGCACCATCAACCGCTACGACGAAAACCAGGGTCTCCAGGAGAACGGCATCGGTATCTATTACAAGGAGGACTTCAATGTCTTTTCCGACATCGTCCGCCAGTCGCGTGCACGCAAGGAGGCCCGCCGTCGCAAACGCGCGGAGAAAGAGGCGGCGAAGGCCGGCAGTGCGGAACAGCCCGCCGCACCGACAACCGGAACCGCCCCCCTCGATGCCGCGCCCAACGACGGGAACAGCCGACCGGCCGAAACACAGCAACCCGCCAAAAGCCGTATAGAACAGCGGCGGGAGGAGAGCGAGGAGCGGCGACGACGCATGCGCGAGGAGATGCAGCGCCGCCGCGAAGAGGAGGCACGTACGACAGCAGCCGAAGAACCGGCTGCTCCGGCGGAACGGGAATCCGGCCAGTAACGTCTCCGGCGGAACGGCAGTCACCGTCCGACCGTAATACGGCACGGGATACGACAAATCCGCAGCGGTCGCAACATCCGTCCCTACCGAAGGGACGACATCGCCTTCACAGGCTGAAAGCAGGGGTACGGTTCATGAAATTGAAATATGTTTCTTAAATTTGCGGAGCCTTATGCGGTTTCGGACCGCACGGCATACGAAACACAGCAAAAGAAAACCCGATAACAACTTAACAGGCTTACACTATGACGATATTTTTGCAGGCAGCGGGCGCTGCCGTTGCCGAACAGCCCAAAACGATGGGGTTCGGGGAACTGTTCCTTGCCGGAGGCTGGCTGATGTGGGTACTGCTGGTGCTGGGGGCACTGGGCATGACCAACCTGTGGGCGGCGGTATTCGCCGACGTAGGGGTGTCCGTCATCGCCATCCGCAAGGCATCGAAGATAGACCAGAACTTCATCAACAAGATACGCGACTTCATCTACGAAGGAAGAATGGAGGCGGCGGTAGACCTCTGCAAATCGACCGATACCCCCATCGCCAGGATGATAGACAAGGGCATCGAACGCATCGGGCGTCCCATGACCGACGTGCAAAACGCCATCGAGAATGTCGCCAACCTCGAAGTCTCCAAACTCGAAAACGGTCTGCCGGCTCTGGCCACCATCTCGGGAGGCGCCCCGATGATTGGTTTTCTCGGAACGGTGATAGGGCTCGTACAGGCCTTCATGAACATGTCCATGGCGGGAGGCGTAGTGGATATGAGCATCCTATCCAGCGGCATGTACGTGGCCATGATTACCACCGTGGGCGGCCTTATCGTCGGTATTCCCGCCTACTTCGGCTACAACTACCTTATCGCGCGTATCGAAAAGCTCATCTTCCAGATGGAGGCCAACTCCATCGCTTTCATGGATATCCTCAACCAACCGGTAGATAAGAAGAAATAAGGCCATGGCTATCAGAAGAGGCTCAAAGGTCAATTCGGCGTTCAGCTCGGCCTCGATGACCGACCTGATGTTCCTGCTGCTGGTGTTCATGCTCATAGCCACCACGCTCATCAACCCCAACGCGCTGAAACTGACTCTTCCCACGAGCAACAACCAGATAAAGGAGAAACCCTATACCACGGTCTCCATCACCTCCGACCTGCAATATTACGTAGAGACGGTTCCCGTCCGGTTCGACGACCTGGAGACCATCCTGCGCGGAAAACTCGAAGGTGCGGAACAGCCTACCCTGTCGCTGCACGCGGACAAGAGCGTTCCCATCGACAACGTGGTGAAAGTGATGAACATCGCCAAGGACAACAAGTGGACGCTCATCCTGGCCACGAGTCCCAATTGACAGGCACATGTACTATTACGCTCCCGATAATAACCGGACAGGCAGGCGCGCGGGCCTCATCGCCGCGGCGTGTTACCTCGCCACATTCCTTGCGGTGAGCCTGTTCGTGTCGTTCCGGACGGAGTACGAACGTCCCGCCGAAGGCATCCTCATCGACTTCGGCGACGACAGCGACGGGAGCGGTACACAGAACGTGGCACTGTCCGAAACCGAAGAGGCGGCCAGCCGGCCGGACACCTCGCAGGAAGAGTATCTTACGCAGGAGACGGAACCGGCACCGGTCATTACGACGGGCAGCCAGCGCCAGCAGCAGACGGAGCATACCCCTGCCGAACAGGAACGGCAGGTGAACCGCCGCGCCCTTTTCCCGGGCAGGAGCACCTCCTCGAATGCCTCTTCGCAGGGCTCCGGCGCACAGACGGCCGGAAATCGCGGGCACGAATCGGGCGGTGACGGCAGCAGTACCGGTACGGGAACGGGAAACGAAGGCATCTCCTTCGACCTGAAAGGGCGCCGGGCGATAGGCAGCCTGCCGAAACCGGCCTACGAATCCAACGACGCACAGGGTATCGTCATCATCGAAATCACCGTGGACGCACAGGGGCGCGTACAGAACACGGCCTTCCATCCGCAGGGCTCCACGACCCAAGATGCCAGACTGCTCGATGCGGCTCTGCAAGCGGCACGGCAGGCACGGTTCTCGCCGAGCGAAGCCAACGCGGTACAAACGGGTACGATAACCTACGTCTTCCGCCTCCAATAAGAAAGGTCCCGAGAAGACGGTCCTCCGTCCTTGTACGGGTTCCCGACCTACGCTGCCCGCAAGACAAGAAATATCACATTCCGGACGAACGGGTCTGCGCCCGTTTCCTTCTCAGGAAACCGCAGCGCTCCGGATGCCCGGTCAAAACAGCAAACGGAGATGTACGCAATCCTCACGGCCGCAGTTGCGGCACTGATACTCGGCACAACCGGCGGCATGAACGCAGCTACGGCGGTGCCTGCCGCCGTGCACGCATCCGGCACGGAACAGAAACAGGAGCCGGCGCCCGAACTCTCTTTCGACCGCATGGAGCACGATTTCGGAACGCTCCGTTTCAAAGGCGAGCCGCAAACCGCGGTTTTCGTCTTTACGAACACCGGTTCGGCCCCGCTCGTCATCACCCGCACCGAACAGAGCTGCACCTGCCTCTCGGTAAAGTATCCGCGCAAACCCCTCATGCCGGGCGAGTCGAGCACTTTTGAAATAACCTACAACCCGAAAAACGAAACGGGGCCCTTCAACAACAACGTGAAGATATACTCCAATACGGGAAACAGCCGACCGGTAGCGGTATTCGTCCGCGGCGAAGTGGTGAAATAAAAAGACCGACAGGTTGAAACGACCGAAACCTATAATCCGGAATCCTCATCCCTGTTGCTGATATGCCTTTCGGCTTCGTTATAGACCCGGCCCCGGCCGAAGTTATAACTCACTCCCAGCATCACCCGATTGTACGAATCCCTCTGACTGCCCGTGCTCTTGCGCCAAACGGCGCTTCCGTCTATGGTATGCGACCGGGACTCCGGACGAATCAGGAAATTGGCGCAGGATAGGGAGAAGGCGAAATTCCGATACTTGTAGATTATTCCGATTCCGGAACCCAGGTCGCTGTACACTATCATCGGCGGTACCATGTTTCCGGTAACGATGTTGCCCTGATAAAATGCCGAAAGGTTCTTCCAGGCGAATTGTATATAGTAGCTTAAAGGAATTCGCAGATAACCTACCCTTCCCAAGACACCGGAATTCAGATTCGTGTAATAAACGCCGCCCTGCAGTTTAATCGTCAGGATGTCGTTTTCAAACGGGGTGAGCTGCAAAGCGTAATTGATTCCGCAGGTCTCGCTGGACTTGTCATTGACCGGCATGTACTCATACCGGGCCCCATCCTGCCGATAGTAATAATTAATGGGGTTCTTCGCATATCCGTAGAGGCAGGTGACGTTGATATTCAGCCACTTGTTGGTATATCCCGTACCGATGAATGCCGAGTTCCGGAATCCGTTCTTCAGGGACGGATTGCCGCGTGAAACGATATTTTGGGTTATCATGGCAATCCGGTCGTCGAGCATGCCGAGGCTCGGCGAGGTATTGGCCTGGCTGAATCCCGCCTTGACGATGAAGGAAGACGATATCTGATAGCCGGCGATGACATTCGGAGCGAAGACCCACTGCCACGAATCGTTGCCGGCCGTTACGGTACGGCTGGCGATAACCCCCAAAGAGAAACGGTACGAGAACCTGGTTTTTATCTTGCCCGACACTTCGGCCGCAAGGTAGTTGTTCATCCGTGTCGTCCGCTCCTGCCGGTCGCCCGACAGCCAGCTGGCCGTATGCGCGATGTTGGACTCGTACGCAAAGCGTTCGCCTACCGAAAACGCGACCTTCTCGAAATTCTTGATGTAAAGCGCCTGTCCGATGGCCGAGTATTTCCGGCCGTCGACAGTCAGGAAATCCTCGAATACGGGACGGTCGTCCGCCGAATCGTACTCGCTCGAACGGGTATCCAGCCCCGAATCGAAATAGTTTCCCGTGATAGCCATGATGAGCTCCTGTTTCCGGCCCAACTGCCTCCAGAAGTAGAGGTCGAGCGTCGGATTGAATATTTTGGACTCCGTCCTGTAATTGCCGTACCGCTGCATCCCGGCCGCACCCTCCAAAAACTCTATCTGCGAATCGTAATGGTTTTCATTATTCCGCAGACTGGGATAGAAGGTCGCCTGAAAGACGTACTTGTCCTGAAGCTGGTTGGTGTATTTGAGATTGAAATCGTTATAGAAACTCCTGTAACCGCCCGAAGTATGGAGATATTGGGCATAATCCGTCCCGTTCAGCGCATACCGGTACTCATCGTCCACAAACTGTGCGTCCGACTTGTGCCAGCTCGCATAATAGCGGAAGGTCAGCTGGCTGCGGCCGCGGTTGTAACGCAGGTAAAAACTGTCGTTGAGCCATCGGACCGGAACGGCATGTTTCAAATCGATGCCTCCGTAGAAGCCGTCCCTGACCTCTTGGGTAACGATGTTCAGCACCGCATTCCCGCCGCCGTACCGTATGGGCGGCAGGTCGTAATACTCTATCTGACCGACCTCCTCCGGACTAATCGTCTTCAGCTCCTGTGCCGAAGCCGCGATGCCGTTTACGAGAATCGTGACGGCCCCGTCGCTCGACGAGACGGTCTCGTTGATACGGTCGAGCGTAACCTGCGGCACCTTGTTGGTCAGGTCGAGGCCCGTGACGGCCGTCCTGCGGTCGGCATTGGTCACCCGGTAAACGGTACGGTCGAGATAGTGGGTCACGTTCGTCCCCACGACCACCACATCGTCTATCGCCGTCGCCTCCTCTTCGAGGAGATAATCCTTGCGCATCTCATACGTATTGCCCAAAGACGACCTTCTGATATGCACGGTATCGTTCAGTGTGCGAAACCCCAGAGACTGTATCGTGAGCAGGTATTTGCCCTCGCGATGTTTCCCGAAAGCGTAATTCCCCTGCATGTCCGTTACCGCCGTTTCGACCAGCCGCGTGGTGTCCCTCATCCCCCGCAGGCTGACGGCAGCGAAAGCGACCGGTTCCTCCTCCCGGGTCGTGACCTTCCCTTTCAATACAATCTGGGCGTCCACCGCGGCGATATTCGCCGCAATTACGAACAGGACGAACAATATACAGAACTTCGATTTTTTCATGGAGTCCAAATCAATTTTACCTGCCTCTTTTCCGGTACGTGTTCGACAAGCCGTGCGGGACGCCGGCAACGGCCTGCGAAAGAGAAAATGCCCGATACATCAAGCTGTCTCTTCCGTTTTGCATACCGCAGCCTTTCCGAAGAACTAACCGCATCCTGCACGCCCCGACCACGGACGGAATCTCTAAATATCCCAGGAAGGATTCTCCATCAACGGTTCCGTAATAGCCAACGCGTCATTGCCTGGAATATTTATCCTGAAATCGAGAACGCCGGCATAATACGGCGAATCCGTATCGCTCAGGTCGTAATAGTCTATGCTGACAATATCCTTAGCGGTCACAAGCTCGCACAGCTCCTCATATGAACTGCTGTACATGACATATCCATTGAATAGGATACGTACATTCGCTCCGTTTGCGTCGGTAAAGAAACCGTCCTCATAAATGACTCCGGGAATATGTCCATACACATCCTCTATGGTAACGGCATCGGGGGCAATCTCTGCCGGAACGTACATGGCCACCGGCATCAACATCCCTGCGTCCGGCGTGCGTTCCAGCGCGATATTATAGGTGCGGTTCAACCGAACAGTCGCATCATATCGGGGCTTTATCTTTTTCGTCACCGTTTCGCAGCCCGGTGCAGTAACCTTCAGAAGATAGACCCGGTCCATCTCGACATTGCCGAAGTCGTACCAACCATTGACAGAGGTGAACGCCGCATACTCCGGTTCTCCCGTCTGCGGGTCCAGCAGCCAGACCGAAGCGAATGGCATGGCTTGCATCGTACCGCGGATAAACACATGCCCCGTTACCCACTGCTCGCGCGCCCCGGCAAACACGGCGCCGCCTAAAAACAAGAAAAGCAACAAGAGTTTTCGCATAATCCCATCAATCTTTTTCGAGGTATCGCACTTGAAAGATAATAATAAAATATTAATTCATTCGCTTAATCGTCAAAATATTACCCTTCCGTTCCGTCACCCCGGCCGGCAACAAGGCACTCCCGATACCCGGTACATCGACAAACAGCATCCGATGAAGAGGGCCGCCCGTCCGGTCATCTCATTCACTCCACGGGCATTTACCACTCTCCAATCGCAACACGCCCATAAACCGGAGGAACACCCGACAGACGCAGAAAGGATCCATTGAATACATCTAACCATATCCGTTCAACCGAATCGCTCCTGCGACCGCAGGCCGGGATGCTGCCCGACAGCCGCTTTCGGTTTTCATCGAATATATTTTGTTATATTTGCGCCGCCTTAACAAAACTAACCCTGACAAACATCCGTTATCGTGAAACACACCATCGATTTCCAACCCAAACTTTTCACGGCGCTGAAAAACTACGACCGCCGGAAATTCACCGCCGACCTGATGGCCGGCATCATCGTCGGCATCGTCGCCCTCCCCCTCGCCATCGCATTCGGCATAGCCAGCGGCGTTTCGCCCGAAAAGGGACTCATCACCGCCATCATCGGCGGCTTCATCGTCTCGTTCCTCGGCGGCAGCAACGTCCAGATAGGCGGCCCCACGGGAGCCTTCATCGTCATCGTCGCCGGCATCATCAGCCAGTACGGCATCGAAGGACTCGCCATCGCCACCGTCATGGCCGGCATCATCCTTGTCCTGCTCGGACTCTTCAAACTCGGCGTCGTCATCAAATTCATCCCCTATCCCATCATCGTGGGCTTCACGGCTGGTATTGCTCTGACGATATTCTCCACCCAGATAAAAGACCTCTTCGGTCTACGTATCGACGGAGCCGTCCCGGAAGACTTCATCGGCAAATGGGCGGTCTACTTCCAGCACTTCGACACCACCAACCTCTGGGCCCTCGGCATCGGCCTGGTGAGCATCCTCATCATTCTGCTGACGCCCAAGGTATCGCGCAAGATACCGGGGTCGCTCGCGGCCATCATCCTCGTTACCGTCGCCTCCTACCTGCTCAAAAGGTACTGCGGCATCGATACGATAGAGACCATCGGCGACCGTTACAGCATCAACCCCGCCATACCGGCCCCCGCCGGGTTCTCCTTCAATCTGGAGACCATCCGCGGCCTGCTGCCACCGGCCTTCACCATCGCCATGCTCGGCGCCATCGAATCGCTGCTTTCGGCCACGGTGGCCGACGGCGTCACGGGCGACCGCCACAATTCCAATACGGAACTCATCGCACAGGGCGCCGCCAACATCGTCGTGCCGTTCTTCGGCGGTATCCCCGTGACGGGCGCCATCGCCCGCACGATGACCAACATCAACAACGGCGGCCGTACCCCGGTGGCCGGTATCATTCACGCCGTCGTCCTGCTGCTCATCCTGCTCTTCCTCTCGCCGCTCACCCGCCACATCCCGATGGCCTGTCTGGCAGGCGTGCTCGTCATCGTCTCCTACAACATGAGCGAATGGCGCACCATCCGCGGCATGATGAAAAATCCCAAAGCGGACATCGCGGTACTCTTCACCACCCTGCTGCTCACGGTCGTCTTCGACCTGACCATCGCCATAGCCGCCGGGCTGCTGATGGCCGTCGTCCTGTTCATGCGGCGCATCATGGAGAGCACCAACATCTCGGTCATCCACGACCAGATAGACATGACGGCCGATGCCGAGAGCAACCACCGCGACGACAAGGTGGAGGTCGCCGAAGGCGTCGAAGTCTACGAGATAGACGGCCCCTTCTTCTTCGGTATCGCCAGCAAGTTCGACGACGTGATGCACACCATGGGCGAGAAGTCGAAAGTCCGCATCATCCGCATGCGCAAAGTTCCCTTCATCGACTCTACCGGACTGCATAACCTCTCCAACCTCATCCGGGCCTCCCGAAAAGAGGGCATCGAGGTCATCCTCTCCGGCGTGAACCCGTCGGTCAGGGAGACGCTTCTCAAAGCGGGCATCGACCGGCTCGTCGGCGAAGAAAACATCTGCGCGAACATCCACATCGCGGCCGAAAGGGCCAACCGCCTCGTAGCCGGAAAGACAGCGTAAACGCGGCAGCCATACACGAGGAGGAGGAACGGAAGCTCATGCCGTTCCTCCTCTTATTTTTACTCCGGACACGCCGCCCGCACACGGACAAAGTCCGGAAAGGCGGAACGTTTACCGAACTTTTCGCACTATCTTTGTCGGGCAGAGGGCCGGCATCCCGGTTCTCCTGTCCAAGACGGAAACAACGATACAGACCATGCAATACCTGCTCCTCGCCATAGCGGCCATGTCGCTCATCATGCTGGCGCTGAAATTCTTCAACGTCAAAAAGATTTATATTCCGCAGGCCATCATGACGAATTACGCCTTCGCCCTCATCATCGCCCTCTTCTCCGGCGGACGGTATCTCGCGGCAGCGGACGCGGGCGGTTTCGGCGGAAACGGCTGGTGGTACCTGGCCCTGATAACAGGAGCGCTCTACTTCGGCTCGATGGACCTCATGGCCGCCTCTACCCGACGGGTAGGTGTATCCATCACCACCATGGCCTCACGCACATCGGTGATACTGCCGATTGTCTGGGCCGCCCTTTTCCTCGGCGAACGCATCACAGGCTGGGAACTTCTCGGCACGGCCCTCGTAATGCTCGCCTTCGTATTCATCATCTACCGTCCGCACGACAAGGGGCCGGATACGGCAACGGGCAGAAACGAACGGCTCAAGACCGTTCTGCTGCCGGTCGGCGTATTCCTCTCCGTGGGCTTCATTGCGGTATGCATGAAAACATCTCAACACCTCATCAAGACCGAAGGGTGCTACGAAACGGATTATCCCGTATTCGAAATCATGCTCTTCTCCGCCGCCTTTTTAGGGGCCGTCGCCTACTATGCCGCGAAAGAGGGACGCGAGGCATTCCGATTCCGCTGGAAAAGCATAGCCGGCGGTCTCTGCCTGGGTACCTTCAACTATTTCGTGACATTCGGTCTGATGCACGGACTCAAATATTTCTCATCCAGCACATTCTACGGAATCTACAACATCAGCGTAGTCCTGCTGACCACGCTCGTCGGCATCGCGGCTTTCGGTGAGAAACTCGACGGACGGAAAACCGTCGGCATGCTCTTCGCCGTCGCCTCTATCTTCGTACTCGGTTTTCTCGGCGGCAGCCTGTAATACGCCGAATCCGGGTCATCCCTTCGGCCTTCGAAGCCGTTCCCTACAAAGAACGGCGGGCAGCACTCACATGCCGCCCGCCGTACCAATGCACGAAGGCCGCCGCCCGTCATCTGCGTCCGATGGAACAGTATGCAAATCCCTTGGCAGCAAGCTCTTCGCCGTTGTATATATTACGCCCGTCGAATACCACGGGCGTCCTCATGGCTTTCCGCACGGCACACCAGTCGGGCATGCGAAACTCCTGCCACTCGGTAACCAGCATCAGGGCATCGGCCCCCTCCGCCGCTTCGTACTTATCCCGGCAATAGCGGACACCGTCACCGAGAATGCGGCGTGCCTCCTCCGATGCGACCGGGTCGTAGGCACAAACCTCGCATCCGGCACGAAGCAGGTGTTCAATGATGACCACCGAAGGCGCTTCGCGCATGTCGTCGGTCTCCGGTTTGAACGAAAGGCCCCATACGGCCACCCGCCGACCGGCGATGTCGCCGCGGAAATAGGCTCTGAACTTCTCGAAAAGCAACCTTTTCTGCGCCCCGTTAACCTCTTCGACCGCCCGCAGCACCTTCATGTCGTACCCGTTGCTGCGCGCCGTATTCACCAGCGCCTTCACATCCTTCGGGAAACAGCTTCCGCCGTAACCGATGCCCGGGTAGAGGAACTTCGGCCCGATACGCGGGTCGGCTCCCATCCCCTGACGCACCATATCGACATCCGCACCGAGCCTCTCGCACAGATTGGCGATGTCGTTCATGAAGGAGGTACGCGTGGCAAGCATGGCGTTCGAAGCGTATTTTATCATTTCGGCCGAAGGAATATCGGTGAAAAGCAGCAAACGCCCGTTCTCGATAAAAGGCTTGTACAACCGCTCCATAATCGTGCGGGCCCGGCCGCTGTCGACGCCGACCACCACCCGGTCGGGTTCCATGAAGTCCTTGATGGCCGCCCCCTCCTTGAGGAATTCGGGATTGGAAGCGACGTCGAACTCCACATTCATCCCCCGTTGGTCAAGCTCTCTGCGGATGGCCGCCCGCACCAGTTCGCCCGTTCCGACCGGAACGGTACTTTTGGTTACGAAAAGCGTATATCCGCCGATATGACGCCCAACCGTGCGGGCCACTTCGAGCACGTACTGCAAATCCGCACTGCCGTCTTCGCCGGGAGGGGTACCCACCGCACACACGATGACGTCGTAATCGTCTATCCCCTGCGAAAGGTCGGTTCCGAAACGGAGCCGCCCCGCCTGTACGTTGCGCAACACCATCTCCTCCAGGCCCGGTTCGTATATCGGAATCACCCCGCGGCGCAGTTCCTCTATCTTCCGTTCGTTGATGTCGATGCAGGTGACGTTCACCCCCATGTCGGCGAAACAGGTTCCCGACACGAGCCCGACATACCCGGTTCCCACTATGGCTAAATTCATGTCTGTTCTGTATTTTCGGTTAATCTGCTTGCACACAAAAAGAAAAGGACCCGTCCCGAAAGGGGTGTCCCCCAGAGGCCTACTCCGACATCAATAAAAAAGCCTACATTAAAATATTTATACCTAAACAATTAAATACATTAAAGCAGGAGAATGTCGAACAAAATGCTGTTTCAGCAATTTTTTATTGTGGCTTGTAATCAGTCCAAATCCTTCCATATCATGTTTCGCGAACAAAGATACACATTTCCCGAACGGCGTCACATTTTCGTCGGATATTTTCACCGCACGCTCCCGACACTCTTGCACCACGACACAATACCCCATATAAAGATAATAAAATTGAGTCACAATATTAATTTTTTTTGGAATACTATGAAACTCTGTATTTACTTTGAAATTAAATAACAGCAACAGACCTTCATGTTGCAAAAAAATATTTGTATTAACAGTTTAACAAACAGGAAGTGCAAAACCTTCATGTCAAGCGAACTTAGGAACTTCAATCCAAACAGAGTACAGGCCGACATCTTGCCGTGTCGTACCTCTCGGGGTATAACCAGGTGTAGGCTGTCGCTTATTTTATCTCTGAGTGTTAGGCCTGTTTGACTGAAATAAGCTATCGGCAACACGCTTTCCGTTTGTAGACTAACCCCCAGAACATTATGAAACTGCTGCGCGCAATGTTCGTTATCGCATTCTCGCTGTCGGTCGTCGCTACTGCCTCGGCACGACATGCCGACGGTGATACCCAACCGTGTCCGACATGCGAAAAAATCTACGATTATCTCTATCGCATAAGTGTGGAGCCGGATACGGCCGCGCAGATGGATTTGTCGAATTTCGTCTCGCAGCTCGACCGGACGCATCTGCTCGATTTCGCCACAGGAATATCTTTCAAAC
>OJOV01001866.1_pt1 | contig 15158 bp, 10 predicted proteins | sample 1598281 | NCBI WGS metagenome assembly OJOV01 (sample SAMN03922469, study PRJEB24848) | human gut metagenome | isolation source: stool sample | host: Homo sapiens | place: Germany | collected 2010-11
TGGTCATTTTCGGGTCTTCCAACTGGTCGCAGATAGCCACCCGTTTTCCGGCACGCACCAACTTGGGAAGGTAAGTATCGAGAGCATGATGGGGAAAACCGGCCAACTCCACATACTGGGCGGCTCCATTTGCCCGGCGAGTCAATGTAATCCCCAATATTTCCGATGCCACCAAAGCATCGTCCGAAAACGTTTCATAAAAGTCCCCCACCCTGAAAAGCAATATCGCATCGGGATGCTTGGCTTTCATCTCGATATACTGTTTCATCAGCGGAGTTTCGACAATTTCCTTGGCCACGATATATTTCTTTTATATTCGTATGAATAATCCTGTTTAAGAGAAACAAAGATAACATTTTCGACCGGAATTGTGAAATTAAAAAAATGTAAGAAACCGTTTTTATTTTTTTCTATTCCTCTCTTCATCGCTGCCACTCCCCCATTCCCCCACTCTCCCCTGTGTTTCGAAAAACAAAAAGTCAACTCTTAAAACGAAGAGTAAGATTTATGCTTCTCTATTGAAACAGCTCTCTCCCTCCTCCCGCCAGACCTTGTAACATTCGAAACATTTCGCTCCTCCCCTTGCCGCATTCCGTAGCACTACGGGGTGTTTTACAACGCAAAATATAGCGTAGGACGGAGGGGGTTAAAGAAATACCAGCAATAAGAGCAACAGAGACAAGACTTCTCTCCCCCGCTCATCGTAGATGAGATGGGACGAATACTCACAGGACAGAAGGACTGAAAAAACAGTAGAGCGATACCATCGAAAGATTCCTACACTCCTCCCCTGCGTTTTGTTGACAAACAAAATATAGGGGAGGTGGCCGTAGGACGGAGGAGTTAAAGAAATACCAGCAGTAAAAGAAACAGAGGCAAGGCTCCTCTCCCCCGCTCATCGTAGATAAGATGGAACGAGTTCACCACCGACAAACTATACTTTCAGGAAAATATTTTTCCGATACAGAAAATAGAGGAAGAGCCAGCAACAAGCGACATATCCTGCACGAAGGACAACCGCACCGGCAGGCTCACCGGCACATTCTCCCACCCATTGGGATATACCTCCGAACAAAAACTTATTCATGTGAGAAAATCCTACCACCTGCTGCGCCAGATAAATCGTTATCGAATTTAGTCCTATCACTCGGAAAAAGAGAGTCCACGATTTCCACCCTTTCACATCGACGATATAATAGAACAAAGCGAACAACAAGAACGAAAGCCCTCCCACGAAACAGGTAAACGAACTGCTCCAAAGCATTTTGTTAATCGGGAATACGGTATTCCAAACCAGCCCTATGGCGACCAACACAACCCCGATTCCCGACAAAAGCAAACTCTTTCTCTCTCCGCTTCCCAAGCGGGTGGAACGGACGATTTCTCCCGCATAAATTCCCAATAATGCCGTGACTATCGCCGGAAGCGTGCTCAACAGGCCCTCCGGGTCGAAATTACCGTATATCAATTTCCCCGGCAAACAATGCCGATCGATATATCCGACCAGATTCCCTTCGATAGAAAGAGGAGAAGCCCCCGCAGCATCGGGAGCCGGCACAAAAGCCAACAGCAACCAATAACCCACCAAGATAAAGACAATCAAACCATATTGTACCGACTTTTTCAAACTCATGTAAATGAAAGCCCCGAACATCCACGCCAGCCCGATACGCCCCAAAACGCTTGCCAAGCGCACATCGGGGAAATTCAACTGTAAGAATCCGTTATACAAGAATCCCAGCAAAACGAGGGTGACACCCCGGCGGAGAACCCTCAGGTAAATGTGTTTGTCGCTCGATCCGCTCCCCCTTTGCTTGGCCAATGAAAACGGGAAAGATATACCTGCGATAAACAAGAACAGGGGGAATATCATATCGTGTTGGGTAAACCCGTCCCACGGGACGTGCCGCATGTGCCCCGCTATGACATCGCCCACCGCCGTCGGGTGCAAGGCATTCAAGGCGACTACCAACGGGGCGAAACCCATAATAAAAAGCATATCGAATCCCCGAAGGGTATCCAATGACAACAAACGTGTGTTTTTCTTTGTTTCCATATCCGAATTTTGTTTTTCTTATAGTATACAAGCGACTCGGCTCGTTTATCCAATGATGCGTTACACTCCCTAATCCGCACCCGCAGCGATCCCGATCGAATGTATGTCTCTGCCTATTTCGACAACAGCTTTTTTATCCGTTCCACATCGTCTTCCCGTTCCGGGGGAATAATTCCCCGTTGATAGAAATCTTCGAAATCCGAGAGAAAGTCCTCTTTTAGCTCTTCCTTGTATCGCAGGTATATCTCTTCCGCCTCGGCATATCGACCTTGAAAAAGAAGGGATGCCGCAAGATTTGTATAAATGGTATGATGAGTAGAATCATATTTTAACCCCTCACGGGCATACCGTTCAGCTTCTTCAAAATTGCCCTGAACGAGAAATAAGCATGAAAGGTTATTGCACGCTCGTACTAAACCCGGCTCGTAGACTTGTGGATTCGCCGCTGCAAGCCGTCTATAAATCTCCATGGCGGAAAGATACATCTCCCCACTCTCCTCATAACGTTGGGTATTGTCATACAAACAGCCTAAATTATTTTGTATCCCCGCCAAATCCGGCTCGTAGACCTGTGGATTCGCTGCCGCGAGCCGTCGACGAATTTCCATGGCGGAAAGATACATCTTCTCGCTATCCTCATAACGTTGGGTATCGTAATACAAAAGACCTAAGTTATATTGTGTCGTTGCCAAATACGGCTCGAAAACCAGTGGATTCACCGCTGTGAGTCGTCTATAAATTTCCATGGCGGAGAGGTACATCTCCTCGCTTTCCTTGTAGCGTTGGGTATCTCTGTACAAATTGCCTAAGTTATTTTGTGTCGTTGCCAAGCCCGGCTCGTACACTTGTGGATTCTCTACCGTGAGTCGCTGATAAACCATCAAAGCAGAGAGAAACATCTCCTCGCTCTCCTCATAACGTCGGGTATCGCTATACAAAATACCTAAATTATTTTGTGTCGTTGCCAAGCCCGGCTCGTAGGCCTGTGGACTAATGGCCGCAAGTCGTTGGTAGATGTCTAAATTTTCTCGATAACGAGCTTCCGCCAAATCGTATCGTTTGTTTGCCTGTAAAAAACAACCATACTCAAACAAACTTTTTGCCAACTCTTCCTCCGAAAGGTTGGCACGGACCAGCTCGATACCCTGCTCATAGGCATGGCAAGCCAATTCGAAGCGACGAGGCTCTGCATAGTCTGTCATCAAAGCCTTTGCCCGCAAAACATACTCCTCGGCCAACGATCGTGTCTTTTGAAGTCCCGCCTCGATAAGCGACCGACCGGAATCGACCAGTAGTTTTCCTTGCTCTATCTCCTTGCGGGCCTGAGCGGCATCGGCGGCGATATCTTTTTCATTCAAAATCTCCACGACCCCTTTGCTGTTCCCTCGCTCGAACATCTCTATCGCCAACCGTTTGCGCTCGCTCACCGGCGTTCCGCTCCCGATCAGCTTGTTGATGGACAGAGCAAGATCGAACAGCCGGCTCTCCAATCGGTTGAGACTTTCCCGTTTCTTGTATAGTTCCGCCTGTTTCTCGTCAATCATCGGTTGGAGCTCGGCGACACCGGTCGCCCTCAGTCGGGCGATCTCTGTATTCAATCGGGCGATGGACTCTTTCAACGAAAGGTATTCCGGATTCTCGGCGGCAAAAGAGAGATTGTCCAGTTCGGCTATCTTGTGGCCGTAAAGCGAAACGACTCCGTTCTCTATCTTAAAGTGGTTACCCTCGGTTACGGAAGCGTTGCCCGATACCGATGGAATGATCCGCTCCAACTGCATGACAAAATGCAACTTCATGGCATCGTCGGTAGCATAGTTGCACCAATAATGCCCCACCCGATCGAACAAATCTTCCTTGAATCGTTTCAATGCCTCGTCTTCCATTTCACCTTCTATCAAGGCTCGAATATAGACAAATGTCTTGGGGTGACTCTGATTCTTCACATATTCGTCTAAGGCTTGATTGAACTCCTCTATGGTGTATTCTCCCGCTTTGCGGTGAAACATACAGATACAAATATCGCTGGCACGTACTATGCGGTTGTAATCGTCCTGAGTACGGGTTCCGGTGCAAAATGCCGAAAAATCTTCCCAACGTCTGCACCTTATGCGATATCCCCGAGGCTCGAAAATTTCGTCCAAAGAAGCCACCAACGAATGGAAACTGTTACGGTCGTTTTTCAACTCGTCGCTGGATGCCAAAAATACAGTTATGTTCTTCATATCGTTATATCTGTGTTTCACTATACTTTAATATAGGTCTGCAAGATAAACAATTTCTACCTATCCCCCCAATTTTCCCGGTCGAGATTTCGGTAATTCACCGCTTCGTTGATGTGTTGCACCTGTACCCCTTCGCTACCTTCCAAATCGGCGATGGTACGTGCTACTTTCAAAATACGGTCGTAGGCCCGTGCCGACAGGTGGAAACGGTTCATCGCATCTTTCAGCCGTTTCAATCCCGCCTCATCGGGGACAGCGAATTGGTTCAGCAGCCGGGTAGTCATTTGGGCATTGCAATAGATGCCGGGATAGTCGGCGAAGCGTGCGGCTTGAATTTCTCTTGCGGCAATGACTCGTTGACGAATCGACTCGCTCGACTCCGCCGGACGGGTGTCGGAGATTTTCTCGAACGGGACGGGAACGATCTCCACTTGTATGTCTATGCGGTCGAGCAGAGGGCCCGAAATTTTTCCCAAATAACGTTGTATCGTCCCCGGACTGCATATACACTCTTTCTCCGGGTGGTTATAATATCCGCAAGGACAAGGATTCATCGAAGCGACCAACATCACCCCGGCGGGATATTCTATCGAGTATTTCGCACGTGCTATCGTTATCTTGCGGTCTTCGAGCGGTTGACGCATTACTTCGAGTACTTGACGTGAAAACTCGGGCAACTCGTCGAGAAAAAGCACCCCGTTGTGTGCCAATGAAATTTCACCCGGCTGGGGAAAAGCCCCGCCGCCCACCAACGCTACCGGCGATATGGTATGATGCGGCGCCCGGAACGGCCGTTGCGACAACAACGAACTACCCCTCTCCATGCGCCCGGCGACCGAATGTATCTTGGTCGTTTCGAGTGCTTCCTGCAATGTGAGAGGCGGAAGTATAGAAGGCAACCGCTTCGCCATCATCGATTTTCCGGCGCCCGGAGGCCCTATGAGTATGATGTTATGTCCGCCGGCCGCTGCTACTTCGAAAGCCCTCTTGACACTCTCCTGACCTTTGACATCGCTGAAATCCAAATCGAAATGGGTATATTCCCTGAAAAATTCCGCACGAGTATCGGTCACCGTCGGTTCCAGCTCGATCTCCCCGTTCAGGAAACGAATCACCTCGGTGATATTCTCTACTCCATACACATCGAGATGATTGACTACCGCGGCCTCGCGAACATTGGCTTTGGGAATAATCAACCCCTTAAAGCCCTCCTCCCTTGCCTTGATAGCTATGGGTAACGCCCCCTTGATAGGAAGAATGGAGCCGTCGAGAGACAACTCCCCCATCAACATATACTCGCTCAATTTACCTGTTTCTATCTTCTCGTCGCTCGCCAAAATCCCCACGGCCAAAGGCAAATCATACGCCGCCCCTTCCTTGCGTATATCGGCAGGCGACATGTTCACAATTACCTGTTTCCTCGGAAATCTGTAACCGTTATGTTCCACGGCCGAGACAATCCGCTCGTGGCTCTCTTTCACGGCTGCATCGGGCAATCCCACCATAAAGAAACGGATACCCTGCGAACAGTTCACCTCGATAGTCACTACAAGAGCATCGATACCCTGCACGGCTGCGCCAAAAACTTTCACCAACATAGTAATAGATTTTGTAGTAATAGGTTATGGTGTTACTAAACGTTCGATATAAACTCTCGAAGAGTCGGGCGAAAGCCCTCGGGCGACAATCCGTCCCAAAGAGTCGGCGACCAACAGATAAGGTATGCTTTGGATATGAAGCTCTTTCACCCCCGGATAAAGATAACCGCCTTTCGCCCACCGCCGGGCCCATACGGCCGAATCGGCCTCAATTCTCTCCTTCCATACGGCGCTGTCCCTATCCAGCGAAATTTCCACGACCTGCACCAACGAATCGTATCGTTCTGTTATCTCCCTTAAAAAGCCGCTGTACCTCTGTGTTCCGGGTGTCTCGGCAGCCCAAAAACAAAGCAGGGTCGCTTGGGCTTCTCGGGGATTCAGTAGTTCGGTCGTATCGGCCACCGTAGTCAATGATAAATAAGGTAATACGGTGTCACTCTTCTGTATGGTTTCAAATTGTCGATACATTTCCAATGCTGTGGCCGGCGGAGCCGACAGTACACGGTCGTCCAACAAACCGATCAACGAATCGCAAAACGCATCGCTCGCCCTTCCCAATACATAATCATCTAACAAAATAGCGCTCACAGGCGAATCTTTATGTTCGCCTACATACTTTGCCACAACGCCTTGCAGCTCCTTGCTCAACTGCTCGTATCGCCGGGTTCTCATTCCCGATGCCGAAATGTTCCTTTCTGCCGACCAAGACTGCAACAACTCTTTATTCTCTTGATTGAACTTAAACAAATCCTTATTTAGAGAACTTCCTTTCACTCTCAATCCGAAAGGATCCTGCCCGTCACCCGACAATTCTATCCGGTCGCCGTTCTGCACATATATCTTGGTCAAGGGCGTTTTATCGAAATAATAAAACTGTATGGGAATAACTGCCGAAGCCGAGTTTTTGAATGTGATAAAACCATTCTGCGGACGGAGAGTATCTACGACAATGCCGTTTTCAAGACTATAAACGGCATAAATAGGGCGTCCTCCTAAATTATTGATAGTTCCCTCCACGACAAACTCGTTATCCTTGCCGCCGCAACCCGACAGCAAAAGGACACAAATACACAGTACCGCACCTATTTTATTCATGCAAAAAACATTTTCATTTCTTGCAAATGTACTGGATTTTACGGGAGGAGCAAAACAATATCCGGGCAAAACAAAGTATAAAACCCGACAACAATGGAAAAACCGGCGAAAAAGAACGACCTTTTTACCTATAAAATAAAGCCGATATAGCATATATTTGCACAATTATCTATATCGGAATGTATCGGATATAGATGCGGTTCGAAATAAAAAAATGAACAAGTTCATTTCTCATTTCTTCCACCATTTGTTATATTTGTATATGAAACGATTGTTTATCTTACTGCTGATAGTTCTGCTCTGCATTCCGGGTTTTACCCAAATCCGAAACGATGTCCCCCGATACAATCCCGACAGCGTGCGTGAAGAGCTGGACAAAAGACCTTATTTTTCACTATACAAAGATAACTACTTTATCGGGGGTACGACCATCGGGAGCAAACCGACCAATAAAAATTCCGATGTAAAATTCCAACTAAGCATCAGCCAGAGACTTACAAAAAGTAAACTTCCATTCGACACCTACCTCTTTATAACCTATACGCAAAAAGCATTTTGGAATGTCTTTCAAGAATCTCTCCCGATGTACGATCTCAACTTCAATCCCGGCATAGGGCTATCGCATCTGGTCATACATCGAAATAGACTTATCGGACAAGTCTCGCTCCTGATCGAGCATGAATCAAACGGGAAAGACAGCATTTGGTCTCGCAGTTGGAATAAAATCTCGTTTATGGGTGCACTCGCCGTCGATCGCAATGTAGAGCTTCAATTCAAAACATGGATACCTATCATCGACAGCGGGAACAACCGGGATATCCTCAAATACTGCGGTATTTTTCAATTAGCAGGCAGTTACATAAGTGACAATCGTCGGTTCGGGGCTACCGTTATTCTCACCAAGCGGAGCGGCTGGAATTTCAATTTCAACACCGTTATCGAACTGAATGCCCGCTTATTCCCCAACGAAAACCAATACTTCTTTATACAATATTACAACGGTTATGGCGAAGGACTGCTCGACTATAACAAATTCCATTCTCGCCTGAGAGTAGGGTTCGTCATCAAACCCCAGAATTTCAGCAATTACTGATTCCTCCTTCACACATAGCTTTTTCAGTTCAGTAGAAAATCCGTAGGGTAGGCATGAATTTTAGCAATGAACCACTTGTCAACAAACACATTCCGGACTTTTCGGTGAAAGGTTGATTCTTGCTTAAATTTCTGTACAAAGCGTACTACTCCTCCCCTGCCGTGTCCCGTAGTATTACGGGGTACTATGTTAGCCATATAGAGGAGACACCGAAGAAACAATAGTTTCTAAGGAGAAGGGTTGAAAAAGATCATTTGGTTGTAGAGTTCAACCCCTTCGCCCTGCGGGCACTCCCCCTATCTCATCTACGATGAGCAGAGGGAGAGGATTGAAAGTATCACATTAACAGTTTTTACTCCTTCGGAGCTTTATGGGGATTCACCTCCTCCATTGCCGTGCCCCGTAGCATTACGGGGTGTGGCGTTAGCCATATAGGGGAGGTGGCACGCAGTGACGGAGGGGTTGAAAAGACATCACATCAATCAGTTTATATCGAGCATATCCCTCTCCCCCTGCCGTGTCCCGTAGCGTTGCGGGGTGTTTCCGTTAGGGAATATAGGGGGAGTACCCGCAGGGCGAGGAGGTTAAAAAGATTATATAGGGGTAGAAATATAAAAAAACAATCCCCTCTGATTTCCGATTGAACCGATATCCCCCACTAATCGACAGATCCTCCTCTTTATAGCCTCCGTGCAATAGGGCAACACATCATTCCTAATCGAAACACAATATATTCAAAGAGCGAGGCTTGTAAATCGTACAAGCCTCGCTCTTTGAATACACCTTTTTTATACTCCTCCGAACAAAAGGACTCGAAATTTTATCCTTGTTGCATCACGACCTCGGTCAAGTCGGTGCTAAAAATCCGGTACTCATTTTCTGTTATAGACCGGGGAGATGTAAGCACGACCAACGAATGAGGCGGATAACCCTCCCGATAGGGAGGATGCGTATGGGCAAAAGGGTTCTCATGGAAGCCGCACTTTCGGTAAAATCTCAAACGAGCCCTCGAAACAGAATCGACGACAGGATCGATTTCCAGCAAAACAATTTTAGAGGTCGAGCGGAGAAACGCATTCAAAATTTCGCTTCCATACCCCCGTCCTCGTAATCCTTGATGCACTGCGAAATGCTCTATATACCTATAACTCTCAAACTCCCAATAGGAGATAAATCCGACAAACATATCCCCTTCGCTATACCCTACCAAATGATAATCGGCACACGAGAACGCTTTTTCCTGCTGCTCTTGCGTCCGCTGCTCGAAGATAGGGAAACTGACAGTATACAATTTCCGCCACGAGTCGTAAAGCTCATGCTGCGAACTATCTATATCTATACAATTCATAGTCATATAATATTTCCCATGAATATCCCATTATCAAGGAATCATATCACCGCAGCAAAACCGGCATACACGATCGCTCGAATCCTCATCATGCCATTCCGAAAGCCTTTTTCACGACTTCGACATAATCGAGTTTCTCCCAAGTGAACAGCTCTACTTCACGAACGATCGGTTCGGGGTTATAATGCGATTTGAATGTCTTCACGACAGTTTGCGGTTTTCTTCCCATGTGACCGTAAGCCGCCGTCTCTTCATAAATAGGATTACGCAACTTCAAACGTTCCTCGATAGCTTTCGGACGCATGTCGAAAATCTCGCACACCCGTCGGGCTATCTCGGCATCGATCATCGACACGTGCGATTTACCGTAAGTATTCACATAAACGCTCACCGGTTCGGCGACACCTATGGCATACGACACCTGCACCAGAATCTCGTCCGACACCCCTGCCGCTACCAAATTCTTGGCAATATGACGAGCGGCGTATGCGGCCGAACGGTCTACCTTCGAGGGATCTTTTCCCGAAAATGCGCCACCTCCGTGACCACCTTTGCCGCCATACGTGTCGACGATAATCTTGCGACCCGTCAATCCCGTATCCCCGTGAGGCCCGCCGATAACAAATTTGCCGGTCGGATTCACCAATAAAATCAACTGGTCGTCGAACAAGGTTCGTACCCGTTCGGGCAGTTGTGCGATCACACGAGGCAACAACACCTGTTTCACATCGTTGTAAATCGTCTGTAACATCTCCCGGTTGGCCGCTTCCTGAGCCTCTTTCGAGTCATCGGCCGGAGTCACGAATTCGTCGTGCTGGGTCGACAATACGATCGTATGCACCCGCACAGGTTCGTTCCGTTCATTATATTCGATGGTTACTTGCGATTTGGAGTCGGGACGCAAATACGAAGTCACCTTCCCCTTGCGCAGATAGGTCATTGCCGAAGCCTCCCGGCGGATAACGGCCAGCTCGGTAAGCAACAAGTGAGACAAATCGAGCGACAACGGCATATAATTATCCGTCTCATTGCAAGCATACCCGAACATCATACCTTGATCTCCCGCCCCCTGACTCATTGCTTCGGCGCGCTCCACGCCCCGATTGATATCGGCCGACTGCTCGTGTATGGCCGAAAAAATACCGCACGAGTCGGCATCGAACTTATACGAACTTTTATTATATCCGATACGGTGAATCACTCTGCGGGCAACCTCCATCAAATCGACATAAGCATTCGATTTAACCTCGCCTGCCAATACGACCTGACCGGTCGTTACAAGGGTTTCGCATGCAACTTTCGAGTTCGGGTCATACGCCAGAAACTCGTCGAGCAAAGCGTCCGATATCTGGTCGGCCACTTTATCGGGGTGTCCTTCCGACACCGATTCCGAGGTAAACAAATAATTCATTGGTTTCTCTCCTGAATAATAGTGATACATTATTGGAGGAAGAAAGACCGCAATTCCCACGAAAACAAAGGTGATTTGATAAAGCCGGACGGGCTTCGAAAAGCCCCGTAACGCAGTTTTAGCATTTTTTTCCGTGGTTGCAAGCAGCCAAATCCTTCCACATTTTCGGCTACAAAGATAGTACAAGTCCAAAGCAAAAGCAAATTTATTTGCAATTTTGCCGAAAAACAATGTACATAGAATAGAGATGTACCGACAAACGCAAAGTCTCTCTATGTTGTAGGCCTTTCCCCGATCGTATCATATAAATAAAACTCTGGGGGCTAAATCACTTTTCGTTCTGTAAACCTTCCAATAGCTCCGTTGCCGTCTTTCCCAATACCGGGTGTACCCATTGCGGAGCTATTTCGGCAAGCGGGGTCATCACGAAAGTCCGCTTGTGCATATACGGGTGAGGCAACACCAGCGAGTGAGTATCCAACACCAAACCGTCATAGTCGAGTAAATCTATATCGATAAGCCGGTCGACATAACTGCCATCTCTTTCCCGATGCTTTTTACTACCCAATTCCCGCTCGATTTCCTGTACGGTGAATAATACCTCTTCGGGAGATAAATCGGTATCTACTGAGATAGCAGCGTTACAGAACGTATGCACCGATTGATAGCCCCACGGAGCCGTCTTATAGAACGACGACACGGCAACGACCGCTCCCACCCGTTCACCAACCTTGTCGATGGCTTTTCTCACGATTCGCTCCTTATTCCCCAAATTCGAGCCCAAGCCTAAATATACTCGTTTCCCCATAGTTTGTACCTCCTTTTTGCGCTACTAAGATAGCAAAAAAGACGTTTTTCGCAAAAAATTTTCCCCTTCTCTCCCCATTATTATGACTCAGTCTATATGAATAGAGGGTTACTTTTAAACTCCTCCCTTGCCGCGCCCCCGTAACCTTACAGGGTGTAGCACAGCCATACAATAGAGGGAGGGGGCACATAGTGACGGAAGGGTTAGAAAATACCGGCAGTGGGGACAACAGAGTCCGGCAAATTAATTTACTATGCAGCAAGCCGGAACTATACCCCCTATCTTCAATGAAGAATTGAAGCGGGGGAGAAAGAGAAATGCAATCCATATCATTCGCCAAGATAATGCGACAAAAAGGCATTAAACCTCCTCCTCTGTGTTTTGCAACGCAAAATATAGGGGAGGTGTCCGAAGGACGGAGGGGTTGAAAAAACAGCGACAGCAGCAAACCGGGCATCAACCTCTCCCTTGCCGTGCCCCGTAGCATTGCGGGGTGTAGCGAAGCAATAGGGGAGAAATCGAAAAAACAACCGTTTCTGAGGAGAGGGGTTGAAATATACAAGGACAATCCCCACGAACTATCGACCGAGCCATCATCATACCGCTCGAAAAAAAATTTTTCGTCTTTCTTCTCAGGAAAGAAAGAAAAGAAATCAGAATAGAGCAGAAATGAAGACAACCACGAAATAACCGCAGAGCGATACCTTTAAAATTACCCCCAAGAGAAATCCTACAAAAGCGCCCAGCCCGGCTTTGAGAGCTTCGTGTGTGAGTTTGCCACCCAACAGTTCGCCAATGACGGCTCCCACGAGAGGACCGAAAATAATGCCCCATGGAGGGAAGAGGAATATGCCGATGACGGTTCCCGCTATACAGCCCCGGTTCCCCCATTTGCTACCTCCGCTGTATTTCGTACCGATGAGAGGTGTGAGGTAATCGAGCACCTGTACGATAATGACCAATATAGCCCAGACGATAAGTTGTGTCGCAGTAAACTGCACCTTGTCGGTGAGATGAAGAAGTATCATGCCCACATAAGAGAGCGGAGGACCCGGAAGTGCCGGAAGAAAGCAACCCGCTAACCCGACGAGCAAGCATATCGCTCCTACAATAATCCATATAATATCCATATCATATCTATATTTTGCACGTTGTGCATGCAGAGTAAAAAACGAGTCGGATAAAACCAATCTCATTTTTTCATGCCCAACCCGACTTATTCTCGCATATTGCAAATATAGTGAAAGGTGAGCGCAAAGGCAAACGGAAATTGCATTTTCGATTTGCTTCCTATATTCGTAGTGACAAAGATAATATGAACGAACACAGAAACAAATAAATTTGGTTATCTCCTTGCCTTGCACTATTTTTGTCTCACAAAACAAAAATCAATACAATGAAACTTAAAATTTATTTATCACTATTATTGTTTTCCTTTTTAAGCGGAATGGTGTCGCAGGGCGCAGAACACCCGAAACGGGAGTTTCGAGGAGCATGGATTCACACGGTAGGTCAGAGTCGCTACATGGAGATGAATCGGGATGCGATGCAAGACTATTTCGACCAAATGTTGGATAGTTTGCAGCATATCGGTATCAATGCGGTTATTTTCCAAGTACGCCCGACGGCCGATGCCTTTTATCGTTCGGAACTTGAACCGTGGAGCAAGTATCTGACCGGGAAGCAAGGCGTGGCTCCCGAACCGTTGTGGGACCCGTTGCAGTATATGATCGAGCAATGTCATGCCCGCAACATGGAGTTGCATGCGTGGCTCAACCCTTATCGGGTGGGAACTAATGCCGATGAGCCGCTCGCCGCATCGCACATCTATCATAAACACCCCGAATGGTTCGTTCGGTATGGCCGACAGCTCTATTTCGATCCGGGGTTACCGGAGTGCCGCCGCTTCATCGGCCGGGTAGTCGACGATATTGTATCGCGATACGATGTAGATGCCATTCACATGGACGACTATTTTTATCCTTATCCGATAGCAGGCAGCGAGTTCCCCGATGAAAACAGTTATGCCCGGTACGGTAACGGTATGGATCGTGGCGATTGGCGTCGGGAGAATGTCAATGCATTGATTAAGGAACTGCACAAGATTATAAAATCGCGTAAACCGTGGGTGCGATTCGGTATCAGCCCGTTCGGTATTTACCGGAATCAAAAGAGCGACCCGGACGGCAGTGCGACGAACGGGTTGCAAAACTACGACCAGCTCTATGCCGATGTGTTGCTGTGGACACGCAACGGTTGGGTCGATTACATGTTACCGCAACTTTATTGGGAGATAGGTCATCAGGCCGCATGTGTCGAGACACTGATTTATTGGTGGAACAATCATGCCAACGGACGTCATCTCTACATCGGTCAAGACGTGGCACGTACGATGAATGCTACCGACGTGAATCCCATATACACGCAACTGAACCATAAAATGCAGTTGAGCCGTTATCTCGACCATGTAGGTGGAAACTGTTTCTGGCCGGGCTATTCCTTGTTGGAAAATTATAAAGGCATAGCCGACGACTTGAAGGGGTATTACCATGCGGTTCCCTCCCTTATCCCGGCCTATACGTTTATCGACAGCAAGGCTCCCGACGAGGTGAAGGGTTTGAAGGCAAAATGGACTCCCGAGGGATACGAATTGCAGTGGAAAAGAAAGAAAACCAACGATGAGATGCAGAAGCAAATTTATTTCTGTGTCTATCGTTTTGCACCCAGCGAAGACATTTGTTTATGTGATGCATCACATCTCGTAGCCGTTACGCGGGACACGAAATTTTTGCTCCCTTATAAACACGGAACCCGCCAATATGTATATGTGGTGACCGCGGTAGACCGTATGCACAACGAAAGTAAGGGTAAGATAAAGAAAGTGAAGTTGTAAACCGGCATCTTCACCGCCCGATAAAAGCGGAAAGAAGTACATGGAAAAGTCGAGCTATATTTAACCTCCTCTGTTTTTACTCCTTCGGTGCTTTGTGTGTATTCTTTCCCTTTTTCTCTCCCCTGTACACTCTTAACCTCCTCCCCTGCCGTGTCCCGTAGCATTACGGGGTGTTTTGTAATGCAAAATATAGGAAAAGTGTCCACAGGACGGAGGGGTTGAAAAACACCCGCAGTAAGAGAAACGGATTAGGGCAGTAACCTCCCTCCTGCCACGTCCCGCAGCATTGCAGGACATTTCTTCTTTTCTCCTCTTATTCTGAATAATAAAAAATCAAGTCTTAAAACAGTGGGAGATTTATATTCCTCTATCGGAGTGATATTTTAAACCTCCTCCCCTGTGTTTTGTAATACAAAATATAGGGGAGGTGGCACGCAGTGACGGAGGGGTTAGAAAATACCGGCAACAACAAAAATAACAGGGAGTAGCAACCTCTCCCTCTGTGTCGCGCAGCGATATAGGGGGAGTGCCCGCAGGGCGAGGGGGTTAAATTCCCTGTAAAAAAAATCTCAAAATCTAAGAAGCTGTTTTAAATTTATTCCGAGACAGATTGAGACCTATGTTGAAGCAGATT
>OJOV01001872.1_pt1 | contig 15128 bp, 10 predicted proteins | sample 1598281 | NCBI WGS metagenome assembly OJOV01 (sample SAMN03922469, study PRJEB24848) | human gut metagenome | isolation source: stool sample | host: Homo sapiens | place: Germany | collected 2010-11
AAGGCGAAGATGCCGAAATCGAGGAAATTGTACAAAAAATCCTGTCAGAATCCAAAAGGTAAAAAGTTTTTCTAACTTTGCATAGATTGTTCAGCCCAATTATCGGCGCATTAACAAATTGTAAAACGATGACATTCGAAGAGATCAGGAAAGATATCAAGGCCCGGAAATATAAACCCATCTATTTTCTATGCGGTGAGGAACCTTTTTTTATCGACCGGTTGACTGCATTACTCGAAAATACCGTGCTGACCGAGGATGAAAAGGCATTTAACCAGACTGTTTTATATGGGAACGATGTATCGATGAGTACGATCACCGATACCGCCCGCCGTTTTCCAATGATGTCCGAACGACAGGTGGTCATTGTCCGGGAAGCTCAGAATATCCGGGACTTCGACAATCTATTACCTTATATCGATCATTACCAAAATTCGACCATTCTGGTCCTGGCGTATAAAAATAAGAAACCGGACAAACGTAAGGGAGTATTTAAAAAACTCGGGAATACTCCCCATTGTATTTATTTCGAATCGGCCAAACTTTATGACAACAAGATTCCGGAATGGATCATCGGTTATTGTAAAGAAAAATCATATGGAATCACGACTAAAGCAGCCGGTATCCTGGCCGAAAGCTTGGGAACCGATCTGAGCCGGGTAGCGAATGAAATCGATAAGCTGGTACTGCTTTTACCTCAGGGAGGTGAAATACAGGAATCTCTGGTCGAGGAACATACAGGAATCAGTAAAGACTTCAATAGTTTCGAGCTCCTGAGTGCCATAATTCGTAAGGATTTCCTAAAAGCCAATCAGATTGTGAACTACTTTGAAGCCAACCCGAAAAACAATCCCCTGGTATTGACCATCACCACCCTTTTCAGGTATTTCCTGAACCTGCTGACCTATCACTATCAGAAAAAAACGACGCCCAATACTCAGGAAATGGCCAGGTTATTAGGTGTACATCCTTTTTTTATGAAAGACTATATCGACGGAGGTAAAATCTATAATGCCATGAAATGTGCAACCACGATCTCCTTGCTGCGGGAATACGACATGAAATCCAAAGGGGTAGGTAATGCGAATATTTCGGACGGAGAATTACTGAAAGAGCTGATATTCAAAATCATGCATTAATATTCCCGGACAAGTAACTATAATCATCCCAAGAACGTATTAAACCATATGAAAAGAACAACTACTTCAATATCGACCCAACCTTTGAATAAAGCCGTATTTTTGGACCGGGACGGCACGATCAATTCGGACGAAGGACATTATTATATATACAAACCGGAGGACTTTGTATTCAATCCGGGAGTCATCGAAGGCTTGAAACGTCTTCAGAAAGCCGGTTATCTTTTGATCGTCATCACCAATCAGGGAGGAATCGCTAAAGGGATATATACCCGGGAAGATATGTTCAAAGTACACGAAAAGATGTGTGCCGAATTGGAAAAGCATGGAGTGACCCTGACTAAGATCTATTATTGTCCCCACCATGAAAGCATAAAAACCTGTGTTTGCCGGAAACCTTCTCCTTATATGGTCAACCTGGCCATCGAAGAATTCCATATCGATAAGAAGCGATCCTGGTTTATCGGGGATAGCTCAAAGGATGTAAAATGTGCTGAAGATGCCGGAGTTAAACCGTTACGTATTCACAAAAATCAGGATATCACACCGGTCATCGATCAAATATTGAAATCGAAAGATTCATTCTAAGTCCGAAAAATTCCAGGACTACCTCTAAAATTAAGTAAAAAATAACAGATCGGGCTTGGGATTTAAGCGGGAATTGAGTAATTTCGCTCAATTTTTAAAAATCCACAGCATATGGCTCATTACATTAAAGAAGTATCACGTACATTTGGAGAATATCTGTTAATTCCGTCACTCACCACCAAAGAGTGTACTCCTGACAATGTTTCCTTGAAAACGCCGGTTGTCAAATTCCGTCAAGGGGAAACCTCGAAAATACAATTGAACATTCCGTTTGTATCTGCAGTGATGCAGGCAGTCTCCGACGACGGTCTGGCTATTGCCTTAGCCCGTAACGGAGGTTTGTCGTTTATTTTCGGTTCTCAACCTATCGAAAGTCAGGCCGAGATGGTAAGGCGGGTAAAGAAATTCAAAGCCGGATTTGTAGTGAGTGATTCTAATTTACGTCCCGATTGTACCCTACAGGATGTTGTTCGCTTAAAGGAACAAACCGGACACGCCAGTGTCGCCATTACGGATGACGGAACCCCTAATGGAAAATTATTAGGTATGATTACAAGCCGGGATTATCGGTTGAAAACAGATCCGTTAGATAAACCGGTAGTTGATTTCATGACTCCTTTCGAAAATCTGATTGTAGGAAAGTTGGGGCTGACTTTAAGTGAAGCCAATACGATCATCTGGGATCATAAGTTGAATTGCCTTCCGATTATAGACGACAATCAAAGACTTCAATATTTTGTCTTCCGCAAAGACTACGACAATCATATAGAAAATCCCAATGAATTGCTCGACAGCCATAAAAAACTGATGGTCGGAGCCGGAATTAACAGCCGCGACTTTAAAGAACGGGTACCTGCTTTGGTAGATGCCGGAGTAGATGTGCTGGTAGTAGATTCTTCCGACGGTTTTTCGGAATGGCAATACGAAACGATCCGCTGGATTAAAGAAACGTATAACGAAGAAGTCAAGGTAGGCGGTGGTAATGTGGTGGATAAAGAAGGATTCTTATATCTGGTGAAAGCCGGAGCCGATTTTGTAAAAGTAGGGATCGGCGGTGGTTCTATCTGTATCACTCGTGAGCAAAAAGGGATCGGCCGGGGACAGGCGACTGCTCTGATCGAAGTATGCCAGGCTCGTCAGGAATATTTCGAACAAACCGGTATTTATATTCCGATCTGTTCCGACGGAGGACTTGTACATGACTATCACATGACCTTAGCATTGGCCATGGGCGCCGACTTCCTGATGATGGGACGCTACTTTGCCCGCTTCGACGAGAGTCCGAGTAAAAAACTGGCTATCGGTAATAGCTATGTGAAAGAATATTGGGGAGAAGGATCCAACCGTGCTCAAAACTGGCAACGCTACGATATGGGAGGAAACAGTAAAGCTGCCCTGAAATTCGAAGAAGGGGTCGACAGTTATGTTCCATATGCCGGAAAAATGAAAGACAATCTGGAAATCACCCTGGGCAAAATCAAATCGACCATGTGTAGCTGTGGTTCCGTTACGATTCCTCAATTACAGGAAAGAGCAAAAATCACCTTGGTATCCTCTACTTCTATTGTCGAAGGAGGAGCACACGACGTAATTCTGAAAGATACCAAGATTCAATAACAGATCAGGGATGCCACAAAATGGGTGGCTTCATTGACTGGAGTCAGATTTAAATAACCGGATTTTATCCGGTTATTTTTATATACGGCCGGATAGAGCTGTTGCAAATGCCTGTGCTCCTGCCAGGCCTCCCCCGCTTTGGCATAATAACGAACCGTGAACTCTCCTTCCGCATGTTCGTCCAAATATCGCCGGCTCAACATAAGGGCGACTATTCCCATATTATAACGCAGATTGATTTCCAGGCAAGGTTGCACTCTATACTTTCCCGCAGAGTCGGAATAAATCATCATATCTATCCCTAAATATCCCCGGTAATCGGGCAAAATCCCGGCAATCATATCCGGCAATTCCTGTTTCAGCGACTGCAACTTTTCTTCTCCTAATTTACTTCCCAGTAATTGCTCAATATACGCTTGAGCTCCCAGATAATTCCCGCGATATTCACCGTTCAGGCCGGTAGAAAATACCGACCATCCGATAAATTCCACCCCTTGCCTTCCTGCACAAAACTCCATGGCAAAATCCAGTACCTTATTCAATTTTTTTTCCAACATAACATACCCCTGCCGTTTCAATATCCCGTGTAATCGTTCTTTCTCTTTCACAGCAATAGGTTTTCCGAGTACCAGAATACCTTTCCCCGAAGAAGACCAGGGTGCTTTCACCAGGTATTTTCCGGTTTTCATTTTCTGTTCGATCTCTTCGATAGAATAACCTGTCTCCGGAATCACTTCCTTTTCCAGATCAGGAATCAAACCGAACAAACGAATCAACCCTTCCCGGGCTTTCCTGCGGCTATACCACTCTTTTCGTTCCGTCTTCCACTCCTCACCCATCCCCCGTTCGGCCAGCCAATGGCACATTTTCGGACTCCATCCCCACGGTTCCCCTTTCACCTCTCCCAAAATCCCGGCTTCTGCCTCCTGAATAAAACCGGCCTTCAAATGCAAAGGCTCATAAACCGATGCCATAAATACCGGATCCGGTAAATTCCTGACTAAGACCCAATCTTCCGATTCTCCCAGAAATACAGGTAAAACCGCCAAATCTTCAGCCATGGTCACCACATTAGCCGGAGGCATATAGTATTTACTTCCATTGGCAATCGCCATCTCACAATCCGGATTGAATATCCAAAGCCTTTTCCTGTTTTCCATCGACCTGATCTGTTTCTCCCTGCAAATATAAATAAAACGCCGTTTTTTCATAAAAAACTAAGATTTTCTTTTAATCGGCTGATTGATAAAGCGTAAAGAACGATAAGCCTGGTAATTGGTAGCGATTTGGTAGCGGTGCTAATTTCAGCGCATTGCTTTGCTTCACTTTTAGAACTGATACAAATATAGGGATTTTGACCGAAAAAGAAAAAAATAGGAGATTTTTAGTTTTCTGTGTAAACGGAAAAACAAGAAAAGTGTAAGTAACAGAATAAGTGCAAAAAAGAATTTGCACCTATTCTTGTTACTAAAAATGTAAATCATTGATTTTTAGTATATTATTCATTGCTACACCTTGCACCAAAACGGTCTGTCCTGGTATCCGTAGCAAATATACATGGTGTTTATGCTTGCAAATCATTATTTGTAGGTATTGCGAGTGATGATTAAAACCGTTAATTTTGCAAACTAATGGATCGTACGAAAAAAAGACAGAGACAGCGGGCTGTCATAGCATGCATGTTGTTGCTGACATTGATGCCCTTTTTCCTCGTGAAAGCTTTTCATGTTCACGGGGAACATTCGTGCGTATCCCATAACGAACAGGGGCACTCCCGTCACGATTCTCCTGAAAATTGTACCATCTGTCTCTTTACGCTCTCTCCGTTTATCGAGGCAGGGATTTTTATATACGATTATATTCCGACTGGCAGACCTGTCAGGTATCTTATCTCCGGGGAAACAGATGTCATCGTCACTCTTTTCCCGCATTTCCTCCGTGCACCCCCTGTGTGTTTGTCATAACTCCCTTGAGGGATTCGCATGCCATCACTGTGATTGCGTGCAGGGGCTTTTCATGTCCCGTCTTAACAGATTATAACCCGTTTATATTTTTTCAAGTATGACATTTCATGCATATCTCCAGTATGTGTGCCTGCTTGTTGTCTGCCTATGTACCCTCCCTTCTCCCATGGAAGCACGGGTACAGGCTGACCGGCAATCGACGGGCACACGCGATACTCTGCTGGTCATTGACCAGGAAAGCGGGCTTCCCATTGAAGGGGCCTATATCCTGACCGGGGAACGGTTACTTGTCAGCTCCCCCCGTGGAATGATTGTTTTCGGCCATGGAACGTGTTTCATGGATACGGTCCTCGTGCAGTGCCTGGGTTACGGTTCCCGGCGTGTGCCTTTGAACGAGGTATTCAAAGAAAGCAGCATACATACCGTATGTCTCTCCCTGGACATACAAAAACTCGGGGAAGTGGTCGTGACCGGTGAACATGCCGGGGTGTCACCCAACGTGGTGAGCCGGCGCCTTTCATCTCCCGAAATCAGGAACGCACTGGGAACCTCGCTTGCCACCCTGCTCGAACGTGTCAGCGGGGTAAGTTCCATCAGCACGGGAACCACTGTATCCAAACCCGTTATCCAAGGAATGTACGGGAACCGGATACTAATCATCCATAACGGTGCCCGCCAGACCGGGCAGCAATGGGGGGCCGACCACGCTCCCGAAGTGGACATGAACGGCAGCTCCTCTGTTTCGGTAATTAAGGGCTCCGATGCGGTAAGATACGGTTCGGATGCCCTTGGAGGGATTATCGTCATGGAGCAGTCTCCGCTTCCTTTCAGAAAACGCTCCCTTCGAGGGGGAATCTCCGCACTTTACGGAAGTAACGGGCGTCGCTACGTGGCTACCGGACAGCTCGAAGGTGCTTTTCCCGGTGATTTCGCCTGGCGTCTGCAGGGAACCTGGTCAAATTCCGGGGACCGTTCCACTGCGCACTATCTTCTGAACAACACGGGAACCAGAGAGTATCACGCTTCCGCCTCTCTGGGCTATGACCGCGGACGTCTGAGAGTGGAAGGTTTCTACAGCCGCTTCTACAGCCGGACAGGGGTGATGCTCAGCGCTCAGATGGGTAGCGAGGACCTGCTGGCGGAACGTATCCGGCTTGGTCGCCCCCTGCACACGGATCCCTTCTCCCGTGGTATCAGGCCTCCCTGCCAAGAGGTCACCCATCAGATCGCATTCGGCAGGATGCGGCTCGGCATGAAGAAGGGGGGAAGTATTCACTGGCAGAGTACCTGGCAGAAGGACGATAGGCAGGAAAACCGTGTCCGGCGGCTGGATTCTAACATTCCGGCGGTTTCCCTGTACCTGAATTCATTCCAGCATCTTCTGCGCTGGAAGCGGGATTACCGCTCCTGGCAGGTCGAGGCGGGAGGTCAGGTCATATTCATCGAGAACCACAGCCGCGCGGGTACCGGATTCGTGCCCGTTATCCCGAACTACACGGAGACACAGGCAGGGATATACGGAATCGGGAAATATCACCTGGCCAGGGGAGGCGTTGAAGTAGGCCTCCGCCTGGATATGCAGGAAACCCGTGCCAGTGGTTATGACTGGACGGGAAGCCCCTATGGCGGGACAAGAAAGTTTAACAACGTGTCCTACAGCCTGGGAGGACACTATCAACTTTCCAGACGCTGGAGGCTCACCTCCAACTTCGGTCTGGCTTGGCGTGCCCCTCACGTGTATGAACTGTACAGCAACGGGAACGAGCTCGGGTCTGGGATGTTTGTCAGGGGAGACTCTGCGATGCACTCGGAAAGAAGCTACAAATGGATATCTTCCCTCCGTTACGGCGACGGGATGTTCAGCGTCTGTCTGGACGGTTACCTGCAATGGGTGGACGGCTATATCTATGACGGGCCGGAGAAAGAGACAGTCACCGTGATTTCGGGGACATACCCGGTCTTCCAGTACAGGCAGACCCCGGCTTTCTTCCGCGGTATGGACTTTGACCTGCGTTTCACTCCGGGCGGTTCATGGGACTACCATGCCGTCGTCTCCTTTATACGGGCAAACGAACGGACAAAGGGTAATTATCTTCCTTATATTCCCTCCTTCCGTTTCAGCCATGAACTTGCGTGGATCCACGAGACGAAATCGCATCTCAGGCTGCGCCTGAACATCAGGCACCGTTTCACCGCAAAACAGAGGCAGTTTGATCCGGACACGGATCTTATCCCGTATACTCCCCCGGCGTACCATCTCCTCGGGTTCGACGCTGGTCTTGAACTTCCCGTGAAACGGGGACGCCAGGTCCGGTTCATGCTGTCGGCAGACAACCTCCTGAACCGTGAGTACAAGGAATACACCAACCGCTCGCGTTATTATGCGCATGATATGGGACGTGATGTGCGTTGCGGTGTAAACTGGATTTTTTAATTTATAACAACTATAATCAACACTAATAAATAAAAAGAAAAAATGAGAACAATTGCATGTAAAACCGTGTGGGCACTTCTGGTAGGAGTGTCCCTTGTCCTGTCACTGAACTCTTGCAGCAAGGATCCTGTAATACCAGAAGACGAGACGAAGAACAAACTGCATGAGGACCCGGCAAAAATGACCGTCCGCCTCGTTGAATGCCACCTGCACGCTGACTGGAACGAGATACAGAAGGCCGGAGGTCCCCACCAAAATCCGGAATCCCCGGCCAGATATATGAAACGTGTCCAGGAGATCACTTATGAACTGAAGGCCGGCAGTGGATGGACCCTTGCTGAAGGAAGCCAGGGCAAGTTTTACGTTCAGAAAAACGGCGAATATAAAAATGGAAACAACTTTACCCCGGCCCCGGTTTACCTGATGTTTATCTATTACTACAATTCCAAAGGAGAGTTGATGAACGGCCAGTTCGTGGAGAACGGGCAGGAGAATATCCACCAGCATTTCTTCACCCCGGAGAACGTGAGACCTACCTTTGACGGGAAACCGGAAGCTGACGACAATGATCCGGAGGCACTGGTGGATTATCTCTACGTGGATACCACGCCCTGGGACAAGACCAAACATGACAACGAGGCGGAAATTACGGGAGGCACTAACCCGGTAGGATTAAAAGGAGTTATCCGGTTCCTGAAGGACCGCAAGGAGTTTGACCTAAAACTCCGCCTGTATCACGGCTACAATTCTAAAAAGAACCCGCAGACAAACGGCTTTGACCCGTTCTACAAGCCCTCCGGGGTATTGATCCAGCGTGGAACATGGGATATTAACCTGAGCATCCCGGTAGTGGTATTTTGGAGCCGCGAGGAGTTTGTTGATGTGGACCCGGAGGCAGATGTGAACCTAATCGGGGAGGATAGCTTGGATGAAGACAGCAACCGCACGCTACACTCCATCATGAAAACCTTCAATCTTACATGGAAGGAGGCGCTTGAGGAGTTCATCTCCTATACCTACCAGGCGGGGGATGTGGAAGCTGGATCCATATGGCTTTGATCATCTCGCGTAGGATGGAATTCTCTCTTTATCAATCTACAGGCGGCAGGTGGGGCCGCCTTTTTTGTCTTGTGCAGCGAAAAAATCCCATCTGCCATGCTTAATCCCCGTGGTTTACTTGGGGATGTATTGGGACATGCTTTACCATCTCACCCTGTTCCATTTTTCATGTTTGGCAAGTTGAAAAAAATCCTATACATACAAGACGTACCGTTTCCTTACCGACGGGTTTGGAACCGACTTCCCGTCTTTCGTGCAATTTTCCCGCTTGGTTACTGAACTTTTTTGGTCTTTTTCCGATTTGATGCATATAAGTTTATGCTTCCTTTCCAGGAAACAAGGAAGTGTCAAATGTCTAACTAATAAAAAACTTATGGCAACAGTTAAAACAGTATTGGTAAAAGGAAGGAGCAACCGGTCCGGCAAATTCCCGTTAGTCGTGCAGGTTCTTCACAAGCGAAGGAAAAAGGTTGTTTATACAGGATTCAGTATCCCGGATACCCTGTTTGATCCCGTAAAAGGAAGGGTTATCGACGGCGGGGAAAACACCCCGGAGTCGATTCGGAGGATCAACCACAGGTGCGAAAGTATCTCAAGAGTACTGTTAAAGTGTATTTCAATGATAGAAAAGAAATCCCGGGAATACGAAATAGAGGACGTGTTCAGGACTTACGGCGTGTTAACCCACGAAGCCGGTTTTTATTTCTATTTTTCACGGAAAATCCGAGAGCTTCGTGAAAGCGGTCATTAGGAAACAGCCCGGGTATACGCCTCCAGCCTGCGTTCCATGCAGAGGTACCTGGGAAAAAAGAATTTTCCTTTCATAAAACTCTCTTCCCGGATCATTTCCGACTACCAGGGGAAACTGCTCGCTTCTATCGAAGCCTACGAAGAAATAGTTGCCTATGCCCGCAAGAAACAGGCTGAAACAGGGAGCAAACTATTGTGGGGAACAGCGAATGTCTTCGGACATGCCCGTTATATGAACGGAGCAGCTACCAATCCCGATTTCGATGTCGTGGCACGGGCTGCTGTCCAAATAAAAAACGCATTGGATGCCACTATCGCCCTCGGAGGTGAAAACTATGTTTTCTGGGGAGGCCGTGAAGGTTATATGTCCCTACTGAATACCGATCAGAAGCGTGAAAAGAACCACCTCGCCCTCCTATTGGCCAAAGCGCGGGATTATGCCCGTAGCCAAGGTTTTAAGGGAACATTCCTGATCGAACCCAAACCGATGGAACCGATGAAACACCAATACGACGCAGATACAGAAACGGTAATCGGTTTTCTTAAAGCACACGGCCTCGATAAAGATTTTAAAGTAAATATCGAAGTCAACCATGCCACTCTCGCCGGCCATACGTTCGAACACGAATTAGCCTGTGCTGTCGATGCCGGCATGTTGGGCTCCATCGACGCCAATCGGGGTGATTATCAGAACGGCTGCGATACCGATCAATTCCCGATCGATAACTTCGAATTGGTTCAGGCAATGATACAAATCATCCGGAACGGTGGATTGGGAACCGGAGGAACCAATTTCGACGCTAAAACCCGGCGCAACTCTACGGATTTGGAAGATATCTTCATTGCACACATTGCAGGAATGGATGCTTTTGCCAGAGCGCTTGAAAATGCAGACCGCCTGTTACGCGAATCTCCCCTCTGCAATATGCTCAAAGCACGCTATGCTTCTTTCGATACAGGCGCAGGAAAAGCATTCGAAGAAGGTAAACTTTCGCTGGAAGATCTGCGGGAATATGCGATCGCTCACGGAGAACCCAAACAAACCAGCGGTAAACAAGAACTATACGAAGCAATGATCAATATGTATATTTAACCATTGTCAAGTCGCCAAACTTTTGTAATTTTACATCATTCTGTACAACAGGATAGCTAGTCTATTACCATTGAATGATCTGTTTATGTCAATCGAACTACACAAAATCTACAAACGTAAAAAGAGCGACCGGGACATTTTCCAGGAATTAATGCCCTTCAAAATCAAAGAAATTCTTTTGATCGCCAATTATTATGATGCTTATACCATCGAACGGGAAGGGCAATTCACCGATAAAATCGTGGGGGAATATTTACAGGTCAACCTGTATACCGCCCCCCGTTTTACTTCTGTCGCCAGCGAAGCAGAAGCCCTGAAGATTTTGTCCGAAAGGCATATCGACCTGATCATCCTGATGGCCGGTCTGGACAAACAAACTCCTTTGGTCATCAGCCGTCATCTGAAAGATTTGTATCCGAATATCTGTCAGCTGATGCTGGTAAACAACAATTCGGACCTGGCCTATTTTCATACTATAGAAGACCGGTTGTACGAATCTATCGAAAGGTTGTTCGTCTGGAACGGTTCCACCAAGATATTCCTGGTCATGGCCAAATACATCGAGGATAAAATGAACCTCGACCGGGACACCCATTTGGGAGATATCCGGGTAATCCTATTGGTCGAAAACTCGATCCGGTATTATTCCCGTTATTTGCCTTTACTTTATACCGAGGTCATGACACAAACTCAGGAACTCATTTTCTCAGAACCTCAGGACAACGATATGAGTATTGTGATGAAAATAAGGGTAAGACCGAAAGTAATATTAGCAACCAACTATGAAGAGGCAGTATACGTTATCGATCATTACCGGGAAAATCTGATCGGAGTCATATCGGATGTGCGCTATAAACGGAATGGAGAGGAAGATGAAGAAGCCGGAATCGAATTGATCCGCTATGTCAAGCGAACCGGAGCGTATATTCCCTGTATGCTTCAAAGCCAGGAGATAGAAAATACAGTAAAAGCAGAAGAGTTGCATGCTGCTTTTATTAATAAAAATTCCCCGACTCTGGCTCATGATATCCAGGATTTTATCAAAGGATATCTGGGATTCGGAGATTTTATTTTCCGGAACAAAAACGGAGAACCGATCGACAGAGCCACTTCGATAGAAGAATTTAAACAAAAACTGCTGAGCATCCCGGATGAATCTTTGATATACCACTCCATTCGCAACGGTATTTCCACCTGGTTAATGGCCCACCGGGAAATTACTTTAGCGAAACATCTGAAAAGATACCGGTTTGAAGATTTCCCTACTCCGGCCGAAATGCGGCAATTCATCCTACGGGTATTCGAAGCGGCAGAACTGAAAAAAATCAAAGGGCGGATCATCAATTACAACCCCAAATTAGTCGATTCGAACCGTTACATCACCCGTTTAGGTAAAGGTTCCTTCGGAGGTAAAGGCCGGGGAATGGCTTTCCTGTCCAATTTTATCGAAAACGTCGATTTTAAGAAGCTGATCCCGAAACTAAAGATAGAAATTCCGAAAACGGCGATCATCGGTGTGGATGAATTTGATAACTTCATAGATAACAATGGGTTGAGTCGGATTATTTATAGTGATGAAAGTTACGAAGAAGTGAAAGCGGCCTTCATAGCGGCTCCCTTATCTCAAAAACTCAGGGACAAGCTCCGCTCCTACCTGGAAGTGATGCGTAAACCCTTGGCCGTACGCTCGTCCGGTTTGTTCGAAGATTCGCTCAGTCAGCCTTTTGCAGGTGTTTATTCTACGTATTTGATTCCCAATAACCACCCCGATATCGAACGCCGGATCGACGATCTCGAAACTGCCGTAAAACTGGTGTATTCATCGATATTCACCGATAGTTCGAGAGCTTACTTTCACGCGATCGACTGTATGATCGAAGAAGAAAAAATGGCGGTAATCCTCCAGGAGGTAGTAGGAAACGAATACAACGGAAAATATTATCCCAACATCAGTGGAGTCGCCCAATCCTATAACTTCTATCCTTTTTCTTACATTAAACCGGAAGATGGATTTGCAGTCATAGCACTGGGCCTTGGAGCATATGTGGTGGGGGGAGAAAAGACCTATCGTTTTTGTCCCCGTTATCCCAAATTGCAACTGGCCTCTATCCAGGATATGGCCCGGGATTCGCAAAAATATTTTTATGCCATAGACATGATCCATCCGGACTACAATCTGGTGAAAGACGGTGAAGATGCCGCTATCCGATCTTATGACTTGAAAGCGATAGAAGAAGACGGTAATTTACAGCATTGTGCTTCGGTCTACGATTTTATGAACGACCGCATAGGTTTCGATTTCAGTGTACGTGGCCCCCGGATTGTCAACTTTCCGGACATACTGCAATACGACTATATTCCTCTGGCTTCGACCCTGGATATACTGCTGGATATTTTCTCCCAGGCGATGGGAGCTCCCGTCGAAATGGAATTTGCAGTCAATCGGGAAAACAAAGAATGGAAATTTTATGTCCTGCAGATCAAACCCCTGATCAAAAATGAATATCATATGGATATCGACAAAGAAAATATCGATATGAGTAAAGCGATCTTACGGGCCGACAAAGGAATGGGCAACGGGAAAATCACCGACATTCAGGATCTGATTTATGTCGATCCCCGACATTTCGACCGCTTGCGCACCGAACAGATGGCCGAAGAAGTGAAATTTTTCAATGAAAAATTAAAAGCCACCGACACCCCCTATATCCTGATCGGACCGGGACGTTGGGGAACACGGGACAAATTGACCGGCATTCCTGTATTGTGGTCGGATATTTCTAAAGCCAGGATTATCGTCGAACAAGGATTAAGGGATTTCCCCCTGGACGCTTCGCTGGGGTCCCATTTCTTTCACAATGTGACTTCCATGAATGTCGGATACTTTGCCGTACCTTACGAATCGGACAGCTCCTTCATCAATTACGACATTATTCGAAATCAGCAATTGATCGAAGAAAAAGAATTCGTCCGCCACGTCCGGTTTGCCAAACCCGTAACGGTCTATATGGATGGCAAAAAACAGACTTCTGTAATCGTAGAATAGCCTTACCGGTAAAAAGGGAGCCGGACAGATAAAACAGCAACAACGAATAAAACGATGCAATCCAGTTTTAAACCGTTACTCCTGTTTTAACTGTCGGCACCGTTTTATCTACCGGCTAAAAGCCGCTATCCGTTTTATTCAACCGTAACTGATTTCGCCAGGTTTCTGGGTTGATCCACGTTGCGTCCTTTATTAACGGCAATGTAATAAGCCAGCAATTGCAAAGGGATGGAAGCTACTAAAGGAGCAAAAGGTTCCAACACATGAGGTACTTCGATGCAATAATCGGCAATATCGTGTACCAACTGGTCGCCTTCACTGACAATAGCGATTACTTTTCCTTTCCGGGCTTTGATTTCCTGTATATTACTAATGGTCTTTTCGTATATACTATCGGTAGTTGCAATAGCTACTACCGGCATTTCTGCATCGATAAGTGCTATAGGTCCATGTTTCATTTCGGCAGCAGGATATCCCTCGGCATGGATATAAGAAATCTCTTTCAATTTCAATGCTCCTTCCAAAGCGGCCGGATAGTTATAGCCACGTCCCAGATAAATGAAATTACGGGCATAAGTAAATATCTTAGATAATTCCTTTACCGGCTCGGCATTTTTCAAAACCATAGAAATCTTTTCAGGTATACCCTGCAACTCTTTTACCATTTCTTCGAAACGAGCTTGGGTAATAGTCCCTTTCTGCTGAGCAATAGTCAAGGCCAACATCGAAAGTACGGTTACCTGGCCGGTAAAAGCCTTGGTGGAAGCCACGCCGATCTCAGGTCCGACATGAATATAAGAACCCGAATCCGTAGCCCGGGCAATCGAAGAACCGACTACATTACAGATGCCGTAGATAAATGCCCCTTTCGATTTCGCCAGTTCTATCGCAGCCAGGGTATCGGCCGTTTCTCCCGACTGGGATATGGCGATCACGATATCTCCCGGATGGATCACCGGATTCCGGTAACGAAATTCCGACGCATATTCCACTTCAACAGGGATACGGCACAAATCTTCGATCAAATGTTCGCCGATCAAAGCAGCATGCCAGGAAGTACCACAGGCAACAATTATAATCCGGTTGGCATTCAGGAATTTATCCCGATTATCGATTACGCCGGAAAGTACCACACTATTTCCTTCTACATTGATTCTGCCCCGGATACAATCCTGTAAAGTACGAGGTTGTTCATAAATCTCTTTCAACATAAAGTGGGGATAACCTCCTTTTTCCAACTGGCTTAAGTTCATAGCCAGCTTTTTTATCTCAGGAGTGATTTCCACATTATTCAAATCCACTACTTTCAAAGGCTCTCCCCTACGAATCACCGCAATCTCTTCATCATTGAGGTAAACGACCTTATCCGTATATTCCACAATAGGCGTAGCATCCGAAGCTAAAAAGAACTCGTCCTTACCGATTCCGACAACCAAGG
>OJOV01001902.1_pt1 | contig 14953 bp, 26 predicted proteins | sample 1598281 | NCBI WGS metagenome assembly OJOV01 (sample SAMN03922469, study PRJEB24848) | human gut metagenome | isolation source: stool sample | host: Homo sapiens | place: Germany | collected 2010-11
CGTGGGCTCGGAGATGTGTATAAGAGACAGGGTATCGCCTCCTCCTTTGGCATCTTAACGCTCGTCGAAAATGCCGCTTTCTGTTGAGATAGCCCTTGAAGCCCTTGAAGGTTCGAATTCACGATTTGCCCTTCCCCTGCTCCGTATGATTCGGCTCCGAAGGAACGGCACCAGAGATTATCGCGTTCATGAAAAAGGTGTATCCACACGTCTGACATACGACAGCGGTGATGGGCGTGACCTGCGAATCTCCGCCGAGCACAATATCTCCTGAATTGAATTCCCTGAGTTCCAGGGCTTGCCCCACCCCCCACTGCAGGCCGCCACAAATCGGACAATTCCGCGGTTGAGTCCAATGCGACGCAAGCCATTCCATTGCCTTCGCGGATTCGTCGTTGCGACGTTTCTGATGTTGTTCGCGTGTTTCTTTTTCGATTGGCATGTCAGCAAGTCTAGGACCGTCCCACGCCAGCGGATTCAACGCCAATCGAAAACATGATGACATAGGACGACCGAGTGCCTCCGGCGGGAGTCGAACCCGCGTCCACACGCGGCCACAAGGAAGAGAATCCAATAAAGACTCGCGGCCGGTACGATCTACCACTGATTCCTACGAAGGCATACGGGCAGGCGATTTTTTAAGCTTCACCGCATCACGGAAGCACGGGATTGGCTTGCCTGCCACATTGGGGTATGTCCACTCTGACGGGAGTGGGCGGAGCGTGGCCGAGATGCCGTTCGGACAGGACGGGACTGCAACCCAAGTGAATCAGGAGAATCCATTGGAGGATATAAGTGAGGGTCCAAACCGTGTGTATCGATTTGGACCCTCTAATCCACTGACAATTGTGCGTTGCACTTTCGATTTTGTCAAATCGAATCGCGTCGCAACACCTGCCGATGCACATCCGAAAGCCGGTACAATGGCCGCCCCTTCTCGTTCTCACCGGCCGGCTGAAGCCTGCCACGCTTACGCCACGAGCGAATCGTGTTCGCATTGCACTGGAACCCGCATTCGCGCAGCAGCTCCGCGCACTCCCCCGCCGTGAACGCCCTGCCTGATTCGATGCACTCCCGCAGGAACCCCAATCGCACGTCGACCACGCGGTAAGTGTTGCCGCACACCGGACAGTCAACGCTTACCGCGCCGATTTCGGCGGTCAGCTCCACGCCGCACAGAGGATTCAGGCACCTGCCGATACCATGCTTGGATGGTGGCACGTCGATGATGCTCATCGTCTTGCGCACCACCCGCTCCCAGTCACGCCAAATCAGACCAATGTCCGGCAATCGTGAAAGACGATTGCAATCCGCGCAGATACTCAGGCATTTCAACACAGACGGATGAATCCTGCTATCGGCCCACGGCATGGCCGGCGGAGCATACAACCGCCGCCAAAGAGCGACGGCCAAATCATCGATCTCCTGCAGATGGTCAATCACAGACAACCTGACCGGCGTCGGAGCCGAAGCCAAATTGGTCCGGCCGGGCTGATGGCCACCGTAATGTGCGGTGCTGTCCAGAAACTCGCTCAGGGCTTGGATCCATGACGGATAGTCGCGGAGCCATCCTCTCATTACGGCATCGCACTTGTCACACAGCGTATTGCGCAGATTGCACTCCCCGCCGCACACTTGGCACATGCCGGCGAGCGCTGGCTTGTTTTGGTTGGTTTGTGTTGGTTGTGTCTGGTTTGGTGTTGGTTGGGATTCGTTGTTTTGTTCGTTCATTTGTTCGATTCCCTCCGGCGTGGTAGTCTTCTGGTGGTGTCAGGAGCCCGGCCGGAAGGTCGGGTTTCTTGTTATTCGTGGTGTTGTTGGATGATTGCTTTGATTTCCTCTTTGGGGACTTGTGGCATCAGTGGTGCGATCTCGTCGAGGCTGTATCCGGCTTGATGCCATTTGATGATCATGTCCATGAGGGTTTTCTTGACTTTCATTTCGTTTCCTTCTTTGTTTTGGTTGTGAATGTGACCAGTCCGGTCTCGGCATGGAACACCTTGGCCGGTTCGCCAGTTCTCAAGGACATGGCCTGCGCGTAGTCGCCGGCATCGTCGATGTTCTCGAACGCTCTGACGCCTTCCGTGGTGACGACGTTGTAGCTCATCTTGCCGGCTCCTTGTCCGCGCCGCTCACATGGCTCCAGTCGCATGACAGGCCGCCCTGCTTGTAGTCCGAGTAGACAACGCAGTCCACTTGCCTCGTGTCGGTCAGGGTGATGACGCATTCGCTGAAGTCGTCGTCCATGTCGAAGCACTGCGATTCGATGGACCTGACCGCATGCGCCGGCGCGGCAGGCTCCGACGCGCTCCCGCATCCGGCGAGCGCGAGGAGGAATACCGGAGTGAGCAGGAACAGGGTGATGGCGGGCACGCCGATGCCGGCGAGCGCGAGTGGTTTGCGTTTTCTCATTTCGAGTGTTTCCTTCCTTGTTGTCACCATGTCTTTTTCAGTAGTTTGTGGTATCGGATGTAGTCGTTGATGTCGCGTCGGATGCAGTAGCGTACTCTGTGCGTGCCGGAATGCCCCTCGTACGGATTCTCGGGACAGTCCAGGAACGTGAGGTAGCGGCGGAGCGTGGTCAGGTCGAACTTGCGGTAGGACAGCCACCTGTCCGGGGCCAAGCCCAGGCGTTTGAGGAAATCAATGTCGAAGTCCACGTTCGTTCCGGCCGGAACCAGCGTGAAGCGTTGCGCGAGGGAGTCGAGATACTCCTCCACGGCATTCGCGACCGCTTCCACGCAGTCGTTCCTGTCGGAGCCGTTCAGCAGTTCGAACAGGAGGCCGTTGTCCGTATGCATGGAGAACACTATCGGGCTCATGTCCAACAGGTCGAGATAGTCCGGTCTGATGATGCGATGCAGGGATCCATACGAATGTTCGCCCAGCACGTCGGTGCATTCCATGCCGACCTCCAACGGCAGACTGTCATTCCTGTCCGTGCCGGTCGTTTCGAAGTCGAGCCAGAGCAGCGCCTCCGGCTTCCCATTCCGGTCTTTGTCCTGTTTCCTCATGATTCTTCCTTCCAATTGCTTTGCCATTCGATGATTTCGATTTGCGTGAGCCGTTGCGCCGTGCCGTCATCCAACAGCCACCACCAGTCGCCGTTCCAGTCGCGTATCGGCGCGTTGAGCGGATCACGCCAGCTCGGGATGATGTAGCCGAACCGTTCCGCCTCCGCCGGATGCGCGTGCGCCCAACCATGACAGCCGGTCGTGCCGGAACCGCACAGTTCCACGATGTTGCACGGCAGGTCACACACGGTCGGATCGGCCCGACGGCGCAACTGCCTGTGGTGGCCGCTCCTGCCCGGCCAGACGGTCGGGTCGTGCAGGTTGCGTCCGCAGCGAAGGCAATGCCAGCCCTGACGTTGCAAGGCGATGCGTTTCGATTCCTGGAATTGCCGGTCGCTCATCGTCGCTCCCTTCCGATTTGTTCGAGCAGGCTGATGCAGGTCGAGCAGTCGCGTTTGATATCGCGGATGCGGTCAAGGTCCATATCGGCGAGCGCCGGACCCTTGAGTGCGTCGAGTTCCAATCGGTCCGCGGCCTGGATGGCCGAGGTGAGGATGCCGGCCATGTGTGCGATGGTCATGGCGTTCATGCCGCCGCCTCCTGTTCGAACAATTGTTCGGCCAATACGTCGCCGGGCACGTTCTCGAGCTGACGACGCAGCATGTCCGGGTCCACGCCCTGGTTGAGCAGGTCGGCGACCTTGCATGCGAGCTCCATGTACGTGTCCGTGCCCTCGCAGGCTATCGGGCCGAGAACGCGTTTCACCTCTTCGCTGCCCCACGTGAACCGTCGGCGAGCGTTGGAATCCTTTGGTGTGGCGAATCCGCGTTCCTTGCCTTTGACGAGCCAGTTGCGGTATTTCGCGTTCCAGTCGGCCGAGCGGGCTCCCGAGTCGAGGGCCCTGTCGCGGAATTTGTCGGCCTCGATGTCGCAGTCGATGCCGAGCCGGTCGGCGAGCGCCTGGTGCTCCTCGGTGGGTTTCCAGTCGGCTGGTATTGGGATTTGTTTTCTCGCGCGCGCGTTACTCTCTCTAGGTTCTATATACGGTTCTTCCTTATATAGGTTCTGTGCGCAGTCATGTTGCGCCCCTGATTGCGCCCCTAGCGACGTTTTTTTGCGCCCCTGATTGCGCCCCTCCAACTTGTTTAGGGGCGCAGTGGTCTGCGCCTCTTGCGGCGGTTGTTTCAGGGGCGTAGTTTTTGCGCCTCTAAAATCCTTCATCGCGAGGTCCCAGACGATCGGACGGTATTTGCCGAGGTGCTCGGTGATCCGCTGGTCTCCCCTTCGAATCAGTCCGGCCTTCTCCAGATCGTGCAGGCCGTTCTGGATGGTGCGCCGGCTGTATCCGGTCAGTGCCACGATGCGCTTCTGGCTCGGGAAAGCTCCCCTGCCCTGCGTGTCAGCATGGTCGGCAAGCAGGAGCAGGATGCGCAACAAAGCTCCTTTGACCATTTCGGCGGGCACGTCGTACATGGCCCACTCCAATGCCTTCATACTCATGATTCCTGCTCCTTTTCGACCATCGCGCCCTTGAGTGCCTCGCGTTCCTCCGCACTGGGCTGGTATCCGAGGTGTTCCAATGCGCCGTACCAGACGCACATCTCATCAACGCCGCGCATGGTGCGCCACGCACGCCAATCGGCGTTGTCCTCCTGGCGTGCGGCCAGCACGTCGAGGATCCGCAGCGGCCTGTCCCTCAACACCATGCGGATCTGGTCGAGGTTCTCCTTGCATTCCAACGACCAGTGGTCGCCGTCATGCTCAGTGATCGGCAGATTCCATCCAAAACCGATGAGCGCCTCCACGACACCCTCGCCATGGAGGCGCTGGCCCACGAACATCGAATGCCAGCCGACCGTCTCAGCGAGCGCGAGTTCGCAGATTCCCGCCACTGTCTGTTCGCGGGTGAGCGTGTGGAGGTTGGTTTTCAGCCATGCGAAACGCGTGTCCCTCGCAATCGCCTCGAAGTCCCTAGCCTTGCGGTCGAGTTCCTTCCCCCGTGCCATGATGGCCTGACGTTCGGCTTTCGCGCTCTCAGCCCATTCGAGCTGGTCGAGTGGAATCGGCTCGTACAGGCAGTAGTCGCCGTGGTTCTTGAAGACGCAGAATTCCGGCCACCCATCCTCACCCGTGAACTGCTTCCAGAACGGATCCCGAGTGGAGGAAATGATGTTATGCCGCCTGTAGCCGCGCGGTTCGAACGTCCAATAGTTCTTCCCGTCAGGGAAGGACTCGACCCTGACGCCGGCCTTCGCGAGCGCCTTGTCGGCCTCACCGCACCATTTCGCCTTGTCGCGTCCTCTGACGAGCCTTTGGTACGTCCATTCGAAGTCGGTGGACCGTGCGAGCTCGCGTTGCATGTCCGGGTCGGATTCGAATTCGGCGAGCTTGTCCAACTGGTCGAGCGACAGTTGGCTGAAATCGGCGGACATGTCGCGCGTCTCCTGCGGGATGCGGGCGATCCTCAACCGTCGGCGCACGAACCGGTCGCTGCGTCCCGTCTTCTCGGCCATCTCCTTGACCCGCACGCCCAGGTCGAGAAGCCCTTGGTAGCCGTCGGCCTCCTCCACGGGAGTCAGGTCGGAGCGTTGCGTGTTCTCCACGAGCATGATTTCCTGTTCGCGGCGCGCGTCCATCTCCTCGACGATCGCGGGCACGGTCGAGAGTCCCGCCTGTCTGGCCGCGGCGAGCCTGCGGTGGCCGATCACGACCCGGTACTGCTTGTGTCCGTCGATGTCCGTCTCGCCGTTCGGCGTGACCAGCAAAGGCTGTTTGATGCCCTGGCTTCGGATGCTCGACGCCAGTTCTTCCACGTCGCCGACCTGCTTGCGTGGATTATGCGGGTTGGCATGCAGGTCGTCCACCTGCAGATTCTCTATGGTGATGCCCATGATCCATTCCTTTCATCAGAAATCAGGTTCGGATTCCGGCTTGCCGAAATCACCGAACGAAGACGACGAGCCCGAAGCCGAGCCCCACGGGTCGGACGGCGGCAACGAGGCACCGGCAGCGGTGGTGCCACCCGTATAGCCAGCCGGAGCGGAAGACGGATTCCCATACGCTCCAGCGGTGCCCCGCTGCGCCTTGGCCACCTGCGCCGTCGCATACTTGAGCGATGGGCCGATCTCATCAACCTGCAATTCCACGGAAGAACGCTTCTGATGCTGCTCGTCCTCCCATGAATGCTGGGTCAGCCTTCCCTGGGCGATCACACGCATGCCCTTGGCGAGGGAACGGGCGCAATGCTCGGCCAGATCACCCCATACCGTGCAGCGGAGGAACAACGCGTCCCCATCGACCCACTGATTCGCCTGCCGGTCGAACGTACGCGGAGTGGACGCAATCGTGAAACCAGCCACGCTCCGACCGTTCTTCGTCGACCTCAACTCAGGATCCGCGGTCAGATTGCCCACCACCGCGATGATCGTCTCACCAGCCATTAGAACCTACCTTTCACGGCGAGAGTCTTGATGATGCGGATGGTCTCGCCACCATCCCTGGTCTTCACCATGTGCGTCAACTGCGCGGCCGCTCCCTGATGGAAACTGTCACCAGGCATCACCTCCAACACCGGCATGGCGATCTCGGACACGAACCGGCCCACCAGTCCGGTGAACCGCACGCCCACCGATTCCAAGATCTCCAGCTCCTTCCACGCCTCGGTCTCCATCGCCCGACGGCACGCCTCAGCCACCGCCCTGTCGCCACGCGTCATCCCCTCCATGCCGACGTCCTTGACCGGAGCGTTCGGACTGAAATGCCAATGCGGCAGAATCTCCTTCATCGGTTCCTCCCTTGACCTTGATTGATACGAGATTGATTGATATAAGCCGGACCGCTGGGCGCCATGACAGCAAAGAAGCACGCCCATCGTTCCCACACCCCTCAAGAAAGCTGAACGAAACGGGGATGCGGGCGGCGTTGACGGTCCGGCCAAGCGCCGGCGGCGGGATTCGAACCCGCAGCGGACGGCATGACGGCGGAAGACGTGAGAGTGAATGCGTGAAATGCAATGTGAGAAGAAAGGACACACGCCTCCGCCATCCGTCCGCGTCCTTGTACGCCGGCGGATACGGTCAGACGTCGTCCTCCACGTCATCGCGCGGAGCGAACCTGACCGTCAGCCACAGGACCGTGGCCAGATACACGCCCTCCACCACAAGCGCGCCCGTCAGACCGCCGCCATGCCAGGTGAGCATGAGCGTCACGCTCACGACCAAACCGACCACGGCCAGCGCGAACTTCAAACGCCTGAGCGTGTAGTTCGGCCTTCCCTTTTCGAACCTGTCCTCGATGCGATAATCGTTGCCGGTCATCTTGCGCCTCCGATTTTTTGAATGAATGTCCTTGCCTGGTCTTTTCCGATGCTCGCCAGCTCGCGGCTTCCGTCGATGTCGAGTGCCATGAGGCTGGCGCCCTTGCCCGTGACGCGAATCGCGTAGCCGGTCAAGCCGAACATGATCACCGTGTCCCTCGGCGGTGCTGGTGGTGTCAGCAGCGTTTCCGCGTCGATTCTCCTGAGTGTCATCACAGCTCCTTGCGAATGTCGTTCATGTTTACTCCTCCAACGATTTGACGTATCGGTCCATTTCCTCGCGTCTGATGTGACGGCGGGAAGGCGTTCCTCGTTTGCTTGGCGGACGAAACGTGTCTATGTCGCCCTGGTTGACAGCCTGCCGGAGGCCGTCATAGTCGATCCCGTACAGGCTCGCGGCCTGCGGGATGGTCCATGCGAGCCTGTCCTTCAACGGGATACGGCTCGCATCCTTGAGCTCGTTCTGCAAGACCATCACGCGCCTCCTTTGCGTGTGTGATGCCGGACGGCGTTAGGAGAACCGCCCGGCCCTCTCCTAAAATCGGTGTCATCCCGCATTTCCGACGTGCGGGCCGAACAGTTAGGAGAAGAATTATGGATTGGATCAGTTATGGTTTGGAAGGCTTGACCGCGTTGTTTACCGGAGGAGCTATGGCTTGGAACTTCGCATATCGAAGTAGGCCGAAGTGGCAGCCCTATGTGGTCGAATGCGGATACGGAAATCCTCCGTGCCTTCTGGTCAAGATCGTCAATGTGGGCAACGGAGCCGCCACCGACGTGCATGCAACGGCCACCCACAGTCCCGAAACCCCTTATGGATCACGGCGGAAAGGCTTCAACTCTCTTGTCGCCACTGGCGGCTGCGTGTACGCGCGAATCAAGGTGAAGGAATCGGAGACCGAGGAAAATGGCCATAAGTACCTGCATTACACACCTCCCGAAGGCGCTTCGGTGACGATCACCTGGCGGCAGCAGCCGTTCATCGGCCACGGGAAAACAAAGACCTGGCCCTTGTCCAAAATTCCCCACGATTTCTCGCAAGGGGACTAAGTTCGATCTGCGTCTGGGCTGAACGAATCGCACAGAGAATGTCATGAAGCACCTTGACCACGGTCAGAAGTTTCAAGAGAATCGCGCAAAGCAACACGATCACGCACAGCAGCTGACCCGATAGGCATGCGAATTGACTGACGCTCATCACGCACCCGCTTCCAACGACGGCTGGGTGCGACCCCAGTACCGATCGATGAAATAGCGCTGCCCCTTGCCCGTGACCTTCGGAGTGCGACTGACCGTGGTATGCCCGTCCGCATGGGTGACGGTGGTCTCCTTGATACGGAACAATCCCAAGTCCATCGCACGCTGTGTTGGCACGTTGCGGTTGGAGCCGGATTTGCCGAGATACCCGTCGGCCTGAAGAAGACGGAACAGTCTGTTCTGGCCGATGTCCATCCCGTTCTGCCGGAGCATCTTCGCGAGCTCGCCGACCAGGCACGTGCCGTCGGACGCGGCCACGGCGTCCGCGAACCGCGCTTTCGGCTCCAGTTCCACGATGCGCGTCTGCTGTTCGGCGATCTGCTGGTTCTTGCGCTCGATGGTCTTCTGCGCGACGAGCACGGCCCTGGCCATGATGTCCTCATCCGAATCCGACTCGGACGTCGGGATGTAGCCGCCGGTTTTGCGGATCTGGGGCAGCACCTCATGTGTCACCCAACGCTTGAACTCGTGAGCTTCCGGCTTGCGGGAGCCAAGCACGAGCACGTAGAGGCCGGCTTCGTTGACGATGTTTGTCTCACCCTGACGCCCTAAGTTGAACTTAGACCGTTCGTCATCATCGAGACGATCAAGCGCCATGCTCACGTTTGAGTGGCCGAGGATGTCGCACACATCCTTGGCGACGAACCAAGGCTCCCCCGCCTTATCGGTCAAGGTGCGCAATGATGCGCCCTTGAAATCGAATTGCTGGATTTCATTGTTCATTGGATTCTCCCTTCGATTCATGCGTCGGCGAGCGCTGCTCATGGCTTGATCTGTTTGATGCCGTCGATTGGTTGGAGGAGCTTGATCATGAGCTGGTAGAGGCTCATGCCGAGCATCGTCGCCGTCTTTTCGAGTTGCTCGGTGGTGAACGACCCCTTGCCTCCCAGACGTTCGCTGACGGTTTTCTCGCTCATGCCGAGTTCCTTGGCGAGTGCGGCCTGTGTCTTGCGATGCCGTGCGAGCTCGCCGCTGAGATTCCTTGCGATGGTTTCCGTCTCACTCATCTGTCTTGCCGCTCCTTTCTTTGTTCATTGCCTTGCGGTAATTCTTACCGTACCTAATTGAGTAAGTTTATTGTTACTCAATTAAGTATTCTTTACAAATCCTTCTCAATTGGGTACCATGTTGGGCATGGGAAGCATTGCCAAAAATGAAGTCACCGAAGACAGCAAGAGAATCATCGACATATGTCGAGATCTCGTTAAACGAAGCGGAATAACAAATGCCGAGTTCTACAAAAAGAGCGGTATGAGAAACAACTACTGGCACGTAAGGCTCCGATATGAAGCGCCGCTCACGACGTCCGACGTGGAGCACATCGCCTCCACATTCGGGCTCACCAGCCTCGACATCTACACACGCGCACTCGGCAGCGAGGCCGCCCGCACCTACGCCCGCGAGCGCGAGTTCCAGATCACCGATGATCTCATCGACCGTATCGCCGCGCACCCCGAAGACTATGACGTGGCCGCCAACAAGGATCCGAACGCACGCCTCGAAGCCGAGACGCCCGACGAGTGAGAGGAGCAGACATGTCAAGGAGGAACAGGAAGCCGAGGTTCACTCTTTCGCAGGAGGAGGCCGAACGGCTTATCGCTGCCGTCAAGAACGCCGTAGAGGATGTGTTCCGAATGCCGGCGGCCGGCGAGCATAACGCGGAATTCCACGTGAGAGCCGACGACGGGGAGAAATTCACCATCGCCGTCTTCCAAGGAACCAAGAACGCAGCAAGGCACCAGATATCAGCCCGCATCACGAAACTGGGAATTCCGCTGATACGCCTATGCGTCAACAGCGGAACGCACAACAATCCCGACGGCACACGGATATCGGGTACTCACTGGCATGTATACAAGGAAGGAGACGATGATTTGGTGGCGTATCCGGCCGATCTGGCGTCCGATGGATTCGTGGACGCTACCATAGCCTTATTGGATAAGTTCAACGTGATCAAAAGACCAGTCTTCCAGGAGAGCCTGATATGAACAGCATCGAGAGCATCAAGCCCGACGAGCTCATCGAGGAGTACGGTGAATGGCTCAAGCACGAGTCCTCTGCCAAGGACCTCGGAGAGTGGAAGGAAATAACGCTCCCGATGTTCGACCACTCCAACGATGACCTGATCTTCTATGCCAAGACCGCCGGCGACGGCATCATGTTCACCGACGACGGGTACACACTCGAATCGTTCCGACAGAACGGCGTCACAATCACAGAGGCGAGGCGCGAGCGCATGGAACGCATCGCCCGCAAATACGGTGCAGGCATCAAGAACGACGAAATAGTGCTCGAATCGGATGGAAGACGCGGCGATGCCATGAACCGTTACGCGCAGGCCCTCATCGGCGTCGGGTCCATGATGGAGGCCGCGCAGCGGAGGGTCGCGGAATACTTCGCGGATGACGTGGCCACCGTGCTGGATAGATGTAACGTGTTCTATACGGCAAGCGTCGGCATCCGCGGGGTGTCGCGATACGAACACAGCTTCGACTTCATCTTCCAGCGCAGCGCAAACCATCCGACGAGGTTCTGCCAGGCTCCGAACAAGTTCGACAAGGACGCCGTGAGGAACATCATGTGGGGTTGGGAGGACACGCGCAAGGCCAAGGAACGCGCCGATGCGAAGCTCGTGGTCATCGGAGACGACCGTGAAGGCCCGCTGCAGGACGGGGCGTCCGAAGCGTTCGCAAACTGCGGAGTAAGCGTGATCCCGTATTCGCAGCTGGCAAAGAGGGCCCCGCAGGAGCTGGCCGCGTAGGAAATGGGGACAGTGAGAGCAATCGGCATCGAATGCCTGCATGCACAGGCCGGAGAGATGGGGCTGGCCGTCGAATCGACGGACCTCCCACGCGACACATGCGGCCTGTACGACGACCGGCACGGGCTCATCCTGCTGGCCGACTGGCTCAACCAACGCCAACGCCGCTGCACGTTGTGCCACGAGCTCATACACGCCAGACACCACGACCCCGGGTGCGGCACGCAGTATGGGTTGAAATGCGAGCGCCGTTGCCGTAGGGAGACCGCGCTGGCGTTGATCTCACCGGTGGATTACGGCATGGCCGAGACGGTGTACGAGGGCAATGCGTGGATGATGGCAGTGGAATTGGGAGTCACCATCCAGGTGTTGAACGACTACCGGCAGCTATTGTACGATTCCGGCGTATGCGTGCAGTAGTTTATACGCCTTTATACGGGCTTATAGAGCCTTATACCCCTTCGGATTCCTTATAAAAATGACCCCGGCCACCCGCATACCGCGAGCGCCGGGGTCTTGGTTTTATCCGAGGTGTCTATGATCTGTGTTTTTCGCCTTTTGCGTCGCGATGTCTGTCGTGGAAAGGAAAGAGGCTGCGTGCGATGACCCAGAGTATGCCGATGATTTCCACGATCGTCGATGACAGCCATGTGATCAGCACTTCGGTTGGCACGTATTGTTTCAGCACAAGCATGGCGGCGATGTATACGACGATGGTCGTATTCGTTATCACGAGCTGTGCCAGTACGAACCATAGCGACCATGTCGCCACCTTCTTGCGCAGTTGGTTCTCCTGCTCGCGTCTCTTGTTTTTCGTCTCGAGCTTGAGGATCCGGGCGTTTTCCTTACGTTGGGCGTTGAACGATGACGCCGTTTGGGTGGCCTCGTCTGCAGAATCGTCGACTTCCTCCCTGCTGTTGGGCGCGGGATTGGGCGCTGCCTTCACCTGCGAGGTGTCGTTCGACGCCCTGTCGTACATGCTCAGCGCTTCGTTGGTTTCGTTGGGGCCCTGTTCGTTCTGGTTGTTCACTGCAGTCCCAGAGTCGCTATTCTCACATCCATGGACCGGCGGGAGACGCCGAACAGCTCGGCGAGCTCGTCGCGAGTGCGTCCTTCGCCCCAATGGCGTCTGACTATCGCGGCGGGCATCAGGAGCGCCGCAGCGAAGCGATTTGCCCAGATCTCCTCGGGGTCGATCCCCTTGGACGAGGTGTCGTCGCGGCTCTCCACCCTTCCAAGCACGGCATCGTCCGGCGTGGCCTGGTACTTGTGGACCCAGTGCCCTATCTCATGGGCCGTGGTGAACCGCTGCCGTTGCGGCGAAGCATACACATCGGAGACTGCCTTGAACGGCTCGCCCGCCTTGTCCTTGACAAGTAGTCCGTCAACGTCGGGGTCCAACATGAGCTTCTGCGGCTGGATACCCAACATCTCGGCCACGCGCGCTGGATCAACGGGAAGGTTGAGGTAGCCGTCAGGCGCGACGGTCTTCAGCAACGTCTCAGTCGCCGCCGCCGCCGGCGTTGACAGATTATCAACGGTAATCTTCGACATCGGCACCTCCTTGCTTTCCTCTTCAATCTACCGGCGAGCGCGGGGCGTGTCAATACTCTTTCGTGTTGCGAATAAGCCGTCGCAGGCCGTCATAGGCCGTCACTGGCCGCCGCGGAGGTCTGGAACGGCCTCTTCGAGCGTCTCGGCGAGCAGTCGTTCCCTCCAATGCGTGTACACGCTGGTGGTATGGATGTCGGTATGGCCCATGATGGCGGTACGCTCCTCCTCGCCAGCCCCCGCTGCCGCGAGCTCCGTGGCGAGCCAATGGCGAGCGCTGTAGATGTCGACGTACGGCAGTCCCGCCGTCTCGAGCGCGCGGCGCCAACGTTTCTCCTCATTGTCCCGTCTGATGGGACGACCGTAAAGATTGGTGAACACCAGTCCATGGGATGGCACGCCCCACTTGGCGATATGCGCCCAGAGCCGGTCCCAAAGCCCCTGTGGAATGGGAACCGTCCGCACGCCTTTGGCGGTCTTCGGTTTGGTCAGCCAGATCACTCCATCCAGATGTTCGGCGTCCATCCAGTCCGGAATCGTGGCGCCGGATGGTATCGGCTTGGCCTGCTGGCACACGTTGATGACGGGGATTCCATGGTGCAGTTCCAGCTGGTAGGGCATCAGGCCATACCGCTCCCCCGGCCGCATGCCCGTGGTGAAGGCGAGTTCGAACATGAGGGCCCATTTCTCGCGCTCGTCCGGACTGTCGAACACGGCCACCGTCGTGTCTGGTTCGGCGAGTGCCGCCTCGATCACTCTTGCCGGGTCCGCGTCGTCGAGGATGACGCGTTCGTACCGGTCCTCCGGCACTCGTCTGACGTTCTCCATCGGATTGTCGGTGATGAGTCCGTCGCGTTTCGCGGTGTTGAGCATGGCTCCGAGGACCGCGAGGTAGGTGTTGACTGTCTTGCCTTTGCGTGTGCGGCGCAGTCGCCTGCACATGCCGTTGATGTCGTCGGCGGTGAGCCGGTTGAGGCGGATGTCCCCGATGATCGCGTTCATGGTGCGCATCCAGCTGGATTCGTTGCGCCATGTGGTGGGGTTGACTCCCGTCCGGTGCTGTTCCATCCACCGTTCGAAGTAGTCCGCGGTCTTCGGACCGTCCTTGGTGGGCAGACGTCCGTCACGCTCCCATTCGGCGACCTTCGCTTGGAAGCGGGCGCGCGCCTCGCTTTTCACCATGCCGGTGGCTTCGATCGGTGGACGGCGGCGTCCGGTCGCGGGGTCGGTTCCCATGTCCTTGCGGAAATGCCATCTGCCTTTGGAGTCCTGGAATACGCTTCCTGAGCCTCCGGTCCTTCTGCTCTTCGTTTTGCCTGCCATGACTGTCCTCCACGTGTTCGGGAGTCCACTCTAAATCACACTCTAAGTGGGCGTAAAACGACGTTTTCGGCTGGAAAACTCGTATCAGCGTCACGCGCGCACGACACCATACGAGCCTTACAGCCGTCTACGTTTCCGCGGTATTCCAACGATTCGACGCCACACCGCCGTGGGGTGGCACATATTAACTGTCCTTATAACGCAGTCCGTATGCCGTCTATATTCACACATTTATGTTTATGAATCAATAATGCAGAACAGCCCGGCAAGCGGATTTAACGCAATGTCTCGTATGCGTCGGGGTCTACGGGTTCCAGCCATTCATTCGTCACGTCGCCCGTGCCATCCGCAATCATGAACGCCAAATGGCTGAAAGCTTCGTGAGGGGCGGCGCCGTGCCAATGCTTAACATCCGGCGGAATACGGACGGCCTGTCCCGTTTCAAGCTCCTTCGGCTCTTCGCCCTCAAGCTGGTAGTAGCCACGCCCTCCGACCGCAATGAGAATCTGGGCCGCGTGATGGTGGATATGCCAGTGGTTCCGGCATCCAGGTTCGAACGTCACATTGTGGATTGACACTTCAGGCGCGTCAAGTACCGGCGCAAGCCAGCTCTGTCCGTCGAAATACTGGGCGAAACCGTCATTTGGTTCCCAAGAGGGAACGCACTGGGATTGTTCATATGGGCTCTCCTATCCATCATTCTGAACATCGGTTCAGAATGATGGATAGGAG
>OJOV01001935.1_pt1 | contig 14639 bp, 13 predicted proteins | sample 1598281 | NCBI WGS metagenome assembly OJOV01 (sample SAMN03922469, study PRJEB24848) | human gut metagenome | isolation source: stool sample | host: Homo sapiens | place: Germany | collected 2010-11
TGAACAATTTCCCCAAAGTCATGAAGAATTTGGGGTACGACTCGAATGACGCTGCCGCAGCCATCAAACGCATCAGCGCCAGCATCGACGGCCTGCCGACCACCACATCAAGCATGATCGGCATGGTCCAGCAGCTTGCTCCGTTGACCAAGAATCTGGACGAGGCCACCAGCATCGCATTGGCGTTCAACAATGCCGTCCTGGCCGGCGGCAAAGACACAGTGCTGCAGGCCGACGCCATCGAACAGTACAACCAGATGTTGAGCGCGAACAAGGTCGATGCCGCCGCATGGCGAAGTGTCGTCAATGCAATGCCTGGCCAGATGAACCAATTGGCCAAGAGCATCCTTGGCGCAAACGCGAAGCAGAACGACCTATATGAGGCGATGAAGGGTGGCAAGGTCACCTTCGAGGACTTCAATAAGGCGCTCGTCAAGCTCAATAAGGACGGCTACGGGCCGTACGCATCATTTACGACGCAGGCAAAAGACGCCACACAGGGCATCGGCACTGCGATGGAGAACGCGAAAAACCGCGTCCAGAAGGCCATCGAGAAGATTATCGAGGCGTTCGGTGTCGACCGCATCAGCGGCGTCATTAACAGCTTTACGGCGAAATTCGGAGATGTCGGCTCGGCTGTGGCCAAGGCGGTCTCCGGATCATTGGAATTCGTCGAGACCGGCAAAGTCAACGAAAAATTGGCTGAATCTTTCCACATCGACAAGAAGTCGTATGCGGGCATCGAAGACGCTTACCAGCGGATTCGGTGGGGGTATAAAGGTCTCACCGATTTCATCAAGACCGGTGAATTCTCGTACGAGTTCAACCGTGCCTTCGAGAACGCAGACCGCCAGACACTCATCGACTTCAAAGACAGCCTCCTCGGCATCCGCGACTCCGCCAGCGAGGTGCTGAAGAACCTTCCCGGATTGGGTGAATTTTTCAACACCCCGGCGGATGGCGACAAGTCGAACTTGAACAAGGCCTTGAAAGCCGCCAATGTGGCGCTTGCTGGTCTGAAGCCACTGCTCGACCTGCTCGCATCAATCGAGAAGGCGTGGAACGGTCTGTCCGCTGACCAGCAGGGCACCATCTTCGATACGGCCATCTACCTGTGGTTAGGTAGTAAAGGATTCAAGATACTGAAGAACATCTTCGGTGTCGCCAAGGATATCGGCAAAGGCTTCGGCATCGCCGGAAAAGGCATCAAGACCGCTGGCAACGCGCTGAAATCGTTCGGCAAGTTCCTCGGCGGGCTGAAGGCTCCGAAATGGCTGTCCAGCTTGTTCGCGAAGGCTCCAAAGGTTGCCGGATTGGATAAAGTGCCAGCTTTCGCCAAACGCACCGGCGGCACTCTTGGTGGCGTCGCGGCTGGAGCGGCTGCCTACGGTGCCGCCACGAAGAATCTGACCGGCGGTCTGCCGAAATGGGTTTGGAAAGGCCTGCAGGGTGTCCAAGGCAAGGACACATCCGACAAAGCCTACAAGGCGTACCAGAAATGGTATGCGGAAAACAATTCGGTCAAAAACCCCGGAAAATTCACAGAATGGATGAAAGGGAAACTGGCCGGAGCGAAGGAACAGGCATTCGCCGGCAACACCGGTCCGGCTCAAGCCACAATGAGCTCCGGCCAACGCGATGCCGGAGTCAAGGCCTGGAACGGCATCAAAGGATCGTTCTCCGAAGCAGGACAGGCGCAGGTCGACAATACAGCCGCACAGGTCAAAGCCCAGCAGGACACTCTGGCCGGCATCAAGAAGGCATGGGGCGACGCCGGCGATTGGATCAACACCAATTGGTGCGACCTGATGGCCAAGATTCAATCGAAGTTCGACGGCGCGGCCCAATGGGTCGAGGACCGTTGGAACGGTGTCAAGGACTGGTTCGGGACCACAGGTCAGAAGATCGGCGACTTCTTCTCTGGCGTCCCATCGGCGATTGGTGGATGGTTTGATTCGGCGGGCCAGTGGGTTGAGGCCAAATGGCAGGGCATCTGCGACTGGTTCTCAGGTGTTGGATCCTCAATCGGAGGTTTCTTCTCGGGTATTCCGGCCGCTGTCGGCGGTTTCTTTGACTCCGCTGGCCAATGGGTGCAATCCAAGTGGCAGGTGGTATGTGACTGGTTTGCCGGTATTCCCGGTTCCATCACCGGCTTCTTCCAGGGGATTCCGGGCACTTTCCAGTCGATTTTCCAGACGGCCAAAGACCGGATAACCGGCGTCTTCAGCTCGGTCGGCACGTGGTTCGACAACAACGTGAAGATTCCTATCTCCAATGCCGTCAATGCCATCGGCCAGACCTTCCAGTCCACCAAGGATTGGATTAAACGAAGCTGGGATAAGGTCAAGGAGGCCGCAAGGGCTCCGGTGGCCTTCGTCGTCAACACGGTGTACACGAACGGCATCAAGAAGGTATGGGATTCGGTGGCCGGCGCCGTCGGCCTGAAACTCTCCCTTCCGACGGTGAAGTTCGCAACCGGCGGCACCGTCGGCGGCATCAACCCCGGTTACGCTCCCGGTGTCGATTCGATCCCGGCGATGACCTCGCCGGGCGAGGCGTGGATGGTGCCGGAATGGACTAAGGCCGTCGGCGCGGAGAACGTCTACCGCTGGAACGCTTTGGCTCGCCACCATGGCGTGCAGGCCGTCCGTGAGGATATGGGTCTTGATGGCGTCCAACGCTTCGCCAAAGGTGGCATTGCCTCCAAGATTGGCAAGGCTGCCGGCAAGGCGGTGTCCGGAGCGAAGAAATTCATCGAGGATTTGTCCAAGACCGCTCAGGCCTTTGTGAAGAATCCTGTGGATTGGGTCACGTCGAAGATTCTCACGCCTGTGAAATCGCAGGTGGCGGGAATCAGCGGTGGCCAGTTCGGCCAGATGGTCGGCAGACTGCCGGTGAGTGCCGCTACGGCGCTTGTCGACAAGGTCAAGTCGATGGCGTCCGACCTGGCATCCAAGTGGACCAGCAAATCCGAGGCGGGCCAATATCATGGTTCGGTCGGTGGCGGCGTGGAACGCTGGAGGAGCCTAGTCCTGCAGGTGCTCAAGGAATTGGGCCAGCCAGCAAGCTGGGCCGACACCGTGCTACGCCGAATGAATCAGGAGTCCGGCGGCAATCCTAACGCCATCAACAACTGGGATTCCAACGCCAAAGCGGGTATGCCGTCGCAGGGCCTGATGCAGACCATTCCTGGCACATTCAATGCCTATGCGGGGCCGTACCGCTCGCGTGGCATCACCGACCCGCTCGCCAACATCTATGCCGGCTGCAATTACGCGATCCATCGGTATGGGTCGTTGGCCGGAATGAATCGTGCGGGCGGCTACGCGCTCGGCGGCATCGTCGGAGACGATAGGCCGACCCTGTACGATCGCGGCGGCATCCTGCCACCCGGACGGCACCTCGTGGCCAACGAGACCAAGCAGCCCGAACTCGTGTTGACGCGAGAGCAGATCGTCAAGATCTTCGGCGCTGACGTCAAAGATAAGGGCGATCGGACCGTGAACCTCAACGTCAACATCCCCGAACGCTCGGATCCATGGGCTGATGCGAGCATCCTCGTGCGCACCGCGCGACACCAATTGCGATAAAAGGAGGCCGATGTGGCTTATTTTGCGGAATTGTCGGCCTCCGGCTTGGAGCCGGTGCGCTTCGAAGGCTCTGGTGATCTTGATTGCCTGTGCATCGCGAAGGGCGGCATCGAGGGCTGGTGGTCGACTCCCGCCGCGAAAGTCAATGTGACGGCGCGCGGGCAGGGTGACGGTGGACATGACGTGAGCGAGGATGACATCTCCTACGCCAGCCGCACCGTCACTCTGCATTGGAATGCCAACGCCTCCAGTCGTGACGCGCTGCTCGCTTTGACGGACAGTGTGCGCAGGCTCGTGCATCGTCAGGTCAGGATGCGCGTGGTCGACGGCACCGAGGATACCTGCTGCAGTGGCGGATATATGGTGCTTACCCAGCAGCCTGACTATCGGTCCGGCAGCATCGCCGATTCGACCATCACCATCGTTTTCGAGCGTCCGGAACGCTTGTCGTCTTTGGCTCATTCGGGTGAGGCTCGCGCGTCGGTGGTGCAGTCGGGCGGCTTGAGCTACGGCGCGGCTAATGGTGGCTTGGCATATCCGCTGCAGTATGGCGTGGCGTCGGATGGCGCGACGGTGATGCGCTTGCCGAATCAGGGCACTAGCCGCGCATATCCGACCTACACCTTGTGCGGAGAGTGGCCTGATGGCTGCACGCTCCGCTTGGCGTGCGACGGGCGTAATTCCACCATCGCCTATTCGCGCGCCATCCACACTGGCACACCAGTATTGCTGGACACCCGCTCCCGCACCGCCACCATGGGCGGCGTGGACGTGACCAGCGGATTATCACAGCGCGGGTGGATGACGATACCGGCCGGCAAGAGTCTGACGGTCAATCTCGCCACCGCAGGCAGCGGGTGGGTCAGCTGCTCAAGCCATGACACCTACATTTAAACGTTTTTCCGATTCGGAGGTGCAACACTTATGACCACGGCTTTAGGCATTCGTCCCGACGCGAAATCGCAGGGCGTCAGCCCTCAAGTGCATCGGCATATCATCAGCGCCCAGTGGGCCAGTGACGGCATCATTCAGGGGCTTACCGTGACCGGAGGCACAGGGCTCACCTACACGGTGAGAGCCGGTACAGCATTGATTCAGCCTGACGGCCAGAAGGGCGAGGCGGTGCTCGCTTATTGGCCGGGCGGCGCCACTCCCGCAGTCGGCGCCGGTAACGCCGGATTGAGCCGATACGACGTGATTTGGCTCCGCGCCCACGACCTCGACAAGGGAGACGCGGACAATCAGGTGGTGCTCGGCGTCACTCAGGGCACGCCGGCCGCTGACCCAGACGTGCCGCTCGACCAGGTGCCGTCCGATGTGGTGCGTTTGGCGGTCATGCTCGTGCCCGCCGGCATGACACAAACCAAATCGTGCAGTACGGATGGCGCGGAACGCTACGCCATGCCCTACGGCGCGAGCAAGGGTCTCATTGCGCGTAACGTCCGAAACTACGAGGGTCCCGCAAACATGGGCGACGGTGGGAAGGACTATTTCGAGCAGGACACCAGCTTTTATCTGCCGACCGACAGGCTGGTGGAGCTCAGGTACACGGCCACGGCGGCCGCCTGCCGACACGACAATCCCAAGAAGCCCACCGAGGACGCCACACAGATGGCCTGCTGGTATGTCGGCTTTCAGGTCGACGGGCAGGACGTCTCCGGTGGCGGCGGCCAATTCCAGGTGAGCCGAGCGTGGCAGCAGGTGCATCTGAACGCCTTGGTGTCATTGCAGGCCGGATGGCACACCGTCCGTACGCGCAACCATCGCGTCACGTGGGGCGAGAACGTCTATTTCATCTGTCACAGCGACGGCAAGGAGAATTACCCCGGCCGCACGCTCGAGGTGTGGGACCGTGGCGTGAACGTCGGCTAAGGAGGCGCACTCATGGCTTGGCGCGCGTATATCGTGGATACGATCAGCGGACAGCTCTTGTGTCCAATCGACTTGCCGAATTTCAGCTGGTCGGTCAGTGTGGCCGACTCATCGCTTTCCACCACGAAATCCAAGGGTGTGGGACAGGACGAGGTGAGCGGTCTCAAGGTGCCATGGACCGCGGTGCCGGCCAATTCGCCAGGCGAACGCTCACGGCTCCTCGCGCCAGACCGGCGCAGTATCGCACTCTGCTGGACGAGTCCGCTCGATTCAGAGGATGCCATCGGCACACCAATATTGTGCGGCCTCATCGGACAACGCAAGGACGGGCCACTCGACACCGACTTCAGCCTGACGAGCATTTACGGGCTCTTGGGCGACCGGTATCTGGTGCGCGAGGGAGTCTACGGCACTGCCAATGGCAGCACCAGCACCGACGTCATCAACTTCAACAATCTCTCCTTGCGCGCCATCGCGGCGGAGGCGGGGTGGCTGTGCACCACCGCCAAGCCGGGCGGCGGACTGCCCATCGACTGGAACTACCGAGGAGAGCAGGGCTCGCACCAGCGCGAATACGATTCATGGGATATCCAGAACCTGAAGTGCTCGGCCGTGTGGGACAAAATCGCCAACGTCGAAAACGGGCCCGACCTGCAATTGCGGCCGAAACTGTCCGGCAATACGATTCGCTTCGACTTCCTCGCCGGGAGTGACGCGGATCCGAACATCGCGCAGGACACTATCCTCGAGCTTTCCAGCAGCCCGTATGGCGGCACCTTGGAAAACATGACCATCGACCACTTGGGCGCCGTGCACCGTGTCTACGCGTCCGGCTCTGGCACGGACAAGGCGCAGCTCTGCCACCTGTCCGAAGACCTGAGCCTCGTCAACGACAATCATGAGCCGTTCCCGCTCCGTGAGATGACCTACAGCGACACGGACGCCGCCGACGCGAACCTGCTGCGCCAGCATGCAGACGGCGTCCTTGCCGCGAATCACGCGCCGCTCATGCAGATCAAAGGCGAATTGCACGCCAATGACGTGAGCGTGGACGGCACGCCACTGCATCCGCTCGGCAGCTTCTGGCCCGGCGAGACGATGCGGTTGGACATCCAAGGCTTCCCATCGCTTTCCGACGGCGTCTACGAGTGCCGTCTCATGCAGATGAGCGGCGACCAATCGGACAAAGTGAGCTTGATTTTCGACGCCATGGAGGATCCCATGGCCTGAATTTTTCGGAGGTACGCATGGCTTCTCATGTCGAATTGAATCCCGATGATAATGTCCTCGGCCTGAGCCTTGGGATGAAGGCCATGAGATTGGCCTTGACTCAGAAGACGCACAAGGTCGGCACCGTGCGCATCCCTACAGGCGGTGACACGGACGTCATCATCGGTGATGGCGCGCAGGACGGCGCGAACCGCATCGACCGGGACGGCAACCAGTTGCCGTTGGTGGACACGAGCGGAATCGACAAGGCCGCCCAGGACGCGCAGCAGAAGGCGGATGCCGCGGCGGCGAAGGCCGACCAGGTGCGTTCCGACTTGCAAGCTGAAGTGGACAAGGTAAGCGCGAAAGCGGATGACCTGGGCAAGACCGGCGACCAGTTGGCCGGCCAGATCACCGACATCAAAGGCACCGTCAACGGCCAGCAGACGAAACTGACCGAGTTCGGACAGAAGCTCGAAGGAGAGATCACGCGCGGCGACACGACGGTGAAGAGCGTGACCGAGCTGAAGCAGACAGTGAACGGCCTGTCGTCCACGGTGTCGCAGACCACGAAGACCGCTTCGGCGGCTTTGAGCAAGGCCACGAGCGTCGAGCAGACCGCGAACGGGCTGAAGGCCACGATCAGCAAGGATTATCAGACCACGAAGCAGGCCGACGGCAAATACAGCACGAAGGCGGAGTTGTCGGCCACGAGCGATTCGCTGTCCTCGAAGATAACGGAGACGACGAAGACCGCGAACGGCGCGATGGACAAGGCGTCCTCGGTCGAGCAGACCGCCAGCGGCCTGTCCGTGAGGATAACCGAGGCGGCATCCGAAGCCGCATCGGCGGTGCAGACCGCCAACAGCCTCAAAAGCACCGTGGAATCCAACACGGCGAACATCACTCAGGTGGGGAAAACAGCGGACGGCCTCGTCACGCGCACCAGCAGCCTCGAACAGAATCTGAGCGGTTTCAAAAGCGAAGTGTCGCAAACCTACGCCACCAAAACTGATTTCGACAATCTTTCGATTGGCGGGACGAACCTGCTTGCGGACTCGAACCTGATAAAAACATACATAGACCCGTCAACGGGAATGCCATCGGATGCGAACGCCTCCCAGTCCGACGACGATTGGACCGGGGACTCCTGCACCAAAACCCCAATATCCGTATCGCCGTCCACGCAATACACGCTGTCCGCCTACGACGACATGGCGGACGCCACCTTTACTGGGAGGATAAGCCAGCTCGACTCAGACGGGAATCTGATCGGCCTGCTCGTCGATTCGATAACTTTTCCTGGCCCGGATCACGTGACTTTCACGACTGCGGCGAACGCGGCCAGCATCCATGTCGGAATCTATTCAGCTCCGAAATGCAAGTGGAAGTTGGAGAAGGGCGGCAAGCCGACAGATTGGAGTCCTGCGCCGGAGGACATGCAGCGGGCGGGTGACTATTCCACGAAGTCATACGTCGATCAGCAGTCCAAGTCGATAGCGCTTGGTGTCGTGCAGGATTACAAGGGCGCGGACGGTTCCGGCTTGGCTACGAAGTCCGAGGTCAATGTCAGCAAGGACAATATCGCCCTAGCCGTGCAGGGCAGGTACGAGGGCGATGACGAAAGCCTCAAGGACATCCAATCCTCGCTGAACATCACACGGGACAAGGTCACCATCGCATTCTCGAACGCGGAGGCGGCGGACAAGGTCGGCGACCGGCTGGAAGCCTACCGGGACTCGAACGATACGAACGTGGGCGACTTGTCGGAACGGTTGGACGCGGAGATCGCGGCCCGCCAATCCTACATCCAGTTCGGTCAGGATGCGAACAATCCGGTGATGGAGATGGGCGCGGCGTCATCGACGGCGAGGATGCGGTTGACGAACACGCAATTGCAGTTCCTCGTCGGCGGCGTCATCGCCGCCTACCTCAGCAACGACCAGCTCTACATCAACAATGCGAACGTCCTACAGACGCTGCGTATCGGCAAGTACGCGTTCGTGCCCCGGTCGGACGGGCACATGAGCCTGAAGTATGTGGGGTAAGGAGGGAAAAACATGGCTGACGCCTACGGTGCCCAGCAACACAATTGGCGGTGCTGGCTCGGCTCGTGGATAAAGTCGGAGGATAACAATGGCGTGACCATCCGGTCCGAATGCCGCATGCAGACCTTGAACGGGTGGAACTACATCGGTTTGAAGGGGCATGTGGGCGCCGGCGCGTACGGCCAGTGGGCGGACGGCGACCCGACGAACATCACGGTCGGCGTGAACTCGTCCGTGACCCTGTGCGCCAAGGAAGTGTACGTTCCCAAGACGCACGGCCAGCAGTCCATCGACACGAGGGCGAACATTCGCATCAACGGCGCCTATGCGGGCCTGTCCGAGGCGGTATTGGCGCTCACCGTGGCCGCGAAACCCTCGCATACGGTGTCGTTCAATGCGAACGGCGGTTCGGGAGCGCCGGGCAACGTGACCAAATGGTGGGGCGAAAGCCTCACCATCCCGAACACGAAGCCGACAAGGGCGAACCATACGTTCCTCGGCTGGTCGAAGACCGCCAACGGTACGGCGCGATACCAGCCGGGCCAATCCTACGTCGGCACGTCTGACAGCAGTTACACCTTGTATGCGGTGTGGAAGCTCAACAGTCTGCCGCCGACCATCAGCTCATACCATGCCTACCGTTGCGACGCGGCGGGTAACGCGCAGGACGACGGCACGTATGTGAAACATGTCGCCGTCTGGCACGTTGACACCGCTCATGACACGAGCAACCAGTGCACGAGCCTGAAATTCGGCTACAAGGATTCCTCCGGATGGCATGATTACGATGTGGTCGTGGCAAGCTCAGGCACGAGCGGCACGAGCTCGATCCTTCCGGGCGGCTATCAGGCATCCTCCACCTACGAATTGCGGTGCACGTTGACGGACAAGCATGCGACGGTGCAATCGTTTACGACGGTCGGCCCGTCCGCGTTCATCCTGGATTTCAGCGCGGACGGCAAGGGCATCGGCATCGGTCAGGCCGCGCCGAGCGCCGGCACGAACGTGTACGGCAATCCGCTGAACCTGAACGGCACCGTGAACATCAACGGCATGCGCGCGTCCGACTCCATCGACGTCAAGCAATCCCAGAAATGGGACAACATCGAACTGCATGCCACGTGCGTGAACCGGACGGTCACGGTGAACGTGCAGCATCCGACCGGCAGCAACGCGATGGTCGAGGACATCAACACCCAGACGGAAATCGGCTACATCAAACCGGGCTACCGGCCGCCATACCTGTGCGGCGCCGTGGCGGCATATCAGGACGGCACCGCCGTATACGTGGAGGTGGAGGCGAGCGGCAAGGTGAAATGCTGGCGTTACGGCGGCCACCAAACCTTTTTCGCCTACTTCTCCTGTTCCATCTCCTACCAGATCTGAGGAAGTGAACCAATGTTTACCGGATTCTTGAAGGACGACGTGGTCGTGTTAAGCGACGACGGCTATCCCATCGTGGAATCGGCCAAGCCGGAAGTGCCGCCCTACTGCAAGGCGACGCCCTCGTATCGGATGGTCGGCGGGCAGATCATCCAATCATGGGCGATCACGCCCGAACTGAGCCGTAACGAGGCGTTCGAACATTATCTGATCAGTCAGATTCTCTCGCTGGACGATGACAGGGCGCTGCGCTATGTGGCCCTGTTTCCGGTCTGGGATTCCAACGGCAAGGAATACAAGACCGGCGACCGATGCACGTACGAGATGACCATGTACCGGTGTCTGGCCGATCATGCATCCCAGCCGGACCGCAATCCGAAGGACAAGCCGGACTACTGGCAGAAGGTAGTGAAAGCATAGTGCCGCCGTTTCAGGATTTGTTCAATTCGCAGGAGTTCTGGTCGGCTGTCATCATCAGTCTTATCGGCGGTGGCGGCATCGTGGGTACGATCATCACCGCGTGGAGCAACCGAAGGTCGGAAGCGCAGGACGAGCACGAGCAGGCGGAAGCGGACAAGTTGGCCGCCGAAGCCGCCGAAGCCGCGGTACGAATCCTCACCGACAGTGTGATACAGCCGCTCCGGACGCAAGTGGAATCACAGGGAGACCAGATCCAGCATCTGGAAGAGAGGCAACGCAAGTACTTCGCCCTGACCGCCTACACGCGTTCGCTGTTCCATTGGCTCCAGCAGTTCTGCGAGATCGTCGACCCCGACTTTCTTGAGCGGCATCCGAAACCGCATCTGCCGGACGAGCTGCGCGGCGACATCATGCCTGAATCATTCGACAAGGAGGAACAATGACGAGGATACGATTTCGTTTCCGCAGGCCGGACGGTCTGACTGACGGCGGCTCATCTCCACGTGGACTGGTGGTCTGCTCTCCGACGAGCCGCGTCGTCCAAAAGGACGAGAGCATCATGCTGCCGCTGCCGTTCGTGGCACGTCTGCCGGACGACGGGAGCGATCTGCTTGTTTCGTTGCAGCCGACCGGCAGGGACTGGTGCTGGACCATACGCGAGCAGGTCGCCGGTTACACTCACGTGCGGCGCGTGATTGTGCCGGACAGCGTGCAGACGTTGGATTACGCGACGCTTGGCGAGGCGTCGTGGGCTTCGTCCGCAACGGCTGGCGGTCTCGTGCACAGCATGCGAGTGTATTCCGGCGTCATCACGTCGGGCGCGCACGTGCCCGCCGCCAGTCTGAAACCGTCCGACAATGTGACGGTCGGCGACACGTGCGTGGATTCGACCGGCAGGGTGTGGATGATCACCGGCCTCGTCGATTCGGACGTGGTGTTCGGCATGGACACCGGGGTGACGCTCGGCGGCAAGGGCGAGCGTGGCGCGAGTTTCCTCAGTGGCATGGGCAGGCCGTCCGACCTGACACAGGGCATCGTCGGCGACACTTACATCGATTTGACGACCGGCGACGTGTATCAGCTCCGGCTCTGAATTTTCTCACATCTCACAAAATAAATAATTTGATTTCCAAGGAGGAATTGCGAAAATGGCATGGCAAGCGACTGGCGGCAACCTTAAAGGACCGAAGGGCGATCCGGGTACGAACGGCGCGAAGGGAGATGCGGGCAAGAGCCTGCACGTCGCCAACATCACCGTCTCGGACAATTCGGATGTGAGTGTGTCCGCTTTGAGTCCGGCGACGCCTATCGCGACCGGCGATCTGATTTCGGACGTGGATGGCAGGCTTTTCACCGTCTCGTCCGTGGTCAATGGTGATACCGTGCACGTGTCCAATCAGATTGACGGCGTGACCTTCAAGGGGCCGAAGGGCGACAAGGGCGAGGATGGCAAGCCGGGTGCTGACGGCAAGGACGGCACCGGCGTCAACATCAAAGGCTCCTATGATAGCCCCGATGCTTTGAAGCAGGAGCATCCGACCGGAGCATCAGGCGACGCTTACCTCGTCGCGGGCGCACTGTACGTGTGGTCCGGCTCGGAATGGACGAATGTCGGCTCGATTCAAGGTCCGCAGGGGCCGAAGGGCGCGGATGGCACGAATGGTCAGGATGGCAGGCCCGGCAAGGACGGTACTAACGGCTTGGGATGGACTTGGTGGCATGGTGTCCCGTCAGGCTCACAGCCGGTCGGCTCCCTCTACCTCGACCTCGACTCCGGCGACGTGTACTCCTACACACAGGATTAAAAGGGGGGTTTCATGGGTTGGACTAAGTCAGGCAGCATCAAAGGCCCGAAAGGCGATGATGCAGGCGGAATGAGCCTGCCGGTCGGCACGCTGATATCCTGTCCCAACAATTCGACCGAGAATTTGACCGCTTTCGCGGCGGCGTTAGGTGACGATTGGATGATGACCGGCAATGCAGTTTTGACTTTCAACAATCCGATCTTTGACACGGGCGGCAATATCCTGTCTGATCCGGCAGCTGCTGGTCCGCGTCGGCTTGTCTTTTTCATCAAAGTCAAATGAGGTTTGGCGTGCTGCAGAATTTTCTAGCCGGTTTCGGGGGTGTGGGTGGCGCGTGCGCGCTCATCACGCTCGGCCTGAAAGTCTGGCCGGGCGCTTTGGACGCGCAATGCTGGATAGTCGCTGCCGCCGAAAAATATTTGGAGGACAGGCAGTGACGCATCTCGTGATTGCAATCGTAGCATATCTAATTCTGCTCGTGCTTATCCTCATGTTCAATCACGGCGCGCATATGCATTTGTGACCACTATTTTCAAGGCCGTCTCCCCGGAGGCGGCCTTCCTTATGCCCGAAGGAGGCAATCATGGCGGAACACGCCAACGAAAAACAAACCACCAACAATCTTCCTGGCCTGACCGGCGAACGGGTCAAGGCCGGCGTGACCATCGTGGTCACCCTCTACGCTTTGGTCAACGCCGGTCTCAGTCTGGCCGGCATCAATCCGCTGCCATTCACGGACGAGCAGGTGAGCGCGTCGGTTTTCGGCGTCATCGGCATCGCGGGCACGATCTACGGCTGGTGGAAGAACCAGAACATCACATCCGCCTCGCTCGCGGGACAGCAGCTCGTGGACGCCCTGAAGAAGGAGGGTGTGGTCAACGGCATCAGCGCCGCGAAGAACGCGGCCTTGAGCGCGGCGGCAGTCGTGGCCAAGACCACGCCGAAGACTGCCGCCGAATCGACGGACACGGACGACACCGTGGCAGACTCCGATCTTGTGCCGGGCGGTAATCTCTGATGACCGGCGCAGGCTTCGCACTATGGCGCGGCAGTCCGAACCACTACGCTGGGCGCAACGGGCTGCACGTCGACCACATCACCCTGCATATCATGGTCGGCCGATTGGCCGGCACGGACTCGTGCTTCATGCGCTCCAGCTTCCAAGCCGCCTCGCACTATGGCGTCGGCGGCGACGGCAGCGTCTACCAGTGGGTGGACGAGACGCAGGGCAGCTGGGCGGACGCCAATTGGCAGAGTGATTGCAGCGGCATCACCATCGAGCACGAGGGCGGCATGGACGGGATCCCCGTCACCGACGCGGAGGTCGAGGCCAGCGCCAGACTGTGCGCCGACATCGCCCGCCGATACGGGTGGAAGACGCTGTGGCATGATGCCAGCGGCAACCGGCACGGCAACATCGTCCTGCACCGCGAGGTGCCGGGCACGGACCACTACGGGTGTCCCGACAGGTGCGTCAACGCGCTGCCGGTGGACAGGATCATCAAAAGAGCGAACGAATTATTGGGAGGAGACGACATGTCGGCAGAAGACGTGTGGAATTTTCGACAGAACGGCGTCCTGATGCGTGACCGCCTGCAGGGCACGGACGCGGCGGCGAACGCCACGAAGAATGAGCTTTTCAGGCTTTCGCAGTGGGACAGGAACACGCACGCCTCGGCCTTGGGCAACCTCGTGGTCGAACAGCCGGTGCAGGGCGGCGCAAAATTGGGCGACCGTGTGGCCGGCATCGATGCGAAGACCAGTCAATTGGTCACGCAGGTGGCGGCTTTGACCGAGGCGGTCAAGACCCTCGCCGAAAGCAAGGGCGCCGACCCCGACCAGATCGCCGCCGCGGTCGAGAAGGCCGTCAAGGCCAAGCTCGACAAGCTCAGGATCACCGTCATGGACGGTTCCGACGAAAAATAAGCGTTGCACCTGTTTCAGGCACAACACTTAACCGTGAGTGATTTTCGGGTGTGAGAAAATTCCCGCATTCGAATGCTTGTGGAAATTTTTGCACCTGTTTTTTTAACACGCGCCCCTCTCTCAGCTGATGCTGGGGGAGGGGCGTTTTCGTGTTTCCGGCGGGTGTATCATACGGAGAAAGCAGAAAAATAGAGTCTACTTTGAGTGACACTCAGGTGGTGGAAACACGAAACTCCAAGCGTGGCAACGCATGTAGAAACCTCATTGCTATAAAGTCGGTTAATAACGACACTCAAATTTTCTTGATGTCTTATAGCTGGCGGTTTTGTGATAGCTTGAGCGGGTTGCATTGTTCATATCAGATGGAGGATTCATGTCCGCTCTTA
>OJOV01001953.1_pt1 | contig 14543 bp, 8 predicted proteins | sample 1598281 | NCBI WGS metagenome assembly OJOV01 (sample SAMN03922469, study PRJEB24848) | human gut metagenome | isolation source: stool sample | host: Homo sapiens | place: Germany | collected 2010-11
TACGAGATAGGAGTCCGTCTCGTGGGCTCGGAGATGTGTATAAGAGACAGACGCTAATATTGTTGCAGAGATGCAGTTTCTCGCTACGAACTATCAGATTAATGATATAATTTTCTATGATGATTGTTTTTTTAGCAATCCTGAAAGTATTTATCAAGATGTGTCGGATTTCTGCACGGCTTTGATTGAAAGAAACCTTTCTTTAACTTGGCAAATGGAGCTTCGCTGCGATGCTTTCTTGCGGCTAAGGGAGATAGATTTCGTGTTGTTAAAAAATGCAGGCTGCCGCCAGATAAATCTTGGAATTGAGAAAACATATGTTGCGGGCTTGCAAAAGCTTGGTAAAAATATTCCACTGCATGGTCTTGCAGAACATATTAAATTCATGAAGGACTGTAGCGGTATTCAAGCTGCAGGAACTTTTATTCTTGGTGGAAAAAATGAAACAGAGACAGAGGTTCTAGAAGTTATCGAGAAGTCCACAACACTAAACCTTGACTTCGCTCACTATAATCCTTTATTCGTCTATCCGGGAACTCCTTTGTACAAAGAGTATTTCACGAATGATATTAGTGAACGAAAATGGGTTGACTATCTATTAAAAGATAGTTGGCCATGGGGAGAAATTGTCTATGAAAATGAAAATTTAAGCCGCGAGATGATTTTAAACCTTACAGAGAAAGCATATGAGCGTTTTTATGCCGATTCACCGTATAAAGATAATGAGATGGTAAAAGATAGGTTTCGGTTGGGTATAAGTATATAATCCAATCTTTGTTACTTGCCCACAAGGAATGGAAATGTTTTTTGCATTTTCTCTTTGTGTATAACAATGCGCATATTGCTGTTGTGAACAAAAAGTTGCCTTGTTTCTAGCGGGATGCATCAGATCCAAATGGAGGGTTGAATGAAAATATATGATAGGTTATATGGTGAAATGAAATTCCCATCTATTATACAAGAACTACTAAACTGCCCAGGCCTGCTGCGGTTACGGGATGTGCGTATGGCAAATAATCAATTCGTTGCGTTTCCGTCTTTCGCATCTGCCTCTCGTTATGAGCATTCGCTGGGTGTTTGCTATTTAGCCTCAATTTGTGCCAAAAACTTGCAACTGGATGAGAAAGATGCTATCGAATTGATGATTGCCTGTTTGTACCATGATGTCGGAACGCCACCCTTTGCACATGCAATGGAAGAGGTGCTGCAGGCAAAATTTGGGTTTGATCACGAGCAAAATCTCAAAGATCTCATTATGGGAACTAACGGCAGCTTTGATGGAACATTGGCCCAGATATATCAGGGGCAAAGTTTGAAACTTATAAGTGTTTGCCAAGGTTCTAAAGCAAGACGATTAGGAATCGATCTCCACCGGATAGCAAAATTGGCATCAGGAGATGCAGGGGAATGTCTTTCTCCTTTGGTGAATAGTAAAGGGATAGATTTGGACAATATTGATAATATTTTTAGAGCGTCGTCTGCAATGGGTCTTATATTTACTGATTGTGGAAAATTGGCAAAATGTCTTGCGAATGCTTTCTGTATTAGTGAGGGAAAAATCTACCTGAATGAACTTTATAATATGGAAATTGCAGAATGGCAGAGAATTCGTGATTTACAATATACAGCTATTTTTGAGAGTATTGACGACTTTGCCTATCAAACGATGATAAAAAAGGCGATAGGATACCTTCTAGAAGAAGACGAAAAGATAATTCCGTTAGACATAAACTCCTGGCGACTGACAGATTCCGAAATCACATATAATTTTCTTTTAAAGCATAAAAAAAGTCGAGAAATTATGCAACGAGTGTTGTTGTGTAGACCTTTTACCTGTCTTGGCATTTTTTATATTAAGGGAAAAGGGGCGGCAGCATTTATAAATAACCATCTTGTAGTGATTGAGGACGAAGTTAGGGAGTTCTTGCTGTCGAAAATCGGTAAAACCAAAGAAAAGGACGCTGATTTTTTTGAAAATCACCCTGTTTTTGCTAATTTTTACCCTGATAAGAGAAAACGGTCAATTAGGAATCTAAAAAACTTGTGGTATCAACAAGAAAGAATACAAAAGGATGAGAAGAAAATAGAAGGAGCTCTTTTGGGTTTGTTTACCCCTTATGGAAACAGTTTTTATATAGAGCAAAAAGAAGATGACCAGAAGAAATGTAGGAAGCTTGTTTCTATCCGTAAGGAGGCTATTGAAGAAATATTGAAAAAAGGTATATTAAAAAATTTCGAAATTTCGCTGTATGGGAGTGAAGGAAATGACAAACCTGATACAGACTTTAAACCAAGTCAACTGGGATTTTTCTGATTATAGTAGCCAACGCTTTCCACTAGATGTGAACTCTATGTCGTGGTATCCGGCAACATTTCCACCGCCGATTCCTAAATTTCTCATTGCTCTCTTGACGGCCCCCCAAAATATTGTTTTTGATCCTTTTGGCGGAAGTGGAACAACTGTTATCGAGGCAATAAAACAGAACCGTCCATTTTTATACAATGATTTAAATCCATTTGTTGTAGATGAAGTGAGAAACATAGTTAGAGTCCTACGTGAGAGTAGTCTTAGGCCATATTTGCTCCAAACATTAAAGAAACAAGATGAGGAATACCTATCTGCTAATGTTGTTAAGGGATTTTGTAAGGAAGAAATATACAAAGGAAAAAGTGCAGAAGTCATTAGGGAAAAATACCCGCAAAAGATGCTAGAAAAAATGAAGTCCTTGGGAGTGAGCGAAGAACTGATTCTCTGGTATCATATTGATACTTTAAATGAGTTGCTACAATTGTATGAACTTGCCAGTTCGGATCAAGATATTGGAATGCTTAGTGCAAGAAAATATGCTTTTGTTTCAATTCTAAAGGAAGTATGCTCTCAAAGAGGACATTTTACATATATTACGGATAACTGTAGACCAGCTAATTTAAGGTATTACAATGCCTTCTCGGCATATTTGTCTATACTAAACAGATTAACGATTTCAGTTGATGACTTCTTAAGACAATTTGTTGTGAGTAACGGTGAGGCAAATTTGGTGAGGCTCATTGACCAATCGACTATTTGTTGTGGCGATGCGCGTAAAATGAGCTGGGTTGATAATCAAAGTGTTGACCTTATCCTGACTTCTCCGCCTTATCTCTGCGCTCAGGATTATATAAAAACTATGCGGTTGAATAATCTGTTTTTTCCAAATGAGGGTTTTGATAAGCTTCCGGGACAAGAAATTGGGTCAAGAGCAAGCAGGAAGCGAAAAAATGGTCCCGAAGTTGTAAACAAGTTTTATGATGACATGAGAGCTTTCTGCGGTGAGGCCGAACGCGTGCTGAAGAAGAATAAATTCTTCTGTCTCATAATCGGACAAGGGAAGGCAAAGGCCATAGAAGGCCATGATACTATTGGAGAACTTAGTACCATGATTATCCAAGATTTTGGCTTTCAGAAAATATATGAAACATCACGCACCATTGGTTATAAATGGAATAGACTAGGCGGGGTCGACCACGAAAAAATCATAATTTTCCAAAAGAAATAGCTATCCAAAGTAAAAATTAGGAGGAAAAGGTTATGCCCTCGCGCTGGGTATTGGGGATTTTATCAACAGATTATGACTTACGTGATTACAGAAGGGCTATTATTGAGCGATTGGCCGAGACTAATGTTTGCGTATCTGCTTTTGAGCAACCGGATTTTCCAGTAGAACCAGATCAGCACTCTCATGAAAACTGCGTAACAGCTCTCAAACGTACGAATATAGCGATTTTGATTGTTGATAAACGCTATGGGGGGATTTTTTATGACTCGGCCAAAGTTTCTATTACGATGCAGGAGTATCTTACAGCAATAGAAAGACACATTCCTTGTCTTGTTTTTGTGAATAAGAATACTTGGGATGAAGCCCATGCTTATAAGGTTGATCTAAAGGCAAGCGGACAAGCGACAGAAAAGTTTGATGTGGACTATCAATGTAAATATGTTAGCTCTGTCGATACATTACACTTTGTTAACAAACTGGAACATGCCTATAATGAGCATGGCTGCAGTAATTGGATTTCCTTTTTTGACGGGATACCAGAGTTGTTGTCGAATGTTGAAGGTAAACTAAGTGGTTTGTCAAGATTTTGGCTAAAAAAAATTATCGATGCGCAACGAGAGAAGTTGCTTGCCCGTAAAACTTCTACTTGTTTTTCTATGTCTTTGGGAGATGTGTTTCGTAATGGCTATTATGTAGATCCTGAATATGTACAGGAATCCGGTGATCCCTTTTGCGAAGATAATGCATTGGAAGAATCGATTGTATCTACACTATTGGAACATAAATCTATTTTGATTTATGGAGAAGCAGGATATGGAAAAACTACTATCTTGGCCAAAAGCTTTTTAAAACATGTGGAAAGGTTCAAATCTGACAACGATTATAATATGCCCTTCTATCTTTGGCTGAAAGATAAAAACGCTAACTACCATTTTGATTTTTCCCAATATATTGACGAAAGTTTTGCAGAAAATTTGAATTTGCAACCGTATCCGTTTTTGGATCTTTCAGATATTAGTCCTTGTTTCTATTTGGACGGCTTTGATGAACTTGCCGAGGAGATACCATCTACCAGTGTCAAGCGCATTAGCACCTCTAGCATTTTTTCCCATCCATTATTGTTAACTAGTCGAATTCAGTACGTACGCCGCTATTTGGGAAATTATGATCTGATGAACCACTTCGCGGTACAGATTAAGATTAACAAATGGGATGCTGAAAAAGCAAAAGGATATATAAATAATTTTTGCGCAAAAAAGGGAACGGATAAGTCTTTTTCCGAAAGAGTTTATGGCCTGCTGGCGAATAATAGTGAACTTTGTAGCTTATTGGATAGCCCTTTGCTGATTACAATGTTGTTATGGGTTATAGAGTCTAACCGTATGACTATTCCCGAGACCATCTCTACACGAGTGCAACTATTTCAAGCTTTTCTGTATGAGATGGCAAAAAGGGAAATCCATAGGACTGGGTCTACGATTGGGGAAAGTGATCTCATAATAATCTGGTCCTATTTTGCATGGTCGGTGTACCAAAAAAAATTGACTGTCGAACAGGCAAAAATGGACGAATCTTTTTATCTGTTACAAAAGAAGTTACTGCCAGAGTTCGAAATAGTTTATCATCCAAATTTGTTTGAAGCTCTCTTCGATATCGCAAATGGGAAAATATACGGAACATTTCACGAACAGTTTTTGGAGTTTCTAGTGGCTAATGCTTTTTATGATGCTAGTCTCCATAAAAGAGATCCATATCCGGAATTTTTGCGCTATGTCGTCCGTCCCGAGATTAATAGATATTTTAGAGGCATTTGGAGAGAAGGAACAGAGGAGGAAAGAAAACGGGTTGCAAATAACATCTTTGAACAATATCTGCATAATATTGGTTCTGATGATAACCTATCCGTGGCAATCCGTGTCCACGCGATTTATCATGTGTCTCGACTAGAATGTGAAGAACAGGAAGAAAGACTTAAGAGAGCATTTAATATTGAAAATCATATTTCAGTGAGCCTTTCCCTTTATTTTGGGGCAATCAAGAAAGGGCAATTAGATAAAGAAGATGAATTTTTTAATTTGCTGTTAAATAACAACCAATATAGTGTTGCAAATAGAGGCTATCATCTGGCCTACTATGATAAACCCAATTACGGTAATATGCCCTTTCAAGATGACGGTGGGAATTGGCCTAATACATTACATGCTTTTTTGAGACATTTTCGTAGCCAGCAGAAAGAACAATACTTTTTGCGTAGAATTGACCTTCTGACAATGTACCAGCTAATGGAATCTCGAGGCTCGGTTAAACCGGTTACGGAAGGGATTATAGCTGAGTTAGAAAGATTGGTATTTAATCCCATATTCAGTGATCAACCAGAATTCCAACAAAAAATTGAAGAGATGTTTCTTATGGTGAAAAAGGAGTTTACAGAGTTGAGTCAATGAAATCACAATTAGCTTTGTTTTATTATTTTGTATGAACAGATTTATCCTTAAGCTCATAAATGCCATCGCCATTTTGATTTTATCAACGTTGAGATTAAACTTCCGACTTATAGTATTGGCTGGTTGGTAGAGCAACTGACTCTTAATCAGTGGGTCCTGGGTTCGAGTCCCCGATGGTGCACCAAAAAAAGCCTTACGGAAACGTAAGGCTTTTTTCATAATGATTGCCGCTTTGTGTGAGTGCTTTCGTTTTGCCGTTGACTTCAACCCAAGTCAGCGGCTCTTTTTGTTTTGTAGGGGAGAAATTCATCCCTCCTCCTGGGGATGCAACAACAGCCGCAAACGGCTCGGGAGGGTCATTCTTGTTGCCATGCACCGCGGCAATATGCTATACTAAAGAAAAAACAGAAGGGGGAGGCACTGCGGATGACCCGCATTGCAATCGTAGAGGATGAGGCCGCCGTCCGGGAGCAGCTGGCGGGGTATGTGCAGCGCTACACGCGGCAGTATGGCACCCAGTTTGAGGTGACAATGTTCACCGATGGCGTCGAAATCCTTGAGGACTACCGCCCGGTCTACGATATAATTTTTCTTGACGTAGAGATGCAGCATCTGGACGGCATGGAAACTGCCCGCCGTATCCGCGAGCTGGACAGCGATGTGCTGCTGATTTTTATTACGAACATGGCGCAGTATGCCATCAAGGGGTACGCCGTCGGTGCGTTGGATTACGTGCTCAAGCCTGTGCCGTACTTTGCGTTCTCGCAGCAGCTGCAAAAGGCTGTGAACCAGCTAGCCAAGCGGACGCGACATTATCTGGCTGTGCCGGTGGACGGCGGCGTGCGCCGATTGGACGCTGCTACGATCTATTATATCGAGAGTGAGGGCCACCGCGTCCATTTTTACACCGAGGACGGCGACTTCTCCGCACCCGGCGCGCTGAAGGCGCTGGAGGAAAAACTGACGGGTCGTCTGTTTGCGCGGTGTAACAGCGGCTATCTTGTGAATCTTGCACAGGTGTCGGGCGTGCAGCAGAACACGGTGCAGGTCGGCCCGCATGAGCTGCAGATCAGCCGCCCCAAGCGCAGGGCCTTTCTGGCCGCGCTGGCGGACTACATCGGGGGTGAGGGCGCATGATGACGCTGCCGAACATCCCGCGGCTGTACACGGCGCTGGCAGAGGTTCTTGCCGTGCTGGTCTACGCGCAGGCCGCGCCGCCCCGCGCTGCAAAGCCTGTGACCTATGCTGCCACGGCGGGGTGGGCCGCGGTGCTGGGCGTGTTTTTGCAGCTTACCGGCAGTGTGCCGCTGGCGTGGTGGCTGCCCTGCATGGTCGCGGCCATCGCGTGGCTGTACCTGTATCTGTGGGGCACGCGGGAGATGAATTTACTGGAAGCCGGTTACGGCTGCGCCCGCGCGTTCATTCTGGCGGAGCTGGCCGCCAGCGTGGAGTGGCAGCTCCACTGCGTACTCTGGCCGCAGCAGCGGGCTACAGCACCGCTTTCGGTACTGCTGCTGGCGGCGGTCTACACGGCGGTCTACGGCTTTTTGTATTGGTTTGAGCGCCGCCACGCTGCGCCCACGCGGCTGACCATTACCGCGGCGGCGACGCTGATGGCTGTCGTCATGGCGGTCACGGCGTTTGCGGTCAGCAATCTGAGCTTTATCTCCGACAACGGTGTCACGATGAGCGTGATAAGCATTTTCTACATCCGCACGCTGGTGGATATGGCGGGCGTGCTGATCCTGACGGTCCAGCACGAACAGCTGCGCGAGGCCGCACTGCACAGCGAGCTGACGGCCATGGACAACGTCCTGCACCGCCAGTATGAGCAGTACAGGCAGAGCAAGGAGAACATCCGCCTTATTAACCGCCGCTATCATGAGCTGAAAATGCAGATCGCGGCCATCCGTGCCGAGCGCGACCAGGCCAAGCAAGACGCCGCGCTGGCCGAGATGGAGAGCGGCATCCGTCAGTACGAGGCCGAGAACAAGACCGGCAACCCTGTGCTGGACACGCTGCTGACGGCGAAAACGCTCTACTGCCAGCAGCACGGCATCAATCTGACCTGTGTGGCGGACGGTACGCTGCTGCACTTTCTGACGACAGGGGAGATCTGCACGATTGTGGGCACGGTGCTGGACAACGCCACCGAGAGTGTGCTGACCGAGCCGGACCCCGAGAAGCGGCTGATCCGGGCCGCCATCTACGCGCAGAACGGCTTTGTGATGCTGCGGTTTGAGAACTACTGCGCTGACCCCGTGGAGCTTGGCCCCGACGGCCTGCCCGCCCGCAGCAGCCACGGCGGCTACGATTTAAAGAGTGTCCGCGCTGCCGCCGAGGCCCACGGCGGCACGCTGACCCTGCACTGGGAGAATGAGTGGTTCACGGTGCGGATTTTGCTGCCGCAGAAGTAGTAAGGATCGCGGCAGCGGAAACTACCCGCGGGCGGATATGGAATCCGCCCCTACAATGTAGGAATCGATGCTCGTCATCGACCCGGGAGCCTTGCGGCGGCTGCCATGCTCACCCCTGTAGCGGCGTCAACCTTCCCCCACAGGGGAAGGCTTTTTTGCTATGCCGCAATTTGCACAAAGAAGGCACGGTTGTACTTGTACAAAATCACAACAAAATTTGCCCGGTCAAGCGGCAAAACTGCAAAGTATGCTTCAAAAACGGCAGCTTGTGCAAAAAATAAGCCTATCGTGCCGCAATCTGCTACAATAGAATCGACGCAAAACATGGGCCCGCTTTTGACAGGTTTTATACTGTTTAAAGAGGAGAAAAACAAATGACAAAGCAACCCAAAGTCCGCAAGCCGCACCCCGTACTGCACGGGATCGGTCTGGGGCTGTCCGTGGTCCTGTTGGTCGCGGTACTGGTCGGCACCTACGTTCTGTCCACGATGGCCGCCATCATTGACAGCTTCATCGGCGCACCCAGCGGCCACTATTCCGACGCTGAAATTGCCGACACCAAGGTCAAGGCGGAAACGCTGGCCGCTGATGTCGAGGCCGAGGGAACTGTCCTTGTTCAGAACAACGACAACACCCTGCCGTTGGCCGCTGACAACAAGAAGATCAACGTCTTTGGCTGGGCCTCCACTGCCTGGCTGGGCGGCGGTTCCGGCTCCGGCGGCGTGTCCAGCGTCAACACCGATTTGCTGGCCGCGCTGACTGCCTACGGCGTTGCGTACAACACCGAGCTGACAGACATGTACAAGGATTTCCAGGATGGCCGCGAGTACACCCGCACCCTGAGCGCCTGGCCCGAGCAGTCAGGCCGCCTGTATGAGCCTGACATCAACAACCAGACCTACTACACACAGTCGATGCTGGACAACGCCAAGAGCTTCTCCGATACGGCTGTTGTCGTGATCGGGCGTCTGGCGGGAGAGAGCAACGACGCCACCAAGCAGCAGTACAAGCGCACCGAGAAGGGCGGCAACATCGTTGTTGACGACACCCGCACGATGCTGGAGCTGACCACCGAGGAAGAAAATCTGCTGAACTACGTCGGCGCAAATTACGCCCATGTGGTTGTGCTCATCAACTCCACCAACGTCATGGAGCTGGGCCAGATCGAGACGATCCCCGGCATTGATGCCTGCCTGATTGCCGGTCTGTCCGGCTCCGAGGGCGCGACTGCCGTGCCCGAAGTGCTGTGGGGTGACCGCGAACCCGGCGGACGTACCGCCGATACCTGGGCTTATGACCTGACCACCGCCGCCAGCTATGCGAACGCCGGTATGGAGGGTGTCGGTAAGTACAGCGCCGCCGACGGCCTCTACCCGGCAGACGGCACGACGAACGGAAACCTTGACACACCCTACACCTATGAGCAGGTTTCCTATGTCGATTACGCCGAGGGCATCTACATCGGCTACAAGTGGTACGAGACCGCCGACGCAGAGGGCTACTGGGATGCCGAGAGCAACGAGCACGGCACCGGCTACGACGCCGTTGTGCAGTATCCCTTCGGCTACGGCCTGAGCTACACCAGCTTTGATTGGAAAGTCACGGACACCACCGCCAACGGCAGCGCCCTGACGAAGGACGGTAATGTGACCGTCAAGGTTACCGTCACGAACACCGGTGACCGCGCGGGCAAGGACGTTGTCCAGCTCTACTATACCGCCCCGTACACGGCAGGGGAAATTGAAAAATCCAGCGTTGAGCTGGGCGCGTTCGCCAAGACGAAGGAGCTGGCCCCCGGCGAGAGCGAGGAAGTCACCCTGACGGTCCCCGTCTCCGACATGGCCAGCTACGATGCCTACGACGCCAACCACAACGGCTTCACCGGCTATGAGCTGGATGCGGGTGACTACATCTTCACCGTGCGCCATGATGCCCACGATGTGGACGACGACGCCAACGCGACCATCACCTGCAGCCTGCCCGCAGGCGTGCAGTATGCCGAGGACACCGCCACCGGCAATGCCGTTTCCAACAAGTTTACCGGCAGCGACGCCATCGACGGCGTGAGCCTCGACGGCAGTGATTCCGACCAGAACATCACCTACCTGACCCGCGCCGACTTTGCGGACACCTTCCCCAAGACGAACACCCCGACCCGTGCCATGACCGACAACGTCAAGGCACTGAACCTCTACACCGCGGACGATGCCAACGGCTGGAGCAACGACGCTGATGAGGCTATTACCACCGGCGCTAAGAACGGCCTGAAGATCGAGGACAACGGCGAGACCACCGACCTCGGTTTCCGGCTCGGCTCTGACTTCAACGACCCCCGGTGGGATGCCCTGCTGGATCAGCTGACCGTTGACGAGATGGAAAACCTCTACATCAACGCCTACGGCGGCCTGGCCGAACTCAAGAGCGTCGGCAAGTCCAAGAGCAAGGACGCCGACGGCCCCGCCCAGATCGGCGGCTTCACCGGCATGGGAGCCGGCACGGGCTTCCCCAGCTCCAGCACGCTGGCCCAGACCTGGAACGCAGACCTTGCCCAGGAGGAGGGCCGCACCATCGGCACGCAGGCCCTGCAGAACGGCTACACCGGCTGGTATGCCCCCGCCACCAACATGCACCGCAGCCCCTTCAATGGCCGCAACTATGAGTATTATTCCGAGGACAGCCTGCTGTCCGGCGTCATCTGCGGCAACACTGTGACCGGCGCAAGCCAGGCGGGCGTCTACACCTATGTCAAGCACTTTATCTGCAACGACGGCGAGAGCGGTATCTACCGCGATTCCGTCTATACCTGGATGACGGAGCAGACCCTGCGCGAAACCTACCTGCGCCCGTTCCAGATGCTCGTCGAGGATTACGACGCAGTCGGTCTCATGAGCAGCTACAACCGTATCGGCGCTGTCTGGGCAGGCGGCAGTGAGGCACTGCTGACCGGCATCCTGCGCGACGAGTGGGGCTTTGACGGCGCGGTCATCACCGACTACTGCGACCACCACAGCTACATGAACGGCGACCAGGCCCTGCGCGCAGGCGGCAGCCTGTGGATGGCGGGCTTCACCGGCGGCGAGATGGCCTTTGAGACCGGCTCCAACAGCTACCTGCAGGCCCTGCGCCGCGCCACCAAGGAAGCACTGTACATGTACCTGCATGTCCGCGTGGCCAACCGCGACTATGCTGACAGCATCGGCGACACCACCGCTGTGCGCCATGCGTTCACGACCTCTGTGTTCGGCTGGCGTCATCTGGTTGCCCTGATCGACATTGTGGCCGTTGTCCTGTTCGCCCTCGCCGTGCGCGGCGTCGTCATCGACGTTAAGCTCCGCAAGGCAGCCAAGACCGAGAAAAAGAACTTCTGATTCATCAAAGGAATGTGTGATCCATGAAACATGCAAACATTATTACCAAATTGACCCTTGAACAAAAATGCGCGCTGCTCTCCGGAGAGACGGTCTTTACGACCCGCGGCTACAAAAATGCGGGCATCCCGTCCATCACCCTGTCGGACGGCCCCAACGGCGTGCGCAAGCAGGCGGGTGCGGCGGACCATCTGGGCCTGAACCCCAGCGTCCCCGCGACCTGCTTCCCGACGGCAGCTACCGTGGCCTGCAGCTGGGATCCCGCCCTGGGCGAACAGCTCGGCCGGGCCATGGGGGAGGAGGCCGCCGCGCAGGAGGTATCCGTCCTGCTGGGGCCGGGCCTCAACACCAAGCGCAGCCCGCTGTGCGGACGCAACTTCGAGTATTTCTCGGAGGACCCGTACCTCTCCGGCAAGCTGGCCGCGGCCTACGTGCGCGGCATCCAGTCCAACGGCATCGCCGCCTGCCCCAAGCACTTCGCCGTCAACAGCCAGGAGCTGCGCCGCATGGCGTCGGACTCCGTCGTCGACGAGCGAACCCTGCGGGAGCTCTACCTGACCGGCTTTGAAATCGTCGTCAAAGAGGCGCACCCCAAGACCATCATGTCCAGCTACAACCTCGTCAACGGCACCTACGCCAACGAGAACGCCCACCTTTTGCAGGACATCCTGCGCAGGGACTGGGGCTTCGACGGCGCTGTCGTGACCGACTGGGGCGGCAGCAATGACCATGCGCTGGGCGTAAAGAACGGTTCTACGCTGGAAATGCCCGCCCCCGGCGGGGACGCCGTGCGCGAGCTGTTGAAGGCCGTCGAGACCGGTAAAATTTCCGAATCTGATGTGGACGCCCGCCTGGACGAGCTGCTGACGCTGGTACTGGACACACATGCCGCCGTGGAAAACCACAGCCGCAGCTTTGACGCCGACGCCCACCACGCGCTGGCCCGCCGCGCCGCTGCCGAGAGCGCCGTCCTGCTGAAAAACGACGGCGATCTGCTGCCGCTGGCCGCAGGCGCAAGCGTGGCCGTCATCGGTGACTTTGCCGAGACGCCGCGTTACCAGGGCGCAGGCTCCAGCGCCGTCAACTCCATCAAGGTCGATACCTTCCTTGACTGCCTGAAAGGCAGCGGCCTGCACAGCGTCGGCTTTGCCGCGGGCTTTGACCGCCAAGGCAAGCCGGACGATGCCAAAAAAGCCGAGGCCGTCGCGCTGGCGAAAAAGGCCGACACCGTGCTGCTCTGCTTAGGGCTGGACGAGATCAAGGAGAGCGAGGGTCTGGACCGCGCCGATATGAAGCTGGCCGACAACCAGATCGAGCTTTTGCAGGCCGTGCAGCAGGCCAACCCCAACACTGTCGTCATCGTCAGCGCGGGCGCGTCGCTGGAAACGCCGTGGCTGGCCCACTGCAGGGCACTCGTCTACGGAGCCCTCGGCGGCCAGGCCGGCGCGGGCGCAATGGTCGATGTGCTGACCGGCAAAATCAATCCGTCCGGCAAGCTGGCCGAGACCTGGGCCAACGCCCACGCCGACACCCCCGCCAAGGACAACTTTGCAGGTGCGGGACGCACCGTGCAGTACCGCGAGGGGCTGTACGTCGGCTACCGCTACTACCAGACCGCGGGTGTGCCCGTGGCGTTCCCGTTCGGCTACGGCCTGAGCTACACGAGTTTTGCCTACAGCGAGCTGAAAGCCGACGCCCGCAGCGTGACCCTGACCGTGACAAACACGGGCAGCCGCGCCGGTGCCGAGATCGTACAGGTCTACGCGGCCAAGCCCGACGCCCAGATCTTCCGCCCCGCGCAGGAGCTGAAGGCCTTTACAAAGGTCTGGCTGGAGGCAGGGGAGAGCAAGACCGTCACCCTGCCGCTGGACGACAAGGCGTTCCGCTACTGGAACACCAAGACCGACAGCTGGGAGATTGAGGGCGGCACGTATGAGCTTCGCGTAGGGGCGAGCTCTGCGGACATCCGCCTGACCGCCGCCGTTGAGGTGAACGGTACGAGCGCACCGAACCCATACGCGGGCAAGGCGCTGCCGCACTACACCAGCGGCAAGGTGCAGCGCGTGCCCGATGACGAGTGGGAGACCCTGCTGGGCCGCCCCATCCCGGCGGATACCGTCAAAATTGACCGCAACATGACCCTGGGTGAGCTGAACCACAGCCGCAGCCCGCTGTGCTGGCTGGTCTGGGCTGTGCTCACGATGATGCTGAACGCCAGCTACAAGCGCGGCAAGCCGAACCTGAACGTGATGTTCCAGTACAACATGCCGCTGCGCGCGCTGGCCAAAATGACAAGCGGTGCCATCAGCATGGGCATGGTGGACGGCATCGTGCTGGAGGCAAAGGGCTTCTGGGTCATCGGTCTGCTGAAGGTCATCGTCGAGGCCGTTAAAAACATCATCCTCAACGCGCAGCTGGAAAGCCGCCTGCGCAACAGCTGACAGGAAGGGCTGTCATGCAGCTTTGGAATACCTTTGCGGAAAAGCATCCTGCCGCAGCCAAGTGGGTGCGCGAGGGCGGCTTGTTCGTCGTCTTCCCGGAAGGGGAGGTTAAGAAGGCATAAGAATAGCCGAGCAGCGTAAAAACTGCTCGGCTTTGTTGTTTGTTGGTTGCGTGGCTTCCCCCTCGGGGGAAGCTGTCAGCGGCCCCGACCGCTGACTGATGAGGGGCTGCGCTGCCGTTAGTACCCGTCAAAGGGCGCAGCCCCTCAGGGGAAGGCTTAGGGCAACACCGCATAATTCCCGCCTTACGGCTTAAGCACCGCTCCGGCGGCTGCGG
>OJOV01001966.1_pt1 | contig 14456 bp, 9 predicted proteins | sample 1598281 | NCBI WGS metagenome assembly OJOV01 (sample SAMN03922469, study PRJEB24848) | human gut metagenome | isolation source: stool sample | host: Homo sapiens | place: Germany | collected 2010-11
CGAGATAGGAGTCCGTCTCGTGGGCTCGGAGATGTGTATAAGAGACAGAAACAAACCCGATCGAAATACTCCCGTCAAACTTATCTTTATTCCTGCTTGCGCTATCTTTCCGTAAAAATAATAAATTTGTTCAAAACAGAGAAATTAAATAAATATATTTATTAATATTTTTATCGACAAATTCATTACCGACCACCTTTATGATTACAAACAGACAGAAACCAATCGTAATCCTACACATCTACTCGCTATATCATTGCACAAAACAGAAAGTTATTTTTTAGATATGCCCTATCATCTCATAAATAAAAGAACGGAGAGCCGAATTCGACTCTCCGTTCCACCACGAATCTAAATTCTTACTTATTTATTCCTCAACTTTGAAAGCATCGATCTCACGGATACCGGGAAGACCATAGTTAGCTTTTTTAAGACCGTTAACATAAACAGTCATACCAATTCTCTCCGGATGGCCTTCAAGTTTAGCAGCATCTCTCAAACTCTTAGCGGCATCAGTATCATTTAATTTTACCAAAAGACATTTCGAACCATCTGTCTCTTCTGCATTATCTGCAATAAATACTTGGCTATAACCAGTAAATTCAGCAGCACCAGCCCATTCTATATCTCCGGCTTGTTTAGCTTCATCGAACGATTTATAAGAAGTCTTTGAAGGTCCATTTTTAATACAACCTACAACATACCCTTTAACCGCAAAAGTTTCGCCATTTGCAATTTCCAAAGCCTCGGCAACAGTTTTAGCTTTTGTCCAATCCACCTCGGGTGTAGGTTCAGGTTCTACACCTTCCTCGATGAAATGAGCTACCTGATTACGGCCAAAAGCAAAATCATCTATGCAATAAGTTGTAGATTTCGATTTACCCCCTTCGGCCGTATAATGGAACCCGATATAAACGATATCGCCTTTGCCCTCCAAGCTGATATCGCCCGAAGCCACCCAACCACCGAACGGGCTACTACCAACAGGATTAGCATTCGCCTCCGTTGCCAAATTAACTTCTAACTTCACTTTGGAAGAAGCGGTCGATTTGGGTTCATTCATCACATACACTTCGAGTTTGGTAGAGTTTTGCCAATAAGCACCTTGACTATAAAAAGAGAAGATTTTTTTATCCGCCTCTTTTACATTCAAAGCCGGAGAAATCATCCACCAGTCATAAGCCAAACCCGCATTTTTATCGCTGCTGTCGTGAGCGGTAGCCTGAATATATTTATCTACCGAGCCATCTGTCTTACTTGTAAAAATCTTGCTTTGCCATGTACGGTCATCGTCAGACGGGGAAATAATCTCGTGAGTCCAACCCGGGCACAACTCATTGATAGGCGTATACTCAGCCTCGATATTGTTGAACTGATAAATCGTATCTTTCACAACAACCGACGGAGTACTAGGGTTTCCTCCCTCACCTCCATCGCCACCCGTAGGCAAATCCTCGTCTTCACTGTTCGAACAAGCGGAGAATCCTGCAACTGTCATAGCTGCCATAAAAATCCATGCAAATTTTCTCATCTTTTTCATATTAAAATTTATTTGGGGTTAAAAATATTATTACGATTCATGCAAAAATAGATCGCTCCTCAGCATAACCAATTTCATTTGATTTCGCGCCCGACTCACCCTATTGAGGGAAATCGAATCCTTTGAGATCGGCAAACGGCTTATCCAACGACCGTACGGTCAACTGCCAAGTTCCGTCATAGGCCTCGTTATCTTGGAACCACCCTACAATTGCAGTAATTTCTCCTTTATTGCCGCTACCGGGGGTAGGAATACGACGATCGGCAAACCGGGCATACTCACTGGTAGAAATATACACATCTACCGTATTGCCACTATCATCGGCAATCTCCCGGGAGCGAGGGAACCCGATATTATATTTTTTATTGTTATCGTAAGTCGCAGGAGCAAACGTAGGGTTCAAAGCGTACTTCGCCAAAGCGGCCGTCACATTCTTTCCGTCCGACGGGAACGGGAAAATCTCATCGTTCAATTTCTTTCCATCGGAATCATATCCTGTAAAATAGACATCTTTAATCTTTACGATTTTGAAATAACCATATTTGTCCATTTCGGTGATCTCTTTCAAAGTCTTTTCTTCCACAACTATTTTAGAAGGATCGGGAGTTCCTATCTTCTGGATATGTTTCATCGCCAGCGTATAAGGGATACGCCCGGGCTCTTCACGAATCTTGTTGTCATTGCGATATCCGCGTACTCCCAACTGGGGTGCTGCCGCATAACGTCCCAAAACCAATCCGTTACAGCGAATAGCTACCACTTGTCCCAACGGCAACATACCCGAAAGACTGCCGGCATCGACCGAAACTTTCAAACAAGTATGGTCATCGTCCAGACTTTGTATAACGAAATATTTATATACGTTGCCCGCACGGTCATCGGTAATAATCCGACCTCTAACGATGATATCGTTGGGAGAATCGATCGTATCGATTGTAAACAGGCCCTCTTTCGTATCGAAATTTTCGATAAGGTCTTTAATAGTTACCGTCTGGGGCCAAGCCTCATCGCTGCCTTCGGGAACCGTAGCAAAATCTTCGGGAATGGCATCAAATTCTTTTTCACACGCCGTAAACAGCATAAGAGCTGCAAATACGACACCGATATATTTTAATTGTCTCATACTCTAAACGATTTATTAAAATTTGAAACCGACATTGATAAACATATTGAAGCCCCAAGCATAATAATATTTATTGGGGAATTTGTCCACCGATTGTATATCCTTGGTTACACTCTTATTATCCCGGCTGACACGACCTTGTTGATAACCGCCGGTAATCATGCTGGTATTATTAAGAATATTATTGAAGCTAAGGTTGATATTCAACTGTTGCTTACGATTGTTGAGATAAATCAATTTACCTACCGAAGCATCGAGTAAGAACCCGCCTTTAAGTTTCTCCTGCGAACCGATCATCTCCTTCTGATTGTAGTACTTAACGATATCGGAACCTTTATTCCCGGTATAGTCTCTAACAAGAACAGGTTTACCAGTCTTTTCATCAAAGCTCCAAACCATAGAAGTTTGGCCATTCTTATCGATACCGATAATGCGATAGCCGTTATAGTTCTGCTCCAATCCTACTTCATTGGGATATTTTCCGCCATACATATTCATGTGCGTGAAACGCGACGGAGAGAAATCGAGATAATTGTTATCGAAGTAAGAAAGCGTTATGTCGGCAAACCACATCTTCGGGTGAAAATAATCCAGCGTAATGCTTGCGGCCAACTGAGGACCGTTGCTCACATGAAGACCTTCGGTGTAAACTTTTTCGGTATAATCGGTCGAAGCGGCCCGCCCGTCGACTATAACCGGTAATTGTTCGGTAAAGAGATTCATACCGTTCTCGGCGCTCATCGTTCCCATACAATCGTTGGTATATTTGTAGCTGCCATACGTTCCTGCCGCCGATATAGTGAAGCTGCTGTTCAACTTCACACTCACACCGGCCTCGACACCAAAGTGACGTTTATTCACGCCCGACAATGTATGATTTACATACGTTCGGAACTCATCGTGATAATATCCCGTACTTTCTACGCCATCGCGGAATTCCGTGAAGAATCCTGTTACCCGACCTTTTACAATCGATGTATTCAATTGATAGGTCAAATCGGCCGAGAATACTTTCTCCGATTTCAAACCTCTGATACGAGTATCTTTAATACGAGGCGCTACATAGGCATAACCGGCCAACGGAGCCCGAGATTCCGCCAAAGCATTTAACGACAAACGATTATGTCCGTCTATCTTATATACGATACCGGCCTTGATACTGGGATCTATAAAATACATCTGTTTACCGAAGCCCTTAGACCGGGCTCCAATAACCTCGGCACGACCGTTTCTCATCAAACCTTCTCGTTGGAAAGAGGTATAGGATAAACGTGCGGCATAATAGATATCGAACAAGGGTAATTTCCAATCGTTCTGTATAAATGCCGAAGCATTGATAACATGCATATTGTAATTATATCCGAACTTATCACCTTTATAAACAGCTCGGTTCGGGTCGTCCAAATCATTCTGGATAATGTCCTGATTGTCGGTAAAGTCACGTTCGGCAAACTGGTCTATATCGATCCACTGATTAGCCCCTAACAAGTCATCGACGGTTTTGTAGTGCATTCCTTTCGCATATTTGGCTTCGATACCGGCCGTCAATTTGAGTTCGCTATTCAACTGATTGGTGTACAAAAAGTTCAAAGGTATTTCCATCAAATTGTTGTGACGACGCTCCAAAATATACTTGGCACTTCCGTTGGGATTAATGGCATTGTTGGTATAGTTCGCGCTATACATCGCATTCCAATTAATCTGGGTAACGTTAGGATCGCCGGCTCTCCATAAATCGGCAATCTGATTGGCCAATCCCTTATTCACCTCTTTGTAATAGGCATTATAAATATCGTCGGGACCATCTACCGCCAACTGATAATATTGCCAACTGGGCAAATTACGGTAATAATCGGGACGGGGATCGGGAGCATTATAAAAAGCTATCGCCGAATTACTGTATTGGCTGTAATGGAATCCTACGCCGGCAGACAATTTGCTCTCATCGTCGATTTTCCAGTCCCAATTAAAAATTACCGTAGGGTCATAGCTGTGGACAATACGGGAATTACGCTTTTCTCCGTCTTGGTATCCCCAATAAGGATTGTAATAAATTCCCCGATAATCGTAAACCTCCTGTGAAACGGCAGCCGACTGTGCCCGTTTGGTCGGTGCACCGAACGTCGTCAAGGCAAATCGATGGTCGCCCAATACTTTCTCGGCAGCAAGAAAATAGCCGAAAGAGTTGTAAAAGGTTCCTTCCGTGCGTCCCTCGTCGGCCCAACGATAAACGACCGACCCGGTAAAAGCCCAACCGTTATCCATAATACCGGTCGAGTAGATAGCCTGTCCGCGCAATTTATAAGCACGATTCGTGTAAGCGGCATTTACATTCGTACCTGCTGCATAGTTGGTTGCCCGCGTGTTGATGTTCGTCGTTCCTCCCAAAGAACCGTAAGCATATCCCGGCATTTCAAGACCATTCACGGCATCTTTATTTCTCATGGCATTGTTCAATCCTCCGAGACTCGAATAGTTGAAACGACCGCGTTCCAAATCATTAAAGTTAAGTCCGTTTATATAGGTAGAAGATTCCCGTTGTTCATATCCTCGCACATTAAAACGCATAGGGCTATACGAATAACTGGCCGCTTGCAAATAAACATCGTCGGCAGCGCCAGACAGATAGGATGCCGATTGAGATGCGGCACTGCCCTCGTCATCTATCGCCGACTCGTCGAGCTCGAAAATATTATCTTCGAGAGCCTGTTGATTGAGTGTATTGTCTACTTTCTTAGGTTGCAAAGAAGCATTCAAGGTATTTACGCCGTCATTTACCACAAAGTCGACAGAATAAGCCTTATAATCAGCCGCCGTAAATACAACAACCACAGACCCTGCCCTAACTTTCTTCAACTCAAAATTTCCGTCAAAATCCGTAACAGCCGACACGTTCCGTATCGCAACTTTTACATTCGCAATAGGTTTGTTTGTTTCATAGTCAACGACAACACCTCTTACTGATGCGGCCTGAACAAAAGCCGGTACGACAAGAAGCCATGTCATTAATAACCATAGTTTACGATTCATTACATCAAAAGGTTTAATTATAACTGTGTTTATGTTTACAACCCTATTCCCCCTTTTATCAAGGGGCAGAAAAGGAATTTGCAAATTAAAAGATTATTTTCCATTATACAAACTTCTACGTTGGGAATATTTATTACAATCGTGTTAAATTGTAACCCTATATAAAATGTTAATTATCGGACAAAATGCAAGAAATTTTGGAAAATAAGCTAACTTTCAAGTTATTAAACCTATCACTATGTTAAAAATACCTTTCTAAACGACAACTGCTAAATCATATCTCACCCATCGTCCTAATACATTATCTCCATCATAAACATTAGAGCTAATGATATAATATGATTCTTACGAACGTCGCACACGGAAAGATGTCTTTAAACGCATTTCTTTCTACCGATAGAGATTTATTCCTAAAAAAATTTCGCTTATTTGTCAAATTAGAGTTATCTTGCGCCACATTTTAATTTAAGTCGAAAATTTCAAAAACAAAATTCCACACGAACTATGAAAAAAATAGGATTCTTGCTATTAGCCGTATTCTTGACAGGAGTGACTGTTACACAAGCACAAAAGAAACAATACGCTATATATGCGGTAGCATTCTACAATCTTGAAAACCTGTTCGACACGATTAATCAGCCGAATACGAACGACGAAGAATTTACTCCTTCGGGGTCGTACCGTTGGGGCGGATTAAAATATCGGAATAAACTCAACAACCTAGCTTATGCAATTAGCAATTTTGCCACAGACAACAGCAGCCCGTTCAAATTAAAAAACGGACCTGCCGTTATCGGCGTATCGGAAATAGAAAACGAACAAGTATTGGAAGATTTGATTCATACCGGCGAATTATCCAAACGAAACTATGGAATCGTACATTACGACTCTCCCGATTTTAGAGGAATCGATGTGGGTCTTATATACGATAAAGACCAATTTACACTCGAATCGAGCCGTAGCGCACGACTTCATACCCCTCAATTCCCCGACCTACGTACTCGCGACCAATTAGTCGTTTCGGGAATATTGGCCGGCGAACGGGTACACTTTATTGTCAACCACTGGCCTTCAAGACTCGGCGGAGAAAAACAATCGAGCCCAAAACGGGAAGCCGCTGCCGCACTGACTAAACATTTGGCTGACTCTCTTTTAGCGGCCGACCCCGACTCGAAAGTCATCATTATGGGCGACCTCAACGATGACCCGTCGAACCGCAGTTGCAAAACCGTATTAGGGGCCAAAAAGAAACAACAAGAAGTTCAGGCTGGCGGATATTTCAATACCATGTGGGAAATGTTCGACAAAGGCATAGGCACGTTGGCTTATAACGGCTCTTGGAACTTATTCGACCAAATTATTATTTCGGGGAACCTGTTAGGTAAAGATCGCTCCACCTTGAAATATATCCGGTCGGAAGTATTCAACCGGGATTTTCTAAAACAAAAAGAAGGCAAGTACAAGGGTTATCCTTTGCGAACCCATGCTGCGGGAGTTTATCTAAATGGTTACAGCGACCACTTCCCCACTCTCATCTATTTAGCCAAAGAGATAAAATAAATAAAGCTCGAAACACAAAAAGAGGGGTGATATTGTTCTATCACCCCTCTTTTCATTTTCTCCGGAATTAAAATATAACACGACGAGTTATCCTATCATCATTCGATGACAATACGATAACATAAATTCCTCTGGGATAATCGGCTGTCGACAAAACAATCTTCCCCCGACCATCTAAGTATTCACACCAAACCATACGACCAGAAATATCGACTAATTCGATCATTCGAAATTTTGTATCATTCACAGCAATCCCTAAATTTCTGCTATTTCGAATGATAACTATATCATCATCTCTATCCACCTCTTCAATTCCGCTATAACAAGGATCATTCACCGCATCCGACGTTTCATATTCGATGTTACCGTCAGGACCTTTGACATAAACCAATTTATCCTGAGTATCCAACCCACTCACATCGGTAGAACAACCCGGACGCAGCAAATCACCGTCTTCTACACCTATCCCTTCTATCCACAAGACCTTATCTCCCGTCCAAAATCGCTGCCGAAGTGTATTGGCGATCTCTACCGTATCGATTTTACTAATTGTCGAAGATACGGATTTCTGAGTAATCCAATCGAAATGAGTGATGGTCTCACTCTCCTTTACTCCGAAATCATAAATAAGATATTCCCTATCACACAAACTCTCGACAGGCATAAGGAGTTTATTAAAAGTTATATAAACCTGTTTCCCGGATTCTCGGATAAAAGCCAAATTTTCATCGGCCGTCTCCGAACAAGACTTAAAAGTGTAAAACTTTTTATACGCAATGTCATTGACAATGGTATCGGCTTGTATCAGATTTCGATAATAACTCTTTCCGAATAATTGCTGGGAATATCCCCACTCGACACCGTCTCGCACCAAAGGGATATATTCATAATGCGCAGCTTTTATATTCCCGACCACGGCGAACAAAAGAACGAACAATGTAATTTTTCTCATAACTATCACTTTTTCTTTAAGGTAATGAAATAATTTATTTGTAAAAATAATATATATCATTGAATGAATCTATTTTTATTCAATCTTTTTACCGAGATTGCGATTTCTACAAAAACATGAAAATAGACTGTAACCCTACGCAACCAAATAAATTGGTTTCTGCTCTCATTTGCACCATCTTTGCGCAGGATGCGAAAATAGGCTACATTCGGCAAAGTCAAGCGAGCTTGCTTTTGCCCTCATTTGCACTATCTTTGCATCGAAATTTCAAAAGGGATTGCCCCATGACTCAAAAAGCGAAAACTTATATGCTACCCGTCGCAATGGCTACCGGAAGTTTGGCGGGATATTTACTCCCCGACCTTACAGCCCGATGGGCTACACTTCTGGCCCCTATCCTTATTTTTGCTATGCTGTTGGTTACCTACTGTAAAATTTCCCCGAACGATCTGCATATAAAACCTCTACACGGCTGGCTTCTCACTGTTCAGATTATCGGTGGATTAACCATATTCGGTGCGCTTTATTTTTGGGATCCTATCATAGCGGAAGGAACTTTCATCTGCCTTTTCTGTCCCACAGCGACAGCCGCTCCCGTCATTACCGGAATGCTCGGAGGAAATGTCCCGACACTAATTTCATACAGTCTAATCAGCAATATGGCTGTGGCCATTTTATCGCCGATTATTTTTTCGTTCATGGGAATACATGCCGACATCTCTTTCCTCGACTCTTTCCTAACTATATGCAGTAAAGTGTTACCACTACTTATCCTACCCTTAGGAGTGGCAATCCTCTTACGACAATGCCTACCCAAAATCCACACGGTATTGAATAAGCGACAATCTCTATCGTTTTACATGTGGGCAGTTTCGCTTTTTCTTGTAGTAGGCAAAGCGGTCACATTCATCATCGGACAAGGGAGGGAAGCTATACCTCTCGAAATCGCTATCGCTCTCCTCTCTTTGATCGTTTGTATAGGGCAATTCTATATAGGGCGAAAATTAGGTGGACGATACGGCGATAAAATTTCAGGAGCGCAAGGATTGGGACAGAAAAACACCGTGCTTGCCATTTGGCTGGCACTCACTTATTTGTCGCCTATCACATCGATAGGCCCGGCATCATATATCATCTGGCAGAACAGCATCAATAGCTATCAACTTTACTTGAAAGAAAAGCAGACAATGAAAGGCTCTTAGAAACTGTTTTCATTTTTTCAAATCGAATCTTTTCCGGTCGAACGACCTCAAAACTATTCCAAATTCAAACATAAAAAGCTAATTTTCCTCTTCCGCCTCATTCACCGCCGGAAGATTCTTTTTCGCTTTCACCCCCATGACTTTAAGTTTCTCTACACGTCCTATCAGATTTCCGTTGCCGGTTTTCAGTTTCTTCATGGCATCGGTATAGGCCATAGCCGTCGTATTCAACGATTTACCAATCTTCTCCATATCCTCGACAAAACCGGCGAACTTATCGTACAATTTTCCGCCCTCCTCGGCTATATCGATTGCATTGCGGGTCTGCTTGTCCCGTTGCCACAAATCGGCTACGAGTTTCAGTGCGGCAATCAAATTCGTCGGGCTCAACAAAAGCACTTTCTTTTCATAGGCATATTGCCACAAAGCGTGATCGGCCTGCATAGCAGCCAGATAGGCAGCCTCGTTGGGAATAAACATCATTACATGATCGCCTTTCCCGACATAATCTTGATAGCTCTTCCCGGCCAGCTCGTCTATATGTTTCCTCACCGATACCAAATGCTGCTTCAATGCCAATCGAGCTTCATCGGCATCTTCCGCATTGACGTAATTGACATAAGCCGTGAGAGATACTTTCGAGTCGATCACCATTTGATGATTTTCTCCACCGGGATAACGGATAATGACATCAGGACGCATCTTCCGCCCATCGGAGCCCTGTATGGTATGTCCCTCTTCGTCCCGCAAAGTTTCCTGTATGAAATATTCCCGATCTTTTTCAAGTCCCGATTTTTCGAGAATACTTTCCAATATCATCTCCCCCCAGTCACCCTGTATTTTGGAATCTCCACGCAGAGCATGAGTCAGCTGTTTTGCCTCCGCACCTATGGATTCGCTTCTCTCTACCAATTCTTTAATCTGTTCTTTCAACGAAAACCGTTCGCGAGCCTCATTATTATAAGTTTCTTCCACGGTCTTTTTAAATCCCTCCAAACGCTCTTTCAAGGGATTGAGTATTTCGGCGAGACGTTCGTGGTTCATCTCGGAAAAACTCTTCGATTTCTCCTGCAATATCTCGTTAGCCAGTACCTTGAACTCGTTGTTCATCTCTTGCCGGATACGTTGGACTTCCTGCTTTTGAACTTCCATATTTTCGGAAAGCATTTGATTACGGGCTTGTAGATCGCCTTTCTCACGGTTGAGTTTCTCTCGCTCCCGATTAGCAAAATCGAGTTGTGCCTGTACCTCGGCCAACCGCGCCGTACAGCTTTTCACCTGCGCCTCCAACACACCGTTGCGTACCTTCAAGTCAGCCGCCTCGCTTTCGCGTGCCGTCAGCGACTGCTGCCACCCTTTACGACTCGAATTATACACGACAAAAAATACCACGGTAGCAACCAAAGCCACCAATATGCCAACCCCTACTGCTATCATAATGATCTAATCTATATTCAACACCTCAAAAAATCGTTGTGCAATCTGCTCGAACCCGTTATTACCCGGATGAGAAGCGATATCCTTATCGGTAGTTATCGTTTCATATCCTTGCCAAGTCAATGTTTTAGCCTCGGTATTATCGCTATAACTTTCCGTTTGCACAATGGCTTTGTGTTTCTTTCCACTGACATTAAAATCTATTTGTAACCGATTATCCGACAACACGGTATAACGAGTATAATTCAAGGACTGAGAGGTAGGTTCCACACGGGTGATAACCGTACCTATCGAACTGCGATTACCGGCTTTGTTAATGCCGTCTATCGCGACGAGGGTCACGGCATATTGTTTACACGCATTTTTTACAGACTTGATGACACTATTCGATACATACCAGCCATAAATCCACACGATACGAGCCCGAGGCGCATAGGCTTTTATGGTTGCGATCAGCTCTTTTGCCCCTTGCTCGAAGGCTTCTCTTTTACTCGATGTATTTACATTATCGCCAATCTGTATAACGACCAAATCCAAATCGTCGCTCAACACGGGGCACAATCTATTATCCAACCAATCCATCTGTTGAGCCCGGTTTTCACAAGACTCAAAATCGACTCCCGATAATTTCGTATCGGTATAGGCTGGATTGGCTTTTAAAAACTTTCTTTGGATAACGGCATGATAATCGCTCGCCGAGTCGGTCGCATTCATTCCGAAAGCGCCATTACCCAATAGCAAAGAATTCCCGATAAACAGAGCCTTATCAGGAATTTCAAATTTTCCATGATCGAAAATCAAGTCGGTCAGTTCCTCTCCAAAAAATTTGTCGCACGAGGCCATCGTTATCGACAAGATGATAAGGCATAAGTAAGAAGAGAAATATTTCATAAGCCTATACAAACAATTGTATTTGAACAATGTGACAACAAAGATATTAAATAACACGAACAGAGGCAAACGAAAAAATCATTCCCGCATAAATATTCTGCATCACACCTCTACAAACAGACGATAAATTTCACCATTCACACTTTTATAATTACTTTTGTACAAGTAACCGACAAAATTCCAACGCATGAAATTAGGAGATGTATGGTTCTCGGCCATTGCCGAAGCCGAAAACAGTGACCGCATGATTGTCGTTTCGGGACGTACCGAGATAGAACCGTTCGTTCAATCGGGCAAGTTCAAAGAACGTGTTGAAATCACATGGAAATACGAGGCCGATAGTAAAGGTATGCCCAATGAGACTACCGGAAAACTAATGGAAGAAGTGCAGACCGTATTGAAACAGGCTATGGAAAAAGATAAACTGGCCATTTTCACAGGAATCTATACCGGAGACGGCGAACGCACATGGGTATTTTACACCCGCAATATACCGGCATTCGGACGTATGCTCAACGAAACTCTCGCTCCGTTCGAAACGTTACCTCTCACCATCTATACCGAGAAAGACCCCGAATGGAACGAATATCGGGAAATGTGCGAGCTTCAAGATCAGGATAATGACGATGAAGACCTCGATGAATGAAAGCGATACAGCACTGAACGTCCATTCGCACAATGAAAAAAGCGCTCTTACATATAGGCATATTCATTCTGTTTTCGGCTCAAATAGCATGTTCACATGGAGAAGACGAACCGGAAGATATTACTACTATCTCTGTTAATGAACCGGGCTCCCTATCTGAAATCATCGCGCCGAGCCAACGAGGCAGTATTACTAAATTATCCGTAAAAGGATCTCTAAATTATAGCGATATTTCCTATATCCACCAAATGCCGGAATTACTTTACTTAGATGTAGGAAACGTCGTACTGCCCAACAACTACTTCCCGGATAATGCCATTTCCAGCCATGAAAAATTAGAGGCCGTGATTCTCCCTGTATCGCTCGATTCTATCGGGGCATCGGCATTTCGATGGTGCGAAAGGTTGCAAGCCGTCCGCCTGCCCAAAAAACTTAAATCCATCGGAGCGTATGCATTCGCCGGCTGTATCAATCTGTACGATATAGAATTACCCAACTCTTTGCTATATCTCGAAAAATATGCCTTTTCCGGTTGTAAAAGTTTATATACCTTGAAAATACCATCGAAATTACAACGTATATCCGACTATACTTTTTCCAAATGTATCAGCCTTACCGAAATAAAAATACCGGGAAGTATCCGGGAAATAGGGTATAAATCATTTTCGGGTTGCAGCGGACTCCGAGAAATTAGCATCCCCTCGACTGTCAAAACAGTAGGTATCGGAGCCTTTGAAAATTGTACCGAATTAAAGGATATATCCTTGCCAACGACTCTTACCGAAATCAATTACTACACATTCTCAGGCTGTACCAGTCTCACTACTCTTACTCTACACAGCAAGCTCACCGCTATCAACAACTATGCTTTCGCCGGATGCAAAAGCCTTACTGAAATACATTGTAAAAACAGCAACCCGCCTTTGATCGGAGAAAATACATTTCGAGACGTAAACCGCATCGGCTGTAAAATATTCGTCCCGTCGAAACGAGCGAAGAAAAGTTATAGTACAGCCCTCTATTGGAATGAATTTACCATTTATATAGAATGACACCTACTGTTCTTTATTCGAATCAATTATAATGAACAGAAATTATAATACTAAAAAACGTATTTTTATCAAATCAAGATTTTAATTTATAATTTTTTTCATTATACTTGCATTAAACAAAAAAACAATCTGCTCCATCAACCAACAGAACATACACTATTCATATTCTTGTAAAATCCTAAACGATAAAGCCATGAAAAATACATTACTTCGAACAGTCGTTATCTTCGTCGCTCTTTGCATTTATCCCAGTATCCACGCTTATGACTTTGAATATGACGGATTCTATTACGACATTACCTCCGATTCAACAGTAAGTGTCACTTACGAAGGATCCACCGAATATCAATACGAAGGCGACATTATAATCCCTGAAAAAGCAACCTTTAATAACAAAACTTACCAAGTCTCAGAGATTGGTCCATTTGCTTTTTTTGAGTGTAATATCGGAACAATCTCGATTCCAAACAATATTATTGCAATTAGAGAAAGTGCCTTCACTTCATCTTCATTAGACTCCATCAATATAGGATCAGGAGTCTTGATAATCGAGCCGTCAGCTTTTAGCTATTGTAACCTAGGCCATATCAATATCCCCGATAATGTCACAAGAATAGGGCATCATGCCTTTTATGCAAGTTTTGGTTTAGAAACTGTAATAATCGGCAATGGAGTTACCCAAATAGAACAATCAACATTTCATTTTTGTCCCAATTTAAAGCACATCGCGTTAGGAAATAATACCACCTCAATCGGAGCAGAAGCATTTCTCTCTTGCGATAGCCTAAAATATATAGAACTGCCCAATAGTATCAGCGAAATAGGTAAAAATGCATTTAGTAGCTGCGATGCATTATCATCTATTACACTCAGTGAAAATCTATCAGAAATAAAAGAGCAGACTTTTTCAAATTGTACAAGTCTGTCTTCTATTATAATTCCCGACAAAGTATCGACCATAGCAACATCAGCATTTTCAGGGTGTAATCATTTAGTCTCTCTCAGATTGGGTACAGGTGTTAC
>OJOV01001970.1_pt1 | contig 14399 bp, 9 predicted proteins | sample 1598281 | NCBI WGS metagenome assembly OJOV01 (sample SAMN03922469, study PRJEB24848) | human gut metagenome | isolation source: stool sample | host: Homo sapiens | place: Germany | collected 2010-11
TGTCAGATGATCCACGTCGATTCCACGGGCGGCGATATCCGTAGCGATCAGCACACGGGTCGTATGATCCTTGAAATTCGTCAAGGCACGCTGGCGGGCAGTCTGGCTCTTGTTGCCATGGATCGCCTCCGCCCCTATCTCCGCTTTCGACAAGACACGGGCCACCTTGTCCGCCCCGTGTTTCGTACGGGTAAAGATCAATACGGATTCCAGTTCCGGGTTCTCCAACAAGCTTTTCAGCAAGTTGATCTTCTCGGCCTTCTCGACGAAATAAACGGATTGGTCGATCGCGTCCACGGTCGATGAGGCCGGGGTTACTTCCACCTTTTGCGGCTCGCTCAAGATCGTACCTGCCAAGCGCTCGATCTCAGGGGGCATGGTAGCGGAGAAGAACAAGGACTGGCGTTTCTTGGGCAATAGCGGTAAAATACGCTTGATGTCATGGATAAAGCCCATGTCCAACATACGGTCCGCCTCGTCTAAGACGAAATACTCCAAGGTATCCAAGTGGATGAATCCTTGTCCGATCAAGTCCAGCAGACGTCCCGGCGTAGCGATTAATATATCGATGCCTCTTTCCAAGGCTTCCGTCTGGGGCTTCTGCCCTACTCCCCCGAATATCACCGTATGGCGTAATCCAGCGAAACGGCCGTAAGCGGCAAAGCTCTCTCCGATCTGGATGGCAAGCTCACGGGTAGGCGTAAGGATCAATGCCTTGATACCCCGTTTGTAACCTTTCTTCTTCTGGAGATATAACCGCTGGATAATCGGGATGGAGAAGGCCGCCGTCTTACCGGTTCCTGTCTGGGCCTGACCGATCATATCGTGGCCTTCCATCTCAACCGGGATCGCCTGGGCCTGGATCGGGGACGCCGTCTTACCGGTTCCTGTCTGGGCGCAACCCAATAAATCATAACCTTGCGAAACGATGGGAATCGCTTCTGATTGTATAGGTGTTGGAGTCGTATAACCTTCTTGCACAAGAGCCTTACGTATCGGTTCTATCAAATCTAAATCTTCAAATGTCATTCTAAAATAGGGTGAGCCATCACGGCTCGTTATGTAAATAATGTGGGCAAAGGTAGTAAAACTTTATGATATAAACTATCTTTGCGCTTTTTATGCCCGTAAAGCGATATGAAAGAATTATTACTACTACTGAAAAAGTTCTTCGGATATACCTCCTTCCGTCCCTTGCAGGCGGACATCATACAGCGTATCTTACAGAAAGAGGACTCGTTGGTGCTGATGCCCACGGGTGGAGGCAAGTCGATCTGTTTTCAGCTACCGGCTATCTATCTGCCGGGTACGGCTTTGGTGGTGTCCCCCTTGATCGCCTTGATGAAGGATCAAGTAGAGGGGTTGATCGCCAACGGCATCCCTGCGGCGGCGTTGAACAGTATGATGCCGGAAGAGGAGCAACAACAGGTGAAGCAACTTTGCGTGCAGGGCAAGATCAAATTATTGTATATCTCCCCGGAACGGATCAAGATGGAGGCGGACTGGTTCCTGCCCCGGCTGGACATCTCGCTCATCGCTATCGACGAGGCACATTGCGTATCGCATTGGGGACATGACTTCCGTCCGGAGTATCGGCGGATTCGTCCGATCATTAACGAAATAGGGAAAGCTCCCTTGATTGCACTTACTGCAACAGCAACACCGAAGGTACAGCACGATATCCAGAAAAATCTGGGGATGGTGGATGCTCAGGTTTTTAAATCGTCGTTCAACCGTCCGAACCTTTATTATGAGGTACGCGCAAAGACTAATAATATTGATAAAGATATCATTAAGTTCATCAAGAATAATTCGGAAAAGTCGGGTATTATTTATTGCCTGAGCCGGAAGAAAGTAGAAGAACTTGCTGAGATTCTTCAGGCAAACGGAATCAATGCGCGTCCTTATCATGCAGGTATGGACTCTATGACGAGAACGAAGAACCAAGATGATTTCCTGATGGAAAAGGTGGAAGTGATTGTAGCTACCATCGCTTTCGGTATGGGAATTGACAAGCCGGATGTACGGTTTGTAATCCATTACGATATCCCCAAAAGTCTGGAAGGGTATTACCAGGAGACAGGACGTGCCGGCAGAGACGGCGGCGAAGGCCAGTGCCTGACTTTTTATACAAACAAAGACCTGCAGAAACTGGAAAAGTTCATGCAGGGAAAACCTGTGGCAGAACAGGAAATAGGCAAGCAGCTTCTGTTGGAAACCGCTGCTTATGCCGAATCTTCCGTGTGCCGGCGCAAGACATTGCTGCATTATTTCGGTGAAGAATATACGGAAGAAAATTGTGGAAATTGTGACAACTGTTTAAACCCTAAAAAACAAGTGGAGGCTCAAGAGTTATTGTGTGCCGTGATTGAAGCGATTATCGCGGTGAAAGAAAATTTTAAGGCAGATTATATCATAGACATACTACAAGGTAGAGAAACGTCGGAAGTACAGGCTCATTTGCACGAAGATCTGGAAGTATTCGGTTCGGGTATGGGCGAAGAAGACAAAACATGGAATGCGGTGATTCGACAAGCGTTGATTGGCGGTTACTTGAGCAAAGATGTGGAGAATTATGGTCTACTGAAGGTAACGGAAGAAGGACACAAATTCCTGAAGAAACCAAAATCATTCAAGATTACTGAAGATAATGATTTTGAAGAAACGGAAGAAGAAGTACCGGCACGTGGCGGTGGTTCTTGTGCGGTGGACCCGGCTCTTTACTCAATGCTGAAGGACTTGCGGAAGAAGCTTTCCAAGAAGCTGGAGGTTCCTCCATATGTTATTTTCCAGGATCCGTCGTTGGAAGCAATGGCTACCATCTATCCGGTGACACTGGATGAACTGCAGAATATCCCGGGCGTAGGTGCCGGAAAAGCAAAACGCTATGGTGAAGAGTTTTGTAAACTGATCAAGCGTCATTGCGAAGAGAATGAAATTGAACGTCCGGAAGATTTGCGTGTACGTACGGTTGCTAATAAATCGAAAATGAAAGTGGCTATCATTCAGGCTATTGATCGTAAAGTGGCATTGGACGATATCGCTCTTTCCAAAGGAATTGAGTTTGGTGAGCTATTGGATGAGGTGGAAGCGATCGTTTACTCCGGAACCAAACTGAATATTGATTACTTCCTGGAAGAAATTATGGATGAAGACCATATGCTCGATATCTATGATTATTTCAAGGAATCTACGACAGACAAAATTGATGATGCTCTTGATGAACTGGGTGATGAATTTACCGAAGAGGAAGTCCGACTGGTGAGAATCAAGTTCATCTCTGAAATGGCTAATTAAAAAAGCGAAAAAAATAGGCGTGCAGGTATGCTGTTTTGAATAAAAACCGTATATTTGCACGCAATAAATTTTTAAACGCACAGCCCTATGTCATTTATTGCTGATAAGATTGTAATGGATGGGTTAACTTACGACGACGTATTGTTGATCCCCGCTTATTCTGAAGTTTTACCGCGCACTGTCGATCTCTCGACAAAGTTTTCAAGAAACATTGAGTTAAAAATTCCTTTTGTGACGGCTGCCATGGATACGGTTACCGAAGCGAAAATGGCTATTGCCATTGCCCGTGAAGGTGGTATCGGTGTGATTCACAAGAATATGTCTATTGAGGAGCAGGCAAGACAAGTTGCCATTGTAAAGCGTGCTGAAAATGGTATGATTTACGATCCTGTTACTATTAAGAGAGGTTCTACTGTTAGCGATGCTTTGGGAATTATGGCTGAATATAAAATCGGCGGTATTCCTGTGGTGGATGATGAAGGTTATCTGGTAGGTATCGTTACCAACAGAGATTTGCGTTTCGAAAGAGACATGACCAAACATATTGATCTGGTTATGACTCCCAAAGAAAGATTGGTGACTACCAATCAGTCTACAGATTTGGAGTCTGCAGCACAGATTCTTCAGAAACATAAGATCGAGAAATTGCCGATTGTCGGAATGGATGGGAAATTGATCGGTCTTGTTACTTATAAAGATATAACAAAGGCAAAAGATAAACCGATGGCTTGTAAGGATGCCAAAGGTCGTCTGCGTGTAGCTGCAGGTGTGGGCGTTACTGCCGATACGCTGGATCGCATGCAGGCATTGGTAGATGCCGGTGCGGATGCTATCGTGATCGATACAGCTCACGGACATTCTATGTTCGTTATTGAAAAACTGAAAGAAGCAAAGAAACGCTTCCCGAATATTGATATTGTAGTAGGTAATATTGCTACCGGCGAAGCTGCGAAGGCTTTGGCGGAAGCTGGTGCTGATGCAGTGAAAGTAGGTATCGGTCCGGGTTCTATCTGTACGACTCGTGTTGTTGCAGGTGTGGGTGTTCCTCAGTTATCGGCTGTATATGATGTAGCCAAAGCACTGAAAGGTACAGGTGTTCCTTTGATTGCTGATGGTGGATTACGTTACTCCGGTGATGTGGTAAAAGCATTGGCTGCCGGTGGATATTGTGTGATGATCGGATCATTGGTTGCCGGAACTGAAGAGTCTCCGGGTGATACTATTATCTTTAACGGACGTAAGTTCAAGTCATATCGTGGTATGGGCTCATTGGAAGCGATGGAAAATGGTTCGAAGGACCGTTACTTCCAGAGCGGAACTGCCGATGTGAAGAAGTTGGTACCGGAAGGTATTGCTGCACGTGTTCCTTATAAAGGTACGCTTTATGAAGTAGTTTATCAGCTGTCCGGCGGTTTGCGTGCAGGTATGGGATATTGCGGTGCTGCTAATATTGAAAAACTGCATGATGCGAAGTTTACTCGTATCACAAATGCCGGAGTGATGGAAAGTCATCCGCATGACGTGACGATTACCAGTGAATCGCCTAACTATAGCCGTCCGGAATAATTTATATAAACGGTAAACGATTAGCGGTGAACGGTGAACAGGCTGTATGGCACATGTTCGTTGTTCACCGTTTGTCGTTTTAAACAAAGAATCAATGATGAAAAGAAGTCTGCTTTTAGGATGGATAAGTCTCTTCGGAATATGGGTTTCCGCTCAGGAAGATCCCGTAGTAATGCGGATTAACGGAAAGGAAATACCTCGTTCGGAGTTTGAATATTCCTATCGCCGTCATGTGGATGGTGAGGGTGAGAAATTGTCTCCTAAAGAATATGCGGAGCTTTTCATTCAGGCTAAGTTGAAAGTGGAAGCGTCCAGAGCGGCAGGGCTCGATACTACTTCGGCTTTTCGTAAGCAACAGGAAGCTTATCGGACAAAGTTGTTGAGGTCTTATCTGCCGGGCAGCCAGGAAATGGATGGCAATGCCCGTATTCTATATCAGAAGATGAAAGGAAATGTACGTAACGGACAAGTACAGGTACAGCAGATTTTCAAATATCTGCCTCAAACCATTACTTCCAGGCATTTGCAAGAGGAGCAAGCACGTATGGATTCTATTTATCAGGTGATACAGAATCAGCCAAGTATTGATTTTACCAGTTTGGTGGACCGGTTTTCAGATGATAAACGTTGTGTGTGGATCGAAAACTTACAGACAACTTCCGAGTTTGAGGATGTCGCTTTTTCTTTGGCGAAGGGTGAAATATCGAAACCTTTCTTTACACCGGAGGGGCTTCATATTCTGCAAGTTGCTGACCGGAAAGAAGTATCTGCGTATGAGATAGTTAGTGATAGCCTTTTGAATCGTTTACGGCGTCAGCCACTGGATAAAGGAACGGAAGCAATAGTGGAGCAATTGAAAAAAGAATACCAATATGTTCCGAATACGGAGGCTTTGGAGGAATTGCTGCAGAAAGGTGAAACAGATAGAACTTTGTTTACTGTCAATGGGCAGACATATACGGGAGAGATGTTTAAGTGGTTTGCTTCATCCCATCCCCAGGCTGTAAAACGTCAGCTGAATGGTTTTATAGCCAAATCTTTGCTGGATTACGAGAATCGGCATGTGGAAAAAAAGCATCCGGAACTTCGTTATACTTTGCAGGAGTATGCTGAAAAATGTCTGGTTGCGGAGATCACGCGTCAGAAAGTAGATTTACCGGCTGTTAACGATCGGGCAGGATTGGCTACTTATTTTAAGTTTCATTCATCGGATTACCGCTGGGAACATCCTCGGTATAAAGGAGTGGTATTGCATTGTGTGGATAAAAAGACTGCCAAACAGGCTAAAAAGCTGCTGAAGAAAGTACCGGAGAAGGAATGGGAAGACATACTTCGCAAAACTTTTAATACATCCGGTGACGAAAAAATTAAAATCGAACAGGGGATTTTTGCCGACGGAGATAATAAATATATAGATAAATTGGTCTTTAAGAAGGGTGGTTTTGAGTCTGTAATGTCGTATCCTTTTACTATTGTTGCTGGCAAAAAACAGAAGGGTCCGGATGATTACAGAGAGGTAATTGAGCAGGTGAGAAAAGATTATAGAAACTATCTTAACGCATATTGGGAGCGGGAATTGGAGGAGTCAGGTAAGGTTGAAATAAACCAAGAGGTTTTAAAAACAGTTAATAATAACTGATGTAACCGATTATTCACTATCTTCGTACCTTAAATAAGTAGATTTGAATTGACGATGCGAATATTAGTCCTCTTACTAATTACCCTTCTTTGTTGTGGAGCGTGCAAAGAGCAGTACGACCACAAAGGCAAGACTGCATTAGTGGAGGTAGATGGTAACTTTTTATATAAAGAAGATTTGATGTCTGTGCTACCGGTCGGATTGTCAAAAGATGATAGTATTCTTTTCGCCGAGCATTACATTCGTAGCTGGGCGGAGGAGATTTTGTTGTATGAAAAAGCAGCGAATAATATCCCGGATAATGTGGATGTAGATAAGCTGGTGGAGAATTACCGGAAAGCTTTGATCATGCATACTTATCAGCAGGAACTGATAAACCAGAAACTGACGAGTGATATTTCGGAGCAGGAGATTGCGGATTATTATGAGAAAAACAAGGATTTGTTTAAACTGGAATCTCCGCTGATTAAGGGACTGTTTATTAAAGTTCCGTTGACAGCACCTCAGCTGAACAATGTTCGCAGATGGTATAAGACTGAGAAACAGGACGCTGTGGAGAGCCTGGAAAAATATAGTTTGCAGAATGCGGTGAAGTATGAATACTTTTACAATAAATGGGTTCCGGTAACGGATGTGCTGGATCTGATTCCATTGAAAGAGGCGGCACCGGAAGAATACATAAACAAGCATCGGCAAGTGGAGCTGAAAGATACGGCATTTTGTTATTTCCTCAATGTGAGCGATTATCGCGGAGCAGGCGAAGAAAAACCGTATGAGTTTGCACGGTCGGAAGTGAAGGATTTACTGGTCAATCAGAAACGGGTGAACTTTATGGAACAAGTGAAGAACGACCTGTATCAGCAGGCTGTGAACAAAAAGAAGATTATATACAATTATTAAATACAAAGAATGAAGAAGTTTGTGAACTTTAGATTTATTGTTACCCTTGTCCTGGCAGTATTTGCCAACGTGGTAACTTATGCACAGGACAATGTAATTGATGAGGTAGTTTGGGTAGTAGGTGACGAAGCTATTTTGAAATCAGATGTGGAAGAGGCACGCATGGATGCCCTGTATAATGGACGCAGATTTGAAGGCGATCCTTATTGTGTAATACCCGAAGAAATCGCTGTGCAGAAATTATTCCTGCATCAGGCAAAGCTGGACAGTATCGAAGTTTCCGAAGCGGAAATCATTCAGCGCGTAGATATGATGACCAATATGTATATTCAGCAGATTGGTTCTAAAGAGAAGATGGAGGAATACTTCAATAAGACTGCCACTCAAATTCGTGAAACGTTGCGCGAAAATGCCCGGGATGGATTGACGGTACAGAAAATGCAGCAGAAACTGGTAGGAGAAATCAAGGTGACTCCGGCAGAAGTACGCCGCTATTTCAAAGATCTTCCTCAGGACAGTATCCCTTATATTCCCACTCAGGTAGAAGTGCAGATTATCACCCTGCAACCTAAAATTCCTATTGCGGAAATAGAAGACGTAAAGAGACGTTTACGTGATTATACGGATCGTGTGACAAAAGGGGAGATTGATTTCTCTACGCTGGCACGTCTGTATTCTGAAGATAAGGCTTCTGCTATCAAGGGTGGTGAACTTGATTTTATGGGACGTGGTATGCTTGACCCGGCTTATGCCAATGTAGCATTCAGTCTTCAAGACCCGAAGAAGGTTTCCAAGATTGTAGAATCGGAATTTGGTTATCATATTATTCAGCTGATCGAGAAGCGCGGTGACCGTGTGAATACCCGTCACATTCTGTTGCGCCCGAAAGTTTCTGAAAAGGAATTGACAGAGGCTTGTGCCCGTCTGGACTCTATCGGTGATGATATTCGTCAGAATAAGTTTACGTTTGATGATGCTGCTTCTGTGATTTCACAAGATAAAGATACTCGTAATAATCACGGTATTATGGTGAATACGAATGAGCGTACTGGCATCACTACTTCTAAATTCCAGATGCAGGATTTGCCGCAGGATGTTGCGAAAGTAGTGGATAAGATGAATGTGGGTGAAATATCCAAAGCCTTTACGATGATCAACGAGAAAGATGGAAAAGAAGTTTGTGCCATTGTAAAACTGAAAGCAAAGATCAACGGTCATAAAGCTACCATTGCGGAAGACTATCAGGATTTGAAGGAAATAGTGATGGATAAGCGTCGGGAAGAGATGTTGCAGAAATGGATTTTGAACAAACAGAAACATACGTATGTACGTATTGATCCGAACTGGCAGAAGTGTGACTTCAAGTATCCGGGTTGGGTAAGGAATGATTGATGTTTAAACAGCTTGACTTTATATGCTGAAACAAAACAAGAAAGATAAACAGCAAGACGGGCATAGATGGCTTCTTATAGGCTTTCTATGCCTGTTTGCCGTATGCCTTGTGGCGCAGGTGAAGCCCACCGGACAGAATAAAAAGACGGAGACCCCGGCTGTAAAACCTGAGGATGGAACAAAGCAAACTGCCAAAGGTACAAAGAAAGAACCGGAAAATAAAAAGACGAAAGTGTATTTGTTGCATGCAAACCAAGGACAGGCTGACAAGCTTGCCCGACCGGATGTTCAAGTGTTGATCGGAAATGTAAAGCTGCGTCATGACAGTATGTATATGTTTTGTGACAGTGCTTTGATTTACGAGAAAACCAATTCGGTAGAAGCATTCAGTAATGTACGTATGGAGCAGGGAGACACTCTGTTCATCTATGGTGATTATCTTTACTATGATGGAATGACGCAGATTGCGCAGATTCGTGAGAACGTAAAAATGATCAACCGGAACACGACACTGCTGACTGACAGTCTGAATTATGACCGTCTTTATGATCTCGGTTATTATTTTGAGGGAGGGACTTTGATGGATGAAGAGAATGTATTAACCTCAGACTGGGGAGAATACAGTCCGGCTACCAAACAATCGGTGTTCAATCATGATGTGAAATTGGTGAATCCTAAGTTTGTATTGACATCGGATACATTGAAATATAATACCTTCTCTAAGATTGCTACCATTCTCGGTCCTTCGAATATTGTGAGTGATAATAATCATATCTATTCAGAACGAGGCTTTTATAATACATTGAGTGAACAGGCAGAATTGTTGGATCGTTCTATTCTGACGAATGACGGAAAGAAGTTGATTGGTGACAGCTTGTTTTATGACCGGAAAGTGGGATATGGTGAAGCGTTCGATAATATACGAATGACAGATACCATCAATAAAAATATGCTGACGGGCAATTATTGTTTCTATAATGAATTGACCGATTCTGCTTTTGCCACCAAACGTGCCGTTGCTATTGACTATTCACAAGGTGACAGCCTCTTTATGCATGGAGATACGTTGCAGCTTGTTTCCTATAATCTGAATACGGACTCAGTATTCCGCCTGATGAAAGCTTATCATAAGGTCCGTATGTATCGTACTGATGTGCAGGGTGTTTGCGACTCACTGGTCTATAATTCAAAAGATTCTTGCCTGACCATGTATACGGACCCGATTCTTTGGAATGAAGGTCAGCAACTGCTCGGTGAGGAGATCAAGATTTATATGAATGACAGTACCATTAACTGGGCGCACATTATCAACCAGGCACTGACGGTAGAGATGAAAGATTCCATTCACTATAACCAGGTGTCCGGTAAAGAAATGAAAGCCTATTTCGAAAACGGTGATATGCGGCATATTGAAGTGATAGGTAATGTGATGACTGCTTTCTATCCGGAAGAAAAAGACAGTACAATGACCGGTTTTAATAACATGGAAGGAAGTGTACTTCATCTTTATCTGAAAGAAAAGAAGATGGAAAAGGGTATGTTTGTTGGTAAGTCCAACGGAACATTATATCCAATGGATCAGATACCTCCCGATAAGCTGAGGCTGTCTACATTTGCCTGGTTTGACTATGTCCGTCCTTTAAATAAAGAGGATATTTTCAATTGGAGAGGCAAGAAGGAAGGGGAGACACTGAAACCTACCACCGACCGGCGGCCAAAGACTGATAGGCGAAAGTTAATTAATATGGATTTTCCTGATTTGAAATAGCGTATGGGAATGTTTTTTAATTCGATGAGGAAACCTCGGGGCTTTAATCATCAATACATTTATGTGAACGAGCGGAAAGAGAAGCTCGATAAGATGGAGGAGAAAGCGAAGCGTGAATTGGGAATGCTTCCTGAGAAAGAGTTCAGTCCCGAAGATATTCGCGGTAAGTTTGTCGAAGGAACTACGCATCTGAAGCGCAGAAAGGCAAGCGGACGTAAACCTGTATCCTTTGGAATCATATTGATAATCATAGCTTTCCTTTTATATTTGTGGCATTATTTGGCGACGGGAAGCTGGTCATTTTAACTACTTAAGTAAACTATGAGCGATATTATTCATTTGTTGCCTGATTCGGTAGCTAATCAGATTGCTGCCGGTGAAGTGATACAACGTCCGGCATCTGTTATTAAAGAGCTAGTGGAAAATGCAATCGATGCAGATGCTCAAAATATACATGTACTCGTCACGGATGCTGGTAAGACCTGCATCCAGATTATAGACGATGGAAAAGGAATGTCCGAAACGGATGCACGACTTGCTTTCGAACGTCATGCGACTTCTAAAATTCGCGAGGCATCGGATTTGTTTGCTCTGCGTACGATGGGATTTCGTGGGGAAGCACTGGCTTCCATCGCAGCTGTGGCGCAGGTTGAATTGAAAACACGGCTGGAATCCGAAGAATTGGGAACCAGATTGGTGATTGCAGGTTCTAAAGTAGAAAGCCAGGAAGCTGTTTCCTGCTCAAAGGGAAGTAACTTTTCTGTGAAGAATTTATTCTTTAATGTGCCTGCCCGTCGTAAGTTCCTAAAAGCTAATTCAACAGAACTAAGTAATATTCTGGCTGAATTTGAACGCATTGCTCTGGTTCATCCTGAGGTATCCTTTTCACTTTACAGCAATGATTCCGAATTGTTCAATCTGCCTGTATCTCCTTTGCGGCAACGTATTCTTGCTATCTTTGGCAAGAAACTGAATCAACAGTTGTTGAATATCGAGGTGAATACTACGATGGTGAAAATCTCGGGCTACATAGCAAAGCCGGAAACGGCCCGTAAGAAAGGTGCACATCAATACTTCTTTGTCAACGGACGCTATATGCGCCATCCTTATTTTCATAGGGCAGTGATGGAAGCTTATGAACAGTTGATCCCTGTTGGCGAGCAAGTTTCCTATTTTATTTACTTTGAAGTAGACCCGGCTAATATTGATGTGAATATCCATCCTACAAAGACGGAAATCAAGTTTGAGAATGAACAGGCCATTTGGCAAATACTTTCGGCATCAGTAAAAGAGTCATTGGGTAAGTTCAGTGCCATTCCTTCCATTGATTTCGACACGGAAGACATGCCGGAGATTCCTGCATTTGAGCAGAATCTTCCTCCTGCACCTCCGAAAGTTAACTATAACTCAGATTTTAATCCGTTCAAAGTATCCTCCGGAGGAAGTGGCGGTGGGTCATATACTCGTCCGAAAGTGGAATGGGAAGGATTGTATGGTGGATTGACTAAGGCAAGTAAGATAAATGAACCTCAGCAAGAGCCGGAAATGGACTGGGAGAATTCTCCTTTCGAAGAAGAATCGGTGGTTGCTGAAGAGAAAACTATTTCGGCTGTATCTGCCGCTTCATCCACTTTTTCATCCGCTTCATCTACATTATATGCTAATGAGCCTGTGATTGAAAAGGGAAATCTGCATCTGCAGTTTAAAGGCCGCTTTATTCTGACTTCAGTGAAATCCGGATTGATGCTGATTGACCAGCATCGTGCGCATATCCGCGTACTTTTTGATCGCTATATGGTGCAGATAAAACAAAAGCAAGGCGTTTCACAGGGAGTGCTTTTTCCCGAAATATTGCAGTTGCCTGCTTCAGAAGCTGCTGTCTTGCAAGGAATCATGGATGATTTATCGGCAGTTGGTTTTGATTTGAGTGATTTGGGTGGCGGTAGCTATGCTATCAACGGTATTCCTTCGGGGATAGAAGGACTGAATCCGGTTGAGTTGGTACGGAATATGCTACATACAGCTATGGAAAAAGGAAATGATGTAAAGGAGGAGATCCAGCATATCTTAGCTTTAACATTGGCGCGTGCTGCAGCGATTGTATATGGTCAGGTGTTGAGTAATGAGGAAATGGTAAGTCTTGTAGACAGTCTTTTTGCCTGTCCTTCACCTAATTACACTCCGGATGGCAAAACAGTCTTGACTACAATAAAGGAAGAGGACATCGAAAAATTATTCAAATAAAACAAATAAAATCATCATTTTATAAAACCTTTTAGTTCAGTTCGTGTTATTTAAATAGTTCAACAAAGAAAAGATTATAATAACCACTTAACTATTAGGTATATGAAAAAGATTCTAATGTTGCTGGCTTTTGCCGGCGTTGCGTCTGCCGCTTCTGCGCAGCAAACCGTGACTGTAACTGAATACGAGGTTGTTCAGGTACAAGATAAATATCAGGTAATAACTAACCCATTCTGGAGTAACTGGTTCTTCTCAGTAGGAGGTGGTGCACAGGTATTATTTGGTAATAATGACCATATCGGAAAATTCAGAGACCGTATTGCCCCCACATTGAATGTATCAGTTGGTAAATGGGTAACACCCGGTTTTGGAGTGCGTATGCAATACAGTGGACTACAATCTAAAGGATTCACTACTAACGAATCTGCAAATTATGTAGTCGGTGGTCCGAGAGAAGATGGCTCTTACAAGCAGAGATGGGACTATATGAACTTGCATGGTGATTTGATGATCAACCTGAATGCGCTTTTCGGTGGATACAACCCGGATCGCGTATATGAAATTATCCCGTATATCGGTGCCGGCTGGGCTCATTCATATTCCAAACCTCATACCAATGCTGCTACTTTCAATGCAGGTATTATCAATCGTTTCCGTTTGTCAAATGCTGTTGATTTGAATCTTGAATTGAGTGCAACTGGTCTGGAAGGTAAGTTTGACGGTGAACATGGTGGTAAACCCGATTATGACGGTATTTTAGGTGCTACTCTCGGTGTAACTTATTACTTCCCGACCCGTGGATTCCAACGCCCTGTTCCACAGATTATCTCTGAACTGGAATTGAGACAGATGCGTGATCAGATGAATGCTATGGCAGCCGCTAATATGCAGTTGCAGCAACAGTTGGCTAATGCACAGCAACCTGTAGTGGAAGAAGCTGAAGAAGTTGTTGTAACAGATGCTAACATCGCACCGCGTACAGTATTCTTCAAGATTGGTTCAGACAAGTTGTCTCCACAAGAAGAAATGAACTTATCTTATCTTGCCAGCAAGATGAAAGAATTCCCGAACATGACATATACAATCAACGGATATGCAGACTCTGCAACCGGTACTCCGTCTATCAACCAGAAGTTGAGTATGGAACGTGCACAGGCTGTTAAAGACTTGTTGGTTAAGAAGTACGGCATCTCTGCAGACAGATTAACCGTTGCAGCAGGTGGTGGTGTCGATAAGTTCGGTCAACCGATTTTGAACCGTGTTGTATTGGTAGAATCAACTCAGTAATACGCTCATCTAGCTCGGTATATATTTTGTATAGGCTGGATTAGTTTAATAAAACATAGTCTCCTTATTTTCTTGCTTCCTTATTTTATGGATAAGGCGGGAAAATAAGGAGACTTTTTTGAATACATAAAACTTCTTCTTTATCGTTCTAATATATTATATGAATCAGCCGATTTTATAAATTAACTCTTTTACAGCATCATTCTCAGACAAACATCCATTCTATGTAATAAAGTTTTGTATATTTGTAATACAAAGTTACTACAAAAAAGTGAAATGCGGAAGAATATGGTAATGGATTTGATT
>OJOV01001976.1_pt1 | contig 14361 bp, 10 predicted proteins | sample 1598281 | NCBI WGS metagenome assembly OJOV01 (sample SAMN03922469, study PRJEB24848) | human gut metagenome | isolation source: stool sample | host: Homo sapiens | place: Germany | collected 2010-11
CGGCAGTTTTCTTTGCAAGCTTTCTTTTGCTGCCAAAAGAAAGCGAGTTTCCGGGGGACTGCCGTTCTCGGTTTAGCCGATAACCTCTCCGTGCCGCACAACCTTCAAAATATCCAGCTTATCATCGACCAGCACGACGTTGCCGTAGCGGCCTGCGTCGAGACTGCCGTAATCGGCATCAATGCCGATGCTGCGAGCGGGGTTCAGGGTCGCGGCGCGGACGGCACTCTCAAGGGGCACGCCCATGTCGAGGACCGCACGCTTCATGCAGTCAAACAGACAGGTCGCGCTGCCCGCAATCGTGCCGGGCTGCTCGGTCAGCGTCGCGCGGGGTCCGCGCACCGTGACGGCCTGGCCGCCCAGGCTGTACTGGCCGTCAGGCAGACCGCAGGCCATCATGCTGTCCGCAATCAAAATCACACGATCCGCCCCGAAGGTGTTGAAGGTGAACCGCACCATCGCCGGGTGAATGTGGACGTTGTCGGTGATCAGCTCGACCTCGGCACCATCCTCCAGCGCGGCAATGATCGGCCCCGGCTCACGGTGGGTGATGCCCGGCATCGCGTTGTACAGGTGGGTCATGTGGGATGCACCTGCGGCAAACGCGGCCTTGGCCGTGTCGTAGTCGGTGCAGGTGTGGGCAATCGAAATGCGCACCTCATCGCGGCATTCCTTGATGAAATCCAGATTGCCCGGCTCCTCGGGGGCGACGTCAACCAATTTGATCAGCCCGCCGCTGCGCGCCTGCAGGCGGCGGAACATGCCCGCGTCGGCGGCCATGACGTACTTCGGGTTCTGCGCGCCAACCTTCTTGGGGCTGATGTACGGCCCCTCCATGTTGATGCCGACCAGATCCGCGCCGCGCTCGTTCTTGTGGGCCGCGGCCACGTCCATGATGCCGTTCAGGATCTCCTCGCTGAACGTCATGGTTGCGGGGCAGATGGCCAGCACGCCCTTGCTCGCCTCAAAATCAGCGATGGCCTGCAGGCCGGCCTCGTCGGCGTCGCAGAAATCGTGGCCGACTGCGCCGTGGAAATGGATGTCCACCAGACCCGGCAGCGCATAGGCACCGCCCGCGTCAATGACATCCTCGCCCTCCTGCGGGGCCGCGCCAAAAACGATGCGGCCATCGCGGATGATGAGGTCCTTTTCCACAAAGCGGCAGCCGTCGCTGTAGACTTTTGCATTTTTGATAATCATTGCAGTGTTCCTCCGCAAATCAGATCTCGCTCAGTGCTTCCTCGTCGCCGACCAGAATGAAGTCGGGGTGCATCTGCAGGATGCTGGCGGGGACCTCCGGCGTGACGGGGCCGAAGAACGCCTTTTTGACGATGTCGGCCTTGCCCTTGCCGTTGGCGACCATCAGGACCTTGCGGGCCTGCATGATCGTCTTGATGCCCATGGTGTAGGCCTGCTTGGGGACCAGGTCGGCGTTGCCGTCGAAGAAGCGCTTGTTGGCCTCGATGGTCTCCTCCTTCAGGTCAACGCAGTGGGTGCCCAGCTCGAATGCCTCGTTCGGCTCATTGAAGCCGATGTGGCCGTCGTTGCCGATGCCCAGCAGCTGCAGGTCAATGCCGCCCACATTGTGAATGACCGCGTCATAGCGGGCGCACTCGGCGTCGGCGTCCATGTTGGTGCCGTCCGGCAGGTTGATGGCCTCGGGACGGATGTTGACATGGTCAAACAAGTTGCGGTGCATGAAGCTCCAGTAGCTCTCGGGGTGCTCCTTGGGCAGGCCGCGGTACTCGTCCAGGTTGACCGTCGTGACCTCGGAGAAGTCGATGTCGCCCTTGTTGTACCACTCGACCAGCTGCTTGTAGGTGCCCACGGGCGTACCGCCGGTGGCCAGGCCCAGCACGCAGTTGGGCTTCATGATGACCTGGGCCGAGATGATGTTGGCGGCCTTGCGGGACATGTCGTAGTAATCTTTTGCACGGATGATCTTCATAAGAAAATACCTCCTGATCTTTCGGGGTGCGTTGCCCCAGTTTTCCTATTCTTCATTATACCACGCCATGTGGCGGGATACCATGACCGGTTTATGTGATTTGTACCAAGATTTTGTGCCGTTTTTGCAGCAAATCACAGAAAAAGCCGCGGACGGGCTGATCGCCCGCCCGCGGCGGAGTTGATAAAGGGAACCAGACCTTTATCCGGTGATGCCTGTTTTTACAGCATCTTCTTCAGCTCATCGTAGACGAACTGGACCTTGGGTCCGATGACGACCTGGCAAGCGGTCTTGCTGGGGCGGATAACGCCGGCAGCACCGGCAGCCTTGACGGCCTTCTCGTTGACAGCAGTGCTGTCCTTGACCTCAAAGCGCAGACGAGTGGCGCAGTAGTCAACGTTGGCAACGTTGCCCTTGCCGCCGACAGCAGCCAGAACGCCGGAGGCGATGGCGGTGAAGTCGTTGTTGGCGAGGGTGATGTTGGCCTCAGCAGCCTCGGCATCCTCGTCCTCACGGCCGGGAGTCTTCAGGTCGAACTTGGTGATGGCGAACTTGAAGACGAGGTAGAACACGACGAAGGCGGCGATGCCCAGAGGGATGATCATCCAGGTGTTAGCATGTGCGGGCAGGCTGGCGGAGAAGATCAAGTCGGTAGCACCGGCGGAGAAGCAGAAGCCTGCGCGGAAGCCGGAGTAGTAGGTGATGATGGTGAAGATGCCGTACAGAGCAGCATAGACAACATACAGGGGGAAGCAGAGGAACATGAAGCCGAACTCGAACGGCTCGGTAACGCCGCAGACGAAGGCGCAGATAGCAGCGGAAACAACCAGACCGATAGCAGCCTTTTTGTTCTTGGCAGTCTGGACCATGGCCAGAGCAGCGCCGGGGATACCGAACATCATGCAGGGGAAGAAGCCGGACATGTACATGCCGAGGTCCCAATTGACACCATTCTGACCGGTGACATCGCCAGCCCAGAAGTGCTTCAGATCACCCAGACCAATGGTGTCGAACCAGAACACGTTGTTCAGAGCGTGATGCAGGCCGGTGGGGATCAGCAGACGGTTCAGGAAAGCGTAGATGCCGGCGCCGATGCCTTCCATCTTGGCAATGCCGTTGCCGAGGGCAACCAGAGCGCCGAAGATGACGGGCCAGACGAACAGCAGGACAACGGAAACCACGATGGAAACAACGGCGGTCACGATAGCAACGCTGCGCTTGCCGCTGAAGAATGCCAGCCAGTCAGGCAGCTGGGTATTCTTGAACTTGTTGTAGCAGGCAGCACCGATGATGGCGGCCAGGATGCCGATGAAGGAGTTGCCGGCGATCTTGCTGAAAGCAATGTAATCGACGGTGCCTTCCTCCAGCGTGCGGACAGCGCCGACAACGCCGGGGCTGAGCAGCTGCTGCATCATCAGGAAGCTGACCAGACCGGCCAGACCTGCGGTACCGTCATGGTCATCAGACAGACCGACGGCAGCGCCGATGGCGAACAGCCATGCCATGTTGTCGATCAGGGCGCCGCCGGCCTTGATCAGCAGGAAACCTACGGTGTAAGCAGCACCGGAGGTCGGGCCCTCGGCACCCATAACGGCGGGAGCCAGAGCGTAACCAATGCCCATCAGGATACCACAGACGGGCAGAGCAGCTACGGGAAGCATTAAGGCTTTACCGAGCTTCTGCAGATACTTCATCATAAAAGCATTCCTCCAAAAATTGTGAGTGGGTCTTTCCCAACTCGGCGCCGGGCCGTCTGGTTCCGCAGCCGCGACACTTTGTTAATCTCATATTAACATATTCTTCACAAAAAAGAAAGTGATTTTAGCAAAATTGTCGAAAAGCCGAAAATCCAACGGTTTCTTTGTGCAATATTCAAACACACCATTGATTTTTGCCCAAATTCCTTTGAAAATTTAACTTTTTTGGAAAGTTATTTTCATAACGGGATGAATCTACACCTCGGCTACGTCCTTCGTCGCCACCACATCCACGCCGGTCCCGGCTGCATCGGGCAGCAGGACCTGACCGATGTGTACGGGGGCGGGCACCACGACGCTTTTCAGCGCGCGGACAACGTCAAAAATTTTCTCCTTCGGGATGTCGCTGCGGGTCTTGCAGCTCACGGCGGGCAGAGTGCCGCCGGTCACGCGCACCGTTGTGGTCACAATGCGCGTCGGGGCGGTGACCTCCCTGCGGGCGTAGGCGTCGCCGCGCGGGCAGGTGTTGCCCTGCACGGCGACCACCGCGCCGCCGTCCAGCGTCACAGTCAGCGGGCAGCCCATCGGGCAGCCGATGCAGATCAGTTCACGTTTTTCCATCGTCAGCCCTCCTCCAAAGTTACGGTCACGGCTTCGCCCGGGCCGCGCAAAAGCTCGGCCTTCAGCCGCACAGTCTCCATCTCACCGGGGGCCAGCACGGGCCGCTTGCGGCTGTAGATGCATTCTGTACCGCGGTACACCGCGATTTTTTTATTTTTGTACACGCCGCCCACGCGGAACCGCAGCGTCACGGTATCCCTCGCGCAGTCGGGGCGGATGGTGGTCGGCACGGTGTAGCGCACGCCGTTTTCGCACCGCACGGGCAGGGTGCGGCCCGCCGCGGCCCCGCCGCCCGCAATGTATGCCGCCGCGTGCTCACCTGCCGCCGCGGCCTCCTCCGACACATAATCCACTAGGTCGTGCACATGCAGCACGTTGCCCGCGGCAAAGACGCCGGACAGGTTCGTTTCCAGGCTCTCATTGACCGCCGGGCCGCCGGTGACGGGGTTCAGCGCCACGCCCGCGGCGCGGCTCAGCTCGTTTTCGGGCAGCAGCCCGCAGGAAAGCAGCAGCGTGTCGCAGTCGTAGTGTTCCTCGGTGCCGGGGACGGGTTTTCCGTTTTCGACCCGCGCCAGCGTGATGCCGGTCACGCGCTCCTTGCCCTGAATGTCCACTACCGTGTGGCTCAATTTCAGCGGAATGCCAAAATCATCGAGGCACTGCACAATATTGCGCTTTAAGCCGCCGGAGTACGGCATCAGCTCCGCCACGCAGAGCACCTTTGCCCCCTCCAGCGTCATGCGGCGTGCCATGATAAGGCCGATGTCGCCGCTGCCCAGAATCACGACCCGCCGCCCGGGCAGGCAGCCCTCCATGTTGACGAGCCGCTGCGCCGTGCCCGCGGTGAAGATGCCCGCGGGCCGGTAGCCCGGAATGTTCAGCGCGCCGCGCGGGCGCTCACGGCAGCCCATGGCCAGAACGACCGCCTTGGGGTGCAGCTGAAACAGTCCGTCGGTCTTGTTCATGGCGGTGACGGTCTTGTCCGCCGCCAGATCCAGCACCATCGTGTTGAGCTTGTATTCAATTCCCAATTCGCGTACCTGCGTCACAAACCGTGCCGCGTACTCGGGGCCGGTCAACTCCTCTTTAAAGGTATGCAGGCCGAAGCCATTGTGGATGCACTGGTTCAGGATGCCGCCCAGTTCACTGTCGCGCTCCAGGATCAGGATGTCCTGCACGCCGCTTTTGCGTGCGGCCACCGCCGCGGCCAGCCCCGCCGGGCCACCGCCGATAATGACCAGATCAACGTTTTTCATGGCAGACGCCCCCTTTCACAGGCTATCCTTGTTCGTGCCGACGATGATTTTGGACGCACCGCCGGACTTGGTGATCTCGCTCTGCGGCACGCCCAGCTCCCGCGCCAGGATCTCCATGACGCGCGGGCTGCAGAAGCCCGCCTGGCAGCGGCCCATGCCCGCGCGGGTGCGCCGCTTGACGCCGTCCAGACTGCGTGCGCCGGGCGTGCGGCGGATGGCGTCGATGATCTCGCCCTCGGTCACGCTCTCGCACCGGCATATAATCTGCCCGTAGGCCGGGTTTTGCCGGATAAGCTCCGCCCGCGCTGCAAGATCCAGCGCTTTGGGGTCCAGAATGCCCCTGCGCGTCGGGTCAAAATCGGGCTTATTGTGTAAGTGCAGACTGCCGCGCACGATGTCCGCGACCATCGCACCGATGGCCGGGGCGCTGGACAGGCCGGGCGACTCGATGGCTGCGCAGTCCACAAAGCCGGGCGCGATCTCGCCGATGAAGAAGTCGTGCCGCGCCTCGTGGGCGCGCAGACCCGCGAAGCTCGTGATGGTCTGGCGCAGCGGAATGTCCTTGACCGCGAGGCCGGATTTTTCCCGCACCTCGTCCAGGCCCGCCGCCGTCGTGGCCGTGGCCTCCTTGTCATCCACGTCGATGGCCGTCGGCCCGACCAGCAGATTGCCGTGCACCGTGGGCGTTACCAGCACGCCCTTGCCGTATTTGCCCGGCAGCTGGAATACCGTGTGCCGCACATGCTGCCCCGCCGTGTGGTCAAGCAGGAAGTAATCTCCCCGCCGGGCCGTGATGGTCATGGGGTGCGCCGCGTCGGCCATATTGTGCAGCGTGTCGGCGTATACGCCCGCCGCATTGACGATGCAGCGCGTTTCCAGCGTGCCGTGGTCGGTCTCGACGGCCCACCCGGTTCCGCCGCCGTCCAGCGGGTGCAGGCTCGTAACTTTGGTGTCAAACCGAAACTGCACACCGTTTTTGGCGGCGTTCTCCGCCAACGCAAACGTCAGGCCGAACGGGCAGACGATGCCGCCCGTGGGCGCCCACAGTGCGGCGACGGCGGCGTCCGAGATGTTCGGCTCCATTCCCACCAGCTCGTCCCGTTCTATGATGCGCAGCCCCTCCACGCCGTTGGCGATGCCGTTTTCATAGAGCTTTTGCAGCGCGGGGCGGTCCTCGTTGCTCAGGCAGACGACAAGGCTGCCGCACCGGTCGTAGGCAAAATCCAGCTCCTTCGCAAGGGCCGGCATCCGGCGGCTGCCCTCGACGTTGAGCTTGGCCATCAGGCTGCCGTGAGCCGCGTCGTACCCGGCGTGGACAATGGCGCTGTTGGCCTTGGACGTGCCGCAGCAGACGTCCTCCTCCTTCTCTACCACAAGAATTTTCGCGTCATACCGCGAAAGCTCCCGCGCACAGGCGCACCCGGACACGCCCGCGCCGATAATGATGATGTCGTACATATTGATACCTCGTGTTGTTTGTTTGCAGAGCATGGGCGGTGCCGGAAGCCATCCGGGCCGATGCGGGCATCGACCCCTACAGCGTAGGGGCGGATTCCATATCCGCCCGGGGGCCTTGCCGCTGCCGCAGGTCAGGCCTTTCCGCAAGCATAATTTTGCCTTTTGGCAGAGGGCCGGACATGTCCGGCCCCTACCGGGAGGCACGCTTTTAAAAGACCTCTTCCGTAAGTTCTCCCCTCATCCGGCCCTGCGGGGCCACCTTCCCCCCAAGGGGAAGGCTTTTGGGGGTCAATCCTCCTTCGCCCAGCCGTAGCTGCACCGCACCGCCTTATTCCAGCCCTTCAGCCGTCTGGTGCGCTCGTCGTCGGGGATGCCCGGCATAAACTCACGGTCCACCGACCAGTTTTGCAGCACATCCTCGGTGCTGCTCCAATAGCCGACGGCCAGCCCGGCCAGATATGCCGCGCCCAGCGCCGTCGTTTCCACGCAGCAGGGACGCTTGACCGGCAGGTTGCTGATGTCCGCCATCGTCTGCAGTAAGTAATTGTTCGCGCACGCGCCGCCGTCCACCTTGAGCGCCGTCAGGTCAATGCCGGAATCCGCCTGCATGGCGGCCAGCACATCGTTGATCTGGTAGCACAGGCTGTCCAGCGTCGCGCGGATGATGTGGTTCTTGTTCACGCCGCGGGTCAGGCCCACGATGGTGCCGCGGGCGTACTGGTCCCAGTGCGGCGCACCCAGACCGGTGAACGCAGGCACGACGTAGCAGCCGTTCGTGTCCCTGACCTTCTGCGCCATGTACTCGCTGTCGCGGGCGTCCTCCAGCAGATGCAGCTCGTCCCGCAGCCACTGGATAGCTGCGCCCGCCACAAAAATCGAACCTTCCAGCGCGTAATTTACCCTTCCGTCCAGCCCCCACGCCACGGTGGTGACCAGCCCGTTTTGGGAGAATACCGGCTTCTCGCCGGTGTTCATCAGCAGAAAGCCGCCCGTGCCGAAGGTGCTCTTTGCCTCGCCCCTGGTAAAGCAGGTCTGGCCGAACAGCGCGGCCTGCTGGTCGCCCGCCGCCCCCGCGATCTTGATCTCGCCGCCGAAGTGCATCGGGTCGGCGTACTCGTAGAACTCGCTGTTGGGCACGGGACGCGGCAGCATACAGCGCGGTATATCGAGAATTTTCAGTATCTCGTCGTCCCAGTCCAGTGTGTGGATGTTGAACATCATCGTCCGGCTGGCGTTGGAGTAGTCGGTCACGTGGATCTTGCCGCAGGTCAGCTTCCAGATGAGCCACGTCTCCACCGTGCCGAACAGCAGGTCGCCGCGCTCGGCACGCGCACGCACGCCGGGCACGTTGTCCAGGATCCACTTGAGCTTTGTGGCCGAGAAGTAGGCGTCGATGACCAGCCCGGTCTTTTGCCGGATCAGGTCGGTCAGGCCGCGGGCCTTCAGCTCGTCGCAGTACTCGCTTGTGCGGCGGCACTGCCAGACAATGGCGTGGTAGACCGGCTCGCCGGTGTCACGGTCCCAGACGATGGTCGTCTCGCGCTGGTTCGTGATGCCGATGGCGGCGATGTCCTCCGCCGACGCGCCGACCTCGTTCATGGCCGACAGCGCCACGCCGAGCTGGGTCGTCCAGATCTCGTTGGCGTCATGCTCGACCCAGCCGGGCTTGGGGAAATACTGGGTGAACTCCTTTTGCGCGACGCTGCACATCTCGCCCCTGGCGTTAAAAAGGATGCAGCGGTTGGACGTGGTGCCCGCGTCCAGCGCCATGATATATTTTTGCTTTGTCATCGCGGTTTCTCCTCGTATAATAAGTTTCAAAGTTAATAATTTCAGGTATCAGCAGGCTTTGAGGTGCCCGTGATACAATAGCTGTAGGACAGCAGGGTCAAGTTCTGAGTCCTCCGGTTGAGCCGTAAGGCTACTTCACTGAAAGTCTGTTCCCCTGAACCGGAAGTTAGCTGCAAACTCATTGGCTGTTTGCCTGGGACAAGACCGCCCTTTCAGCAGTGAGGGCTATCGCATTGGTCTGCCCAGGAATGATTCTGATAAGCGAGGGTGCCAGATGCTCCGGTTATCATGGGTATCTCAAAGCCTGCTGGCCTGAAATCTCCATGCGGGGAGGTGAAAATTATGAATCCATTATTCGTTGGCATTGATGTGAGCAGCAAGAACAACGTAGCCTACCTGATGAAGCCGGACGGCAGCAAGCATTCCAGTTTTTCAGTGCAGAACAACCTGGGAGGTGCTAAACTGTTGTCGGAGAAAATCGTGTCGGCACTTCATTCCATGCAGCTCAACGATGTGGTAATCGGTCTGGAAGCCACCTCCATCTACGGGGACAGCCTTGTTTATGCGCTCCGTGAAGATGGCAGCCTGGGCCGGTTCCAGCGGAAAATCCATGTTCTGAATCCAAAACAGGTTCGGAAATTCAAGGAAGCCTATCCTGACCTGCCAAAGAATGACTGGGTGGATGCCTTTGTGATTGCCGACCATCTCCGTTTCGGCAGAATTGCCAAGGAGGTCTATATGGACGACTATCGCTACCAGGCGCTCAGAACGCTTACCAGAGCCAGATTTGATATCATTCAGAACCTGACCCGTGAAAAACAGCGGTTTGCTAACTACCTATTTCTCAAATGCTCTGGTATCGCTCAGGACAAGGACATTCAGAATACCAGTGCCACCACGATTGCAATCATGGAACACTTTGAGACTGTGGACGACCTTGCAAATGCTGATTTGGACGAGCTGACGGCCTTTATTTCCGAAGCAGGCCGAGGCAGATTTGTTGACCCGGATGCTACTGCCAAAGCAGTGCAGGCTGCGGCCAGAGGGTCCTACCGTCTGCCAAAGACAGTGAACGACACTGTGAATCAGGCCATGTCCGTCTCTATCGCTTCCATGCGGGCGTTGAAGGAACAGGTCAAGGTGCTGGACAAAGCCATTGAGCAGCACCTTGAGATTATCCCAAATACGCTGACATCCATTCCCGGCATTGGCAAGGTCTACTCTGCCGGCATCATCGCTGAAATTGGCGATATCCACCGTTTTAACGCTCAGGCATCTGTTGCCAAATTTGCCGGTCTTGTCTGGCACAGGAATCAGTCCGGCGACTTTGAAGCCGAACATTCTCAAATGATTAAGTCCGGCAACCGCTATCTCCGCTACTACCTGCTGGAGGCCGCCAACTCCGTGAGAAGATGCGACTCCGAGTTTCGGCGCTACTATGACCTCAAACTCAAAGAGGTCAACAAGTACCAGCATAAACGCGCACTCGCCTTAACTGCCAGAAAACTGGTCCGGTTAGTCTTTCGACTGCTGAAGGACAACCGCCTGTATATCCCGCCGGAGGGCTGAGTGCTCGCTCGCTACTCTGACACATAAGCCCTGTTTCAAAATTTGCAGAGGCAGGGCTTGGGTTGGTGTTGCCTTTTTACAGCCAACACAGTTCTTTTGCTCCACTTTTCTTCAAAATCTTATTCCATCACCTACTTGACTTCATACCATTGGACTTTTTACAGCAGAAAATCGATCCGTGTCTTTATTATACAGGATGTTCAGATTTTATGCGCGTGGCAAAACCGCCAAATTTTTCACCCTATTTTTGGCAGGGCTGGCGTTGGGCGGGGCAGGCACGGCATACCGGATGGTGCGGAGATGCCCCGTATAAGCGCTATGACAACACCGCACAATTCCCGCCTGACGGCTTAAGCACCGCTCCGGCAGCTGCGGCACGGCATCTGCGTTGCCAAAATGCTCGATAATGTCGGGTTGCGGTACCCGCATCGTGCTTCGGGGGCAAAAGCCCCTCGCACTCTGCGACCGCTGCCCCTGCTTCGGTTCGCTGTTTCCGCCACTGGCGGCGCTCACCTTTGCAGCATCCAGTATTATCTGCGCTTTTGGCTTAGCAGCTGCCGCACCTCGCTCGCCGTATCGGCACTTAGAATTATGCGGTATTGCCCTATGAAAAAGACCGAAGCAGTACGCCCATGATTTCCGGGCACGCCGCTTCGGTCTTTTTATGGTTTTGTCTCAGGGGGCTTTTTCCGACTCTTGGGCAGCTCCTCCGCCGCGGCAATCGCCACAGCGGTCACCTCCACCGCACCGGCCTCCAAAAGTGCCAGCGCACACGCCGATGCCGTCGCACCGGTTGTGATAATGTCATCGATCAGCAGCACCCGCCTGCCGGTCAGGTCTGTGCCGGGGCGGCAGCCAAACGCGCCCCTGGCGTTTTGCAGGCGCTGCTCGCGGGTAAGTTCCTTCTGCGGGCGGCCCCGGCGCTTGATGTACAGCGGTGTCTCCACCGGGACCCCCAGCACCGCGCCCAACCGGCGCGCCAGCAGCAGCGGCAGACCCGGCATACCGGGCAGCGGCTGGCGGGGCGGCACCGGCACAATACAGCTGTACAGCGGCAGCGCGGTCACACCCGCATACTGCGGCATTTTTCCGGGCTGTTTGGCCGACAGTGCGCCGAACACCAGCACGGCCACACGATCCGCCAGCTCCCGGGCATACCAAAAGCAGCCGCCCCGCTTGCAGCGCAAAACGGCTGTACGTACAATATCCTCGTAATAATACGCCGCGGCAGCCTCCCTCACGGCGTAAAAATCGTGTTCGCCCTCCGGCAGACGCGCCGGAATGTGCTGTAAGCGCATTTCCTCGGGCACGCAGGCCGGGCAAACCGTGCCCTGCAGTGCGTCCGGCCCCAGCAATGACCCGCAAAACGGACAGCGCCGCGGGAAAAGCAGGTCCGGCAGACGGCGCAGCTGCGCAAAATCCGTGCGCACTTAATAGAAGCCGCAGCCGTGCTTGCCGTTCTGCTTGACACGGTACAGCGCCTTGTCAGCATCCTTGAAGATGCTCTCGCCGGGGTTTGCGCGATCCGTAAAGGCCACGCCCACGCTCAGCGAGACGGCCGGCAGGTCGTCCGTCGGACAGTACAGCTGATTGTTGATCACCGTGATTTTCTCACTTATGGTATAACTCAATTCCTGATTCACATCCACCATGATAACGGCGAACTCGTCACCGCCGATGCGCCCGGCGATGTCCCCTTCGTTGAGCATGGAGCCCAGGCGCCGCGCCGTCTCAATGAGCGCGTGATCCCCGGTGAGATGGCCGCATGTATCGTTGATCTGCTTGAAATGATTGACATCGATTACCGCGAGCACATGCATCCCCACGCTGGGGGGCTGTTGAAGGCTGGCTTCAATGCGCTTTCTGGCCGAACTCGCGTTGTAGAGGCCGGTGAGCGGATCGAGCTGCGCTTTCATGCGGAGCCGTTCCGTATCGCGCTTTTCCGCGTCGATGTCCTCGATTTCGCCCACGAGCCGTACGGGCTGGCCCGATTCGTCGAAAATGGCCACGGCCTGGACCCGGCACCAGAGAAACCCCGAGGGGTGCTTGAGGAAACGCAATTCGGCCGGAGCGGAGTGCCCCGACAGGATTTGGGTGACGAACCGGCGGTAAAGGGGCCTGTCCAAAGAGTGGATGCAGTGTTCCGAAAGCGAGCCGGAAGCGTTGTCCACGGCGGGGTCATAGCCGAATTTTTCCCGGAAGCGGGGCGAGAAGTAGGTGCGCCGGGTCTGGATGTCGTGCTCGAAGATGATGCGTTCGGAAAGCTCGGTGAGGATACGGTAGCGCTCCTCGCTGATTTTGAGTTCCTGCTGGGTGTTGCGCAGGGAGGTGATGTCCATGACGATGACGTAGAACCATGCGCGCCCGCTTTCGTCGCGTACGAGCTGCGCCTTGTCGAACAGCCACAGGATCTGCCCGTCCGCCTTGGTCACGCGGTACTCCACCGTATCGTAATCGCTGTGCTTGATCTGGCTGTTGATGGAGTCGAGCACGCGTTTGCGGTCTTCCGGGTGGACGAGGTTGTCGAACCGGTTGCCGTAGGCTTCCCTGAATGAGGCCCGCGTGTGTCCGAGCAGCTTGAGGAACCCTTCGCTGATGTAGTCGAATTCCTGTTTTTCGTCGTTGCTGTAGCGGAAAAAGCCGCCGGGGATGTTCTCGATGACCGTTTCGAGGAATTGTTTGGCCCGTCGGAGACGCTTGGCTTGCCGTCCTTGCATCCTGAGCACGAGCCAGAGGAACACCATGCTCAAGCCGATGAAGAACAGCATGAGATAGAGCACTTCCCTCTGGATGGTGCCCACGTTGGCGGTCAGCGTATCCTCCGGGACGATGGAAAAGATGTGCCAGTCCGTAGAGGTGATTTCCAGCTTGCTGTGCGCCATGTAGTAGGGCGAGCCATCGTAGCGGAACAGCCCGCCGCTGCCGAACGTGTCCGGTATGTCATTCCCGGGGGCGGGGGGGACGCCTGTGGGAATCAGTTCCGCGATGTTGTTGTAGCGGGCGAGCGGGATCGGGCCGCGCCCCCGGAACAGGATATGCCCCTGATTGTTGGTGACGAGCACCTGCCCGCTGCCGTTGAAAAGGCGGTCGTCGATGGACATGATGAAGGCGTCCGTCTGTACCGTGGCGAAGAGGGCGCCGAGGACTTTGCCTTTGTGTACGATAGGGGAGACGTAGACGTTGATGGGGGTGTTGTCGGTCTTGTCCACGAGCAGGATGGCGACGGTGGAGGAGGCCGTGAGCGCCCTCTTGAAATAGAGGCGGTCCCGGGCGTCGAAGGTCAGGCCGTCGGTGGTGTGGGCCATGCCGTCGAGGGTGACGAACCCCATGCGCTTGAGCCCGAGCGTAGCGACGGCCCCCGTGATCAGAGGGATGATCGTTTCAGGGTTGCCTTGTCCGAGTTCCCCGAAAACATGGGCCAGCGCCTCGACGGCTTGGATGTTGCCGCGCATGTCCGTTTTGATGGCGTTGGCGTACTGGCGCGTCACTTCAGTGAGCTGCGCTTCGGCTTGTTCCTGAATGTTTTGCTTCGTCCTGCTGAAATAGAAGAGGAATACCACGGCGAGCAGGGCGGCCGCCACGATGCAGTACAAAGCATAGGTACGCAATCCCCTCAATTCTCTTTGGTCCATAACGTTTCCTCGGACGAAGTCTGTTCGCCTGCGATGAATAATAACGCGTGTTGATAAGCAATGTCCAGAGGAAGGCGAGAATGGCAGGGCATTTTATGTGAAATGAAACATTCTATAATGTTATATACAACATATCCGTCCAATCATTCATAGCTGTTTACTTGCATTGAAGCCCCGATGCCTGTACAAGGCGGAGCAAGAGAGGGTTTCCTATGGAGATATGTACGGTGGTCACCCGGGACCGGGAGGAGATGGTGGACATCACGGAACGCCTTTGCGCCGTGATCCGGGAAAAAGGCTGGAGGCACGGCGTTGCGGCACTGTTTTGCCCGCATACGACCTGCGGCCTGACGATCAATGAAGGGGCCGATCCCGATGTGCGCCGGGAC
>OJOV01001988.1_pt1 | contig 14265 bp, 10 predicted proteins | sample 1598281 | NCBI WGS metagenome assembly OJOV01 (sample SAMN03922469, study PRJEB24848) | human gut metagenome | isolation source: stool sample | host: Homo sapiens | place: Germany | collected 2010-11
CTTCGGTGCCTGGCTGCTAATTTTTTTGCGAAAGGAGCAGTATCGAATGAAGCTTGTATTAGCGGAAAAGCCCTCGGTTGCCATGAGTCTCTCGAAAGTGATCGGGGCAGATCAGCGCGGGGACGGTTATATGGAGGGCAATGGCTACCTTGTCAGTTGGTGTGTGGGGCATCTGGTGGAACTTTCCCAGCCGGAAGCCTATGATGAAAAGTATGCAAAGTGGAAGTATGATGATCTTCCGATTTTGCCGGAACATTGGCAGTATCAGGTGTCCGCCAGCACGAAAAAGCAGTTCGGAATCCTGAAAAAGCTCATGCAGCGGAAAGATGTGGAGAGTCTGATCTGTGCAACCGATGCAGGGCGTGAGGGCGAACTGATTTTCCGACTGGTTTACCATCAGTGCGGCTGCAAAAAGCCGGTGGAACGGCTTTGGATTTCATCAATGGAGGACAGTGCTATCCGGGAAGGCTTTCAGAAGCTCAGACCGGGAACAGAATATGATGCCTTATATGAGGCGGCTTTATGCCGGGAGCGAGCCGACTGGATTGTCGGAATCAACGCCACCCGGCTTTTTTCATGTCTGTATGGGCAGACCCTGAATGTGGGGCGCGTGATGACACCAACGCTTGCGATGGTGGTTATGCGAGATGCAGCAATCCGGGCGTTCAAGCCGGAGCCGTTCTACTCGGCAGAATTAAAATTTCGGGATTTTCAAGCGGGCGGTGAGCGAATGAAAGAAAAAGCAGAAGCAGAAAAACTGGTGGCAGAGTGTTGCCAGGCAGGAAGTGCCATCATTATCAAGGTAGAGCAGAAAGAAAAATCAGAGAAGCCCCCGGCCTTGTTTGATCTGACATCGCTTCAGAGAGAAGCAAATCGGCAGCTGGGATTCACTGCCCAGCAGACCCTGGATTACACACAGGCTCTGTACGAGAAGAAACTCGTGACATATCCCCGTACCGACAGCCGGTATCTGACGGATGATATGGCACCGCTGGTGCCGGAACTTGTTTCTGTGATCCAGCAGAGCTTTCAGATTCAGGCGGATGTACCGGCACCGGTGAATGCAGCGCAGGTCATCAATTCTAAGAAAGTCACCGATCACCATGCCATTATCCCTACAAAAACAGCGGCGGGTTATGACATTTCCTCGCTTCCCAGTGGAGAACAAGCGATTCTTACTCTGCTGGCGGTGCGGCTGATTTGTGCGGTCGGAACACCCTGCCACTATGCAGAAACCATAGTAGAAGCGGAGTGTGCCGGTCAGAAGTTCCGCACGAAAGGCAAAACAGTCACGGATATGGGCTGGAGGCAATATGCAGGAAAGCCGGTTGAAGATGCTGAGAAGAATGCGGAGGCAGGTGATCTTCCGGAGCTTTCGGAAGGCATGACATTGGAACTTGCCGGTGTCGATCTGAAAGAAGGCAAGACCAGCCCACCCAAGAGGTTTACCGAAGATCTTCTGCTTTCAGCGATGGAAAGTGCCAGCTCGGATGAATTTCCGGCTGGTGTAGAGCGAAAAGGCATCGGCACACCAGCTACACGCGCTGCCATCATCGAAAAACTGGTACAGAAAGGCTTTATCGAGCGCAGGGGCGATAAGAAAACGAAATACCTTTGTTCTACGGACAAGGGAAATGCGCTGGTGACGGTGGTGCCGGAACAGATTCAGTCTCCATCCATGACGGCAGACTGGGAGGTAAAACTGCTGAAAATAGAACACGGCGAGTATGACAGCGATGCCTTTATGGGAGAAATCAGCAGCATGGTCAGCGGACTTGTAAAAACCTACGAGGCTGTGAAAGGTGCCAATGTCCTGATGCAGCCGGAGCGCAAGACCATTGGCTCCTGTCCCGCCTGCGGCAGCGATGTCTGCGAAACTGCAAAAGGATGGTTTTGCAGGGATAAGAGCTGTAAATTTGCGCTCTGGAAGGAAAACAGGTTCTTTCAGACACTGGGAAAGCAGATGACGGAGGAACTGGCAAGGCAACTGTTAAATCAGGGGAAAGCACGACTTACCCATTGCTATTCCAAGAAGTCTGGACGTTACTATGACACAACCGTTCATGTAGAGACCGGCGAGGACGGTGCAGCAGCATTTAAGCTGGAGTTTGGAGGTAAAAAATGAGCATGAAAATGATGAATGCAGCTTATCTGGTGGATAATGTTGCTCTGCTTTCCTTGCAGGAAAAGCAGGACGGCGTGGAATTCCATTGCTTTGATATGGACAGCAAGGTGCAGACCGCCGAGGGACACATTGGCTGGGATGTGTTGGATAAACAGCCGTTTTCTACGCTGGAAGAAAGCGCGAGGATGGCGGCACTCCAGAAGATTCCCCAGCTTGCTGGTCTTGCTATTGCACCGGTAGCCCCGGAGATGCTGGAGCAGGTACGCGGCGGCAGAAAGATTCTTTGGCAGATGAAAAAGGCTGATCCTGAGCTGGAGAATGCTAAAAATATCCGGTTTATCACCAGCAGCTACGAGGATCGGTTCACAATTCCGGATGGCAGTGCGGTGGAGATTGAGTATCCGAATCGGAAATTTTCAGCCCGTTGCGAATATATGGACGAATATCATCTGCGCCTGGGGTATGATGTTTTGCACATCTGTCAACTGGCAGAAATGCTGGAACGCGGCGGTGGCACCTGCCGCCCAGAGCCGCTGATTACGGAAGAACGCAGTGCATGGGATTTGGGAAGCAAGGGCTTTCTTGCCATTCAGACCTGTGAGGACGGTTACGACTATACCTTATATCATAAGGACTTTACGGAAATTGACGGTGGACAGATCGACAACTCGGAAATCAGCATGAATGCAGCCAGAGACCAGATTCTTTCGGATTATGGGTTCGGTGGCCGCACCATGACGCGGATTGACTATGATGAACTTTGTGATCGTGCAGAGGAAGCGGAAATCAGCAGACGGGAATCTGTGCTGGGTAAACTCTCGGATTTGTCTTCCAGAACGGATACGCCGGTGAAAGCTGCTAAGGCGAAGGAGGCGGAGCGATGAAATACAAGCTTACGAAAGCAGAGCAGGAAACCGTCATCAATTTTGATAATGAACTGGATACCGCCAGCATTTATACCCATGACAGCCGCCTGATTAAGAAGCTTCGGGAACTGCGAAAACAGTATCCGGAGCAGTTTATTTTGGAGCACCGGGAGCATGGGTCGGTCACTTATACGATTCCGAAACGCTGTGTTGGTATCCGACCGCCGTACAGTGAAAAGCGGCGGGAACAGCAGCGACAGGAAGCAAAGGAAAACGGCCTGCCGTTTATGGAGAAGGGAGAAATGAACGATGGCAAGAATTGAAAAATGGGATGAAGTGCATGGAAATCAGGCACCAGACGAAAGAATGATGGCATTTCTCGACAGTGCTACCGACCAGTATGCGATTTTGCAGCTTCGCCGCATCGAGGATACGGTATATGAACGCTTTTCGTCTATGCGCGAACTGGAACGGATGGGGCTGGAACCGGATATTGACCATTATGAAGTGGTTTATACGGCTCCGCTGCTTCCCTACAAGGATCAGAATACGATGTTGGAGGAACTGTATGCGAAATTCAATGTTTCCCGCCCTGATGATTTTACTGGGCATAGTCTTTCTGTGTCTGACATCGTGGCTTTACGGCAGAATGGTGTTGTAAGCTGTCACTATGTGGATTCCATCGGCTTCCAGGAGCTGCCCGGATTTTTGAAACCGGAGAATTATCTGAAAGCCGCAGAAATGGCAATGGAAGACGATTACGGTATGATTGACGGCGTAATCAATAACGGAAAGAAGGAAAAACCGGCGGAGAAAGCATCGGTTCTGGATCAGCTGAAGGAAAAGCAGGAGGCGGTGCCGCCTGCGCCGCCTCGTAGGTGCTGCGAAGAAAAGGAGTTATAAATGCGTTTTACGGATGACGAATGGATGCTCATGATGCTTTACAGTCCTGGCACACGGACAGGGCTGATTGCAGAGCTTCAGATGATGCAGAAAAGTCTGACCGGCAGAGATAGAAACCTGCGCAGGTGGACGGCCTCGCTGCTTGCGAAACTGGCAGAGATGACGGATGCAGAATATGAGGCACTGGATTTGTATCCAGACGAATAAAGGAGAGGAGGAAAAAATAGATGATGACGAAAACGGCTTATTATATGCAGATGGCGCAGGAAGCTGCGGCACAGATCACTGGCAGCAAAGAGCAGTGGACAGCGTTTCTGACCACATCCGCACGGCTTTATAAGTATCCTTTTGCGGAGCAGCTGATGATCTATAAGCAGAGACCAGAAGCGACGGCCTGTGCAGAGTACGATCTCTGGAATGATCGGATGAACCGCTATGTGAAGCGTGGCTCCAAGGGCATTGCTCTTTTGGACATGCGCGGCGAGCAGCCGAAACTGCGGTATGTATTTGATGTGGCAGATACCGGAGAACGGAAGAATTCCCGACCGGTACAGCTCTGGAAAATGAATGCGGAGCATGAGCAGCCAATCATTCGCGCACTGGATACAGCATTTGATGTTTCTGCCGGTGCTGGGTCTCTGGAAAATCATATCATGGAAGCGGCAGAACGCCTTGCAAGGGATTACTGGGAGGAAAACCGCAGGCAGATCAGTGACATCGTTGCAGATTCCTATCTGGAAGGATATGATGAACTCAACATCGGAGCTTCCTTTAAGAGAGCTGCCGCTGTCAGCATCGCATATTCCGTCTTTACCCGGACGGTGGGCAATGCAGATGACTATTTTGAGCACGAGGATTTTCTGGACATCTTTGATTTTAATACGCAGGCTGCCGCCAATGTGCTGGGAACTGCGGTCAGCGAAATGTCCAGCCAGATCTTCCGGGAAATTGAACGCACGATCCGAACCTATGAAAGAGATAAGCAGGCAGAAAGGAGCCAAAACTATGATGGAGCTGAATTACACGAAGAACGGCGATTACCTGATTCCGGACATCCAGTTGTCGGTGCAGGAACAGAAGCCCCTGGGCAAGTACGGGAGGATGCGCAGAGCGTTTCTGCAGGAGAACAACACGCTGCTGTACAATCACCTGATCCTGACCGAGAAGCTGTACCCGCACCTGTGGGAGATTCAGGAGACCGCGACCGCACGGATGGAGCAGATGATGGCGGATCTTCTGAAAGCGAATCCGGCACCGGACAAGAAATCAAACCAGATGGCCTGGGTGCAGCACATGAACATGCTGAAAGCGCAGGCAGAGGAAGTCATTCTGACGGAACTTATCAACAGTTAAACTTCATGAGTCTGTTTCAGTCCGAAGCAGAGCAGATTCAGAAAATTGATGCGGCGGCAGAAAATGCAGCCAAAGAAGCGGAGAGCGAAAAGCCCTCCGCTTTTGTTATTTCTGAGGATGAAATCGACCGAATGCTGCGGACAGGCTCCAATTTTGAAGGCGGAAAGATCCGTATTTATGCGCTGTATCAGCAGCAAGGGGACGCAAAAGAACGAGCTGCATTCTTGAAAGCGGAATACGGTCTCGGTGGCCACAGCTATACCTTTATGGATGGCAGTCGCGGTTTTGCCGATTATAACGGAAGAGGTATTCTGCTTCGCAATTATGACCATGACCGGGAAGTGCGACTCACATGGTCGGCGGTGGATAAGCGGTTAGACCGGCTTGTGGAAAATGATCAGTACCTGACCGCGCTGGAAATGGAAGAGTATCGGAAGCTGGAGCAGGAATACGGCGCGCCGCTTCCTATGCCGACTGCCGCCCATGTGTTTCCGCCGACGCCACCGGAACGCTACGATACCGGAAATGAGCATGTGGACAACATGCTGAATACGGCTGCGGATGTATATGCCCGGAGTGAACTGGCGGCACCACAGCGGTTTACCGTGATGGAGACAGACAATGGTTATGCGGTCTGGGATGATATTCAGGACGGCATTCATGTGGAGCCGGATGGTGTCAGCGAAGAGTTTACCAGCGAATGGGAGGCAGAGACCTACCGCCAGCAGTTGATTGAAAAAGTTCAGGAACGGGAAGCAAAAGACTGGCTCTATGTTGAACAGAGCAAGCAGAATTTGCAGCAGGACATTCCATTCCCAGATGTGGAATCCGAAGAAGTACAGGAATCGGCTCACGCAGAGACAGATCCTCTGGTACTGGAAATGCAGGAACACGCCAGCGAACTTTCCAGAGAGTCTGGCTATGCACCGGATGAACGGTTTGTGGTCACAATGACCGGCGAGAACTTTCCGGATTCTAAAGATGCGTTTGCCATCTGGGATTATGTCAAAGAAGAGTATTACGGATATTCGGACGGAAAAGTGCAGACATTTGCCGATTATGTGAGTGCATCAGAGGCGTTGCAGGAGATTCGCGGCAGGAACATGGAGGCTGAAAAAGAGCCTGCAACTGTGCAGCCAGAACCCGCAGCTCCGGTGCAGCCGGATTATCGCGTTGGCGATACGCTGTATCTGGACGGAAAGGCATTTACGATTGAAAAAGTCGGGCTTTTCGATGTGGAACTTCGGGACCCGGATTCCGTGTATCCGATCTTCCGCTCGGAAAGCAAGGAAAATCTGGCAAGAATTTTGGGGCATGAGGAAAATGTTCACCTGCACAATCTGGTGGTTGATCTGAATTCTGGAAAAGAAGAAGCGTTCCGGGCAGGGCATGAAGCAAAACATGCGGAGAACTACCGCATCAACAGCTTTCACCTCGGCGAAGGCAGTCCTAAACAGAAATTCCGTGCCAACATGGATGCCATCTATACGCTGAAAACCTTGGAAAACCAGCACAGGGATGCGACACCGGAGGAACAGGAAACGCTGGCCAATTATGTCGGCTGGGGCGGACTGGCAGATGCCTTTGATGCAGAGAAAACTGCCTGGGCTGGCGAATATAAGGAGCTGAAAGCAGCTCTTACGGAAGAAGAATATGCCGCAGCAAGGGCTTCGACTCTGAATGCGCATTACACCAGCCCTACCGTGATCCGTGCAATCTATGAAGCATTGGACGGTATGGGATTTGAGAAAGGCAATATTCTGGAACCGTCGATGGGTGTCGGCAACTTCTTCGGTATGCTGCCGGATTCCATGCTGGGAAGCAGGTTGTATGGTGTGGAACTGGATTCTATCACCGGGCGTATTGCGCAGAAGCTGTATCCGCAGGCAGAAATCAAGGTGGCAGGCTTTGAAACCACCGACCGCCGCGACTTCTATGATCTGGCCGTGGGCAATGTGCCTTTTGGCAACTATCGTGTCAGCGATAAGCCCTATGATAAACTCGGATTTTCTATCCACAACTATTTCTTTGCCAAGGCACTGGATCAGGTTCGTCCCGGTGGCATCGTGGCCTTTGTTACCAGCCGCTATACGATGGATTCCAAGAATCCGGATGCACGAAAGTATCTGGCGCAGCGGGCAGAACTACTGGGAGCCATCCGACTTCCTAACAACGCATTCCGTGCCAATGCCGGTACAGATGTAGTGTCGGATATCATTTTTCTGCAAAAGAGAGACCATCCCATTGATATCGAACCGGATTGGGTGCATCTGGGGCTGACATCGGAGGGAATAACCCTCAACAGCTACTTTGTTGACCACCCAGAAATGGTGCTGGGTGAGATTACAACAGAAAGTACCCAGTACGGCAAGGAAGAATGTACGGTCATTCCGATTCCGGATGAGGATCTGGGAGACCAGCTGCATGAGGCTGTGCAGCATATCGGCGGTCACTATGAAGCGCAGGAGCTGGCACCGGAGGAAGAACTGTCCTTGCAGGGCGAAACCATTCCGGCAGACCCCAATGTAAAGAACTTTTCCTATGCGGTGGTAGATGGGGATGTCTACTTCCGTGAGAATAGCATCATGCGGAAAGCTGACCTTTCTGCGACAGCCACCGGCAGGATCAAGGGCATGGTGGAGCTTCGTGCCATTGTGCAGGAACTGATCGACTACCAGCTGAACGATTACCCAGAGGACGCGATTGCCCAGAAACAGCGGGAACTGAATGTGTCCTATGACCGATTCGCCGATCAGTATGGACTTATCAATTCCCGTGCAAATGCACAGGCTTTTTCGGAAGATTCGTCTTATTATCTGCTTTGCTCTCTGGAAAACGTAGACGAAAACGGCAGGCTGGAATCCAAGGCGGATATGTTCACCAAACGGACGATTCGACCGGAACGGGCTGTTACCAGCGTAGATACTCCGGCAGAGGCTCTGGCAATCTCCATCGGAGAGCGCGGCAGAGTGGATTTGCCCTATATGTCGGAGCTTTTAGGTACACCGGGGGAATATGAAAAAATCCAGCAGGAACTGTATGGTGTCATTTTCAAAGACCCGATGACGCAGGGCAGTGAAGAAACAGGCTGGGTGACGGCTGATGAATATCTGTCCGGCAATGTCCGGGAAAAGCTCCGCGTGGCAGAACTGGCTGCGGCTTCTGACCCTGCTTTTGCGGTGAACATGGAGTATCTGAGAAAGGCGCAGCCGAAAGACCTGGATGCATCGGAGATTGATGTGCGCCTTGGTGCCACATGGGTCAATCGGGATTATATCCAGCAGTTTATGGAAGAAACCTTTGAACCGCCGTTCTATCTGCGCCGGAACATCGAGGTGAAATTCTCCCCCATGACGGCAGAATGGCAGATCACCGGTAAGAGTACACCGAGCCGGAATGATGTCCATGCCTATATGACCTACGGCACCAGCCGTGCCAATGCCTACCGGATTCTGGAGGATACGCTGAATCTGCGGGATATTCGTATCTACGATACCGTGGAGGATGCAGACGGCAAGCAGAAGCGGGTTCTGAATAAAAAGGAGACCACCCTCGCCCAGCAGAAACAGCAGGCCATTAAGGATGCGTTCCAAAACTGGGTGTGGAAAGACCCTTATCGCCGCGCGGAACTTGTGGAAAAGTATAACGAGCTGTTCAACAGCACTCGTCCCCGTGAGTACGATGGTTCTCATATCCGCTTTGGCGGCATGAATCCGGAAATCCGGCTGCGGGAACATCAGCAGAATGCCATTGCTCATGTGCTGTACGGCGGCAATACGCTGCTGGCCCACGAAGTGGGTGCCGGCAAGACTTTCGAGATGGCCGCTTCTGCTATGGAGGCAAAACGGCTGGGGCTGTGCCAGAAATCCATGTTTGTCGTTCCGAATCACTTGACCCTTCAGTGGGCAAATGAGTTCCTGCGCCTGTATCCGAGTGCAAAACTGCTGGTGGCAAGTAAAAAGGACTTTGAAAGCGCCCACAGAAAGAAGTTCTGCGCACGAATTGCCACTGGCGATTACGATGCAGTCATCATTGGGCATTCCCAGTTTGAGAAAATCCCGGTGTCCGCAGAACGGCAGGAGCGGATTTTGACTGCCCAGATTGATGAAATCGAAAACGCCATTGCTGAGATGAAATCCCAGAATGGCGAACGTTTCTCTATTAAACAGATGGAAAAGACCCGGAAAGGATTGGAGGCGAGATTGGAGAAACTCCGGGCAACCGACCGAAAAGACGATGTGATTACCTTTGAGCAGCTGGGCGTAGACCGGCTGTTTGTAGACGAGGCACACGCGTTTAAGAACCTGTTTCTCTACACAAAAATGCGCAATGTTGCAGGCTTGTCCACTTCGGAAGCGCAGAAATCTTCGGATATGTTTATGAAGTGCCAGTATATGGACGAGTTGACAGGCGGGCGCGGCATCATTTTTGCGACCGGAACCCCGGTCAGCAACAGCATGACGGAGCTTTACACCATGATGCGGTATCTCCAGTACGGCACGTTGCAGCAGAAAGGGCTGACCCATTTCGACAGCTGGGCTTCTACCTTTGGTGAGACCACCACAGCCATTGAGCTGGCACCGGAGGGAACCGGATACCGGGCAAGAACAAGATTTGCAAAGTTCTTCAACCTTCCGGAGCTGATGAATATGTTCAAGGAAGTGGCGGATATCAAGACTTCCGATCAGCTGCATCTGCCGGTGCCGGAGGCAAAGTTTGAAACCGTGGTGGTGCAGCCTTCGGAGCATCAGCAGGCGATGGTGGCGGAACTTTCGGAACGGGCGGCGGCTGTGCATTCCGGCGTGGTAGACCCGTCGGTCGATAACATGCTGAAAATCACATCGGATGGCAGAAAGCTGGGGCTGGATCAGCGGCTGATGAATCCGCTTCTACCGGATGACCCCAACAGCAAGCTCAATGCCTGTGTGCGGAATGTGCTTCGGATTTATGAGGAAGGACAGTCGGATAAGCTGACCCAGCTGCTGTTCTGCGACCTCAGCACACCGAAGAACGATGGAACCTTTAATGTGTATGAGGATATCCGCGCCAAACTCATCCAGTCCGGTGTGCCAGAGGAAGAAATCGCATTTATCCATGATGCCGATACCGAGGCAAAAAAGAAGGATTTGTTTGCCAAAGTGCGTACCGGACAGGTGCGGGTGTTGTTAGGTTCGACACAGAAGATGGGTGCAGGCACGAACGTGCAGGACAGGCTGGTGGCCGTGCATCATCTGGATGTGGGCTGGCGGCCTGCGGACATGACCCAGCGAAATGGTCGTATTATCCGTCAGGGAAACCGAAACAAAGAAGTGCAGGTTTATCAGTATGTGACGGAAGGAACCTTTGACGCCTACCTCTATCAGACACTGGAGAATAAGCAGAAGTTCATCAGCCAGATCATGACCAGCAAATCTCCGGTACGTTCCTGTGACGATGTGGATGAGCAGGCACTTTCCTATGCAGAGATCAAGGCACTTTGTGCAGGAGACCCGCAGATCAAGGAAAAAATGGACTTGGATGTAGATGTTGCAAGGCTGAAGGTGTTGAAAGCTGATCATCAGAGCCAGCAGTACCGATTAGAAGATAAGCTGATGAAATATTTCCCTGCGGAGATTGAGAAAACGCAGGGGTTCATCAAGGGCTTTCAGTCGGATATTCGGACGGTGGCGGCACATCCGCTGCCGGAAGAAGGGTTCTGCAGTATGGAGGTGAATGGCACACGATTTACTGAAAAAGCCGAGGCCGGTGAAGCAATCCTTGCGGCCTGTAAAGCCAATCAGAGTCTGGAGCCGGTGCCGCTTGGCAGCTATCGAGGTTTCAAGATGGAGCTGGCATTTGATAGCTTCCAGAAAGAGTATCAGGCGCTGCTGAAAGGCGAGATGACCCACCGGGTACCCATCGGCACCAGTGCTGTGGGCAATATCCAGCGTCTGGACAATGCTCTTGCTGGGATTCCTGCAAGGCTGGAAAAGGCGGAGCAGCAGCTGGACAATCTTAGCAGCCAGCAGGAAGCGGCGCAGGCCGAGCTTGGAAAGCCATTTCCCCAGGAGGCAGAATTGGCAGAAAAGAGTGCAAGACTGGCAGAACTGGACGCACTGCTGAATATGGATGACCGCGGAAATGATGATCCAGACCGTGAGAAAACGGCGGAAAAGCCGTCTGTCCTGGCAGAATTGCGTGACCGTGCCGGTCGCATTCCGCCGATGGCACATCGAGATGATGAGGAGGTGGCACTATGAGTGTTCGGGAACACTGGATCAACGTCCGGGTAAATCCGGAAGAGCTGGCGAGGATTCATGAAAAGCAGAAAGAATTAGGCATCCGCAATACCGGTGCCTATATGAGAAAAATGGCGATGGACGGGTACTGCGTAAATCTTGATTTGTCGGATGTGGCGCAGGTATCCACCCTTCTTCGCCGATGCAGCAACAACCTGAACCAGTACGCAAAACGAGCCAATGAATCCGGAAGCATCTATGCGGAGGATATCCGGGATTTGCAGAAGCGGCTGGATGAACTCTGGGAGATGCAGAAGCTGATCCTGAAGAGGCTTTCTGATATTCGCTGACGGCGCAAATGTGCGGGATTTCTACAGCACATGGCACAGATGAAACTGTCTGTGCCGTTACATATTTTTGAGGTCTTCCTATTGACATCGTGGTGTTTGGCAAGCGGGTACAGTAAAATGAAGATGAAAAGAAAAACGAAGGGGTGAAATCCATGAAGATCGTATGTTTTTTGTTGAAGCTGATGCTGAAAATCCTGTTGCTGCCAGTTGCGTTTCTGCTGCGATTTCTGTGCTTTATCTGGAATCTGCTGATGCAGCTATCCCTGTGGGTGCTTTCGCCAATCATGCTGTTTGTTCTTGGCTGCGGCATCTATTCGGTGGTTCGGGCGAGCTGGACGGATGTGTTCCTGCTGACCCTGATTGAGATGGGACTGTTTGCAGCTGCGGTTGGTGCGGGCGGCATCATGGAACTAATGGAACGGCTGTGCGAGCGTGTAGAGGATGTTTTGACAATTTGAGGAGGGATTAGATGGATATTCAGTTTATGAAAGATTATTATGATTTACGATACGAGGAAACAGATGGAGAAAATCATTTTGTGGAAGAGGCAGCTTATCAGGAAAAACAGTCTGAGCAATCGAAGATGGAAGACCAGCTGATGGAAATGGTGGGAGGCAGCGAATCTAATGTGTGGAAGCTGTATGAAAGCATCATGTGCGTCTATTTCGATATGGAAGAAATCATCAAGCAGGCCGTTTATTTGCAGGGAGCTTATGACCGGGAACGGATGTTAAAATGAGAATAGTAGATTGGTAAGAGCTGCCTTCGGGTAGCTCTTTTTAGATGGAGGAATAAGGAATGGCGGCTACAAGACTAATTGCGCTGCATATCAATAAAGGAAAGACGGTAGCGCAGTGTCTGGCTGACCGTACTGATTATTCTGAGAATGCAGCAAAGACGGAAGATGGAAAATACATCAGTGCGTATGCCTGTGATGCTAAGACCTGTGATGAAGAATTCATGCTTTCCAAACGGCAGTATGAGCACATCACGGGAAGAACTCAGGCGCATGATGTGATTGCATATCAGATTCGACAATCCTTTAAACCCGGAGAGATCTCACCGGAGGAAGCAAACGAGGTTGGGTATGAGACGGCCAAGAGATTCACCAAGGGAAAACATGCATTTATCGTGGCTACCCATGTTGATCGTGCGCACATTCATAACCATATTATTTTTAATTCGACTACATTAGACTGCACCAGAAAATTCCGAGATTTTCGCCTGTCCGGTCTTGCACTGGCAAGGCTCAGTGATATCGTCTGTCTGGAACACCGGTTGTCGGTCATTATCCGGAAGCCCTATGGAGAGCGGCAGAAGAGAACGGAATACCCGGAGAAAAAATCGCAGCGGGATGAAATCTGCGAGTCCATTGATGCAGCATTGGCAAGAAAACCGAAAGACTTCCGGGAACTGATTGGAATTTTGCAGGAAGCAGGGTACGAGTATAAAGATGGAAAACAGCCTGCACTGCGGGGAAAAGGCCATGCCAGATTTGCCCGCTTCCGCTCTCTTGGCAAAGGATATTCGGTCGAAGAACTCTGCGAAGTGATTGCTGGGAATGTGGTTCATAAAAGCAAATTTGCAGAGAAAACCCGCACAAGCGCAAGGTCAGCACAGGTGCATCAGAAGGCAGAGCTGTCGTTCCTTATTGATGTCCGTGCCAAAATGCAAGCAGGCAAAGGCGCGGGATATGCGCGTTGGGCGAAAGTATTCAATTTGAAGCAGATGGCAAAAGCCATGATGTTCATGGAAGAGCATGGAATCAAGAGCTATGCAGAGCTGAAGGAAAAGGCGGATGGAATTTCTGAAAAATGCGATGCGCTGCTGGAATCTGTAAAGGCGGATGAGGCACGGATGTCAGAAGTGTCGGTGCTGCGGAAGCATCTAGTCAATTATGCCAAGACAAAAGATGTCTTTGGTGCATATAAGGCATCCGGCTACAATCGGGAGTTCTATGAAACTCATCGGGATTCGCTGGCCTTACGCAGCGCAGCGAAAAAGGCGTTTGATGCCTATAAGAAAGAGAACGGTTCTGACAAAAAGCTCCCGCGCATCAGCGAGCTGAACGCAGAGTATGCGATGCTTCTGGAACGAAAGAAAAGCTCCTATGCAGAGTACCGCAAGACCAAATCGGAAATGCAGGATTGGCTTGTGGCGCAGAAGATTGTGCAGGAAATCCTGAAAGAGGACGAGCAGAAAAAAGAGCAGCTGCATGAGCAGGAAGTGCGGCAGGAAGAAGAAAATAGACAGAGTAGTCGATGATGGAAAGTCCGGTGCAGTGTGGGTGTAATGCTCATGCTGCACCGGGCTTTTTTCTTTGGCAGGAACTGCCGTTGAAGCATCCGGAACGGATGCGCAGCCCGATGCCGCAGGCAGCGTTCTATGGGGATTGGGGAGTTTCCCCAACAAGCAGAAAATCGCTTTCGTGTCACGAAAGCCCTGCTTGC
>OJOV01001993.1_pt1 | contig 14240 bp, 12 predicted proteins | sample 1598281 | NCBI WGS metagenome assembly OJOV01 (sample SAMN03922469, study PRJEB24848) | human gut metagenome | isolation source: stool sample | host: Homo sapiens | place: Germany | collected 2010-11
CGTCCACACCATGGTCGAGCGTGGCGGAGAACAGCATGATCTGCGCGTCGAACGAAATCTGTCCGAGCAGTCGCTTGACTGGCGGAAGGAAGCCCATATCGGCCATTTCGTCGGCCTCATCAATAACCGCGACCTCAACCTTGTCCAAGGTGAGCGCGCCCTGTTCGATCAAATCCTCAAGACGACCTGGGCAAGCCACCACAATATCGGCACCGGCCTGAAGGTCACGGATCTGACGGGCATAACGTACGCCGCCATACACGGTGGTGGTGTTGATGCCGTATATCTGGGCAAGTGGCATCAGCACGTCGTTGATCTGGTTGGCAAGCTCACGGGTTGGAGCAAGCACCAAGCCACGCGGATGAGGCACGAAATCATCGGCGCGCCGCTCCTTGGCATGAGCCTGCTTCACACGATCAACCTCATGGCGGAACTGGCTCATATTCTCATATTCGTTGGCATCCACTTCACCCAGACGAGCGACCAGCGGAATCGAGAACGCCAACGTCTTACCGGAACCGGTACGACCGCGGCCAAGAATGTCTCGCCCAGCCAACGAATCGGGAAGTGTGTCGGCCTGAATCGGAAAAGCGGTTTTCTTGTCATCAGCCGCAAGCACGCGGACCAGCGGACCAGGAACGCCGAGTTCGGCGAATGTCAGCGGGCGTTCCTCTTCCTCGCCCATCACTTCGGAAGCGGCTGCGAGGGTATCTTCATCAAAAACGGTATCGGGCACAATGGCCTTTCATGTCAAATATTACGCACGTTGCGCAAACCTGATAACTGTAGCCTATGCCCGATACTTTTTCTTACGTTCCTTCAATCCTTCATATTCGTTATATTCACGCCGGATTGCGGTTGATTTCGATATCAGTGACGGTCAGATTCGCTTCGTTGACCAGATTGAACAGAATCACTTCGGCCAGTTGGTTGGCACGCATGAAGGTATGCTGCTTTTCTTCTGAAACGTAGTCATGGCTGTCACGGTAGAACGGGGTGTCGATGCCACCCGGATAGACACCCACGATTTTCACACTGGTCCCCTTGTATGCGGCCTGCAAACTCTTGGTGTAGCCCTTCTCGCCCCACTTGGTGGCGCAGTACACGGATTCGTTGGGATTGCCTCGCGTTGCCGCAGTAGACATAACGTTGGCGATTTTGAGATCCCGCTCACCGTCTGCTTTCAGCGTTTCCACACTCCACAACACCATGCCTTTCAGCCCCTTCAGACACTTGTCCACATCGGCCGCCTCGTATGCGGTCGGGACTTTGAACGAAGGCTGCCCGGCATTGTTGATCAGCAAATCGATATGACCGATTTTCGAGATTGCGGCAATAGAGTTCTTCACGAACGATTCGTCGGAAATATCGCCCACAAAAGCTCTGTATTCGTCGGCAGCAAAAGTCTTTGACAACTCCGTCTGACGTGCGCCATTGAAATCAATACCAGCAACGAACCATCCTTTGGCGATCAGCTGTCGAGTCAGCTCATATCCCAATCCAAGCGCGGAACCGGTGACGATAGCGATCTTCTTTCCTGCTGCAGTGCTCATCATACCTCCCTTGCCGCATGCGCATTCACTTACACGCACCATCATAAAACCTGCTCAACGCAACACATTGATCGATTGACGAAATATGTTGGAACGTTTGCATGAAAACACATACAAAAAGAACCCGCCGGTCATAAGACCGACGGGTCCGATACGGCTGATTGCCGTCCGTCACAGAATGTCCGGATCGTCCTTGGCAATGGTGCCGGTAGCCTTGCCGATGGCCTTCAGGCCGTGGTAGGCGACGAGGACCACGATGGTGCCAATGGCGATGCCGTTGAAGGAAATGCCATTGAAAGCGAACGCGAACTGGCCGATGGCGATGATCATGGTGATTGCGGCAACCATGATGTTCAGCGGCTTGTCGAAGTTGACCTTGTTCTCAACCCAAATACGGATGCCGACCATGCCGATCATGCCGTACAGCAGGGTGGTCACGCCACCGAGCACGCCAGCCGGAATGGTGTTGATGATTGCACCGAACTTCGGGCACAGGCTCAGAATCAGCGCGAACGCGGCGGCGCACCAGTATGCGGCGGTCGAGTAGACCTTGGTGGCAGCCATCACGCCGATATTCTCACCGTAGGTGGTGGTGCCAGAACCGCCGCCGAAGCCGGCGATGGTGGTGCCGAGACCGTCTGCGAACAGCGCGGTGCCGATCTGGTCGTCATAATCGCGGCCGGTCATCTGGGACACGGACTTGACATGGCCGACGTTTTCGGCGATGAGCACGAGCACGACTGGGATGAACATCGGCAGGATGGTGAAGTCGACCTGCGGCAGACGGAATTCCGGCAGACCGACCCATGCGGCCTTGCCGATGGCTGAGAAGTCGACCTGGCCACGGAAGCAGGCGTACGCGTAGCCGATGATCACGCCGATGAGGATGTTGAGTCGGCCGAGCAGACCCTTGAACAGCACTGCGACGAGCAGCACCGCGACGAGGGTGACGATGGCGGTGTCGGGAGCGACTTTGAAGTTGTTCCACACGCTCGGAGCCAGGTTGAAGCCGATGATAGCCACAATGGCACCGTTGACAACCGGCGGCATGATGATGTCGATCCACTTGGCGCCCGCGTAATGGACGAGCACGCCGATCAGGGCCAGCAGGATGCCGGTGACCATGATGCCGAAGGACGCGACAGCGAGGCCCTTGTGGGCGCTGGCCACGGCGGCGATCGGCGCGATGAAACCGAAGGACGAGCCCAGGTAGCTCGGCAGCACGTTCTTGTTGATCAGCAGGAACAGTGCGGTAGACATGGCCGTAAAGAACAAAGTGGTGGACGGGTCGAAACCGGTCAGAATCGGCACGAGGAACGTGGCACCGAACATGGCGATGACATGCTGTGCGCCAATTTCGGCGGTGCGCGGCCAAGTCAGGCGCTCGTCAGGCTCAACGACTTCGCCCGGCTTCAGCGTCTTGCCATCACCGTGGACCTGCCACGTGAACAGATTGGACATGTGATTGTCTCCTTAACTCTCTTTCGCGGCAAGCAAAAACGCGCCGCGTGTCACAGCCATTGTAGTGGGGCGTGGACACGGGCGCGTTGCACACGCAAGATGGGGGCATCAATCGTCGATATCAGCCAATCCGATCATGCAATCAACAGACCAACACACATCACAGGTGACGGTCAACCGCATGAACAACGTCCACCAAATCGCCATTCGACAGCACTGGACGCTTGAATTCACGCCAATCGTCCACTTTCACCGCCCAACGACCTTCCGCATCGTCGAACACCGGGCGGGCGGTCTGCTCCCAACAGAACCGCTTATGCGTACGCCCGGTCGCCGGATCACGGCGCGAATAATGGAAGCACGTACAATTAGTGATCTTCCATTCGTCGGACGCCGCACGGTGCATGAATTCCTCGTCGGACAAGTCCTCCAAAGTGAGCATAAGCGCCAGCATGAGGTCGCCGTGACTGACCATCACCACGGATTCTGCGTCCGACTTGCGGTTCAGGGATGTGAGCAGATTATGCACGCGGTTTTCGGCCACATCGGCGATCGATTCGCCCGCCGGCGGACGCCAATACAGTGGATCAGTGTTCTTGAACATCCAGTTACGCGCGTAATTGGTTTTGAAATCGTCTTTCGTGATGGTATTGATCTCACCCCAGGAGCGTTCGCGCAGCACGCGCGTCTCCTCCCATTTCGCCTTAGGCAGGGCCATCGTGGCAGCCGTCTCACGCGTGCGCACGTACGGCGAGACGAGGTAGCGGTCGAACAACGGCTGCTGTGAGACCAACCAGCGGCCGATGCAGTCCGCCTGCTTGCGGCCGGTGGCCGTAAGCCTCCACGAACGGTCGGGCACGGTGACGTTGTCCTGCGTATACAGCGAGTTGTCACCCTGTTCACCGGCACTGATAATCACGTTCGCTTCGGATTCGCCATGTCGAATCACATACAAATCAAGGGGCATTCCCATATTCGTTTATTCCTTTGCTTTCATCCACATCCTGCGCGCGTTTCCGTTCTGTCGTTCATTCGGCCGGCGCGCATCATCATTGAATACTTTCACCGTAGTCGATTCGAACGTATGCCACACGCGAAACCACATCGATTTCACGATTGGCACACCCGAAGTTCGCGATGTCGTTACGTCCGGTTCACCGCATCGCCCGCGACACGCCGAGGCGCTACTACTCCGGCCAGATGCCGTTCTGTGAATACTTGGCGCGGTACTCACCCGGTGTCATGCCGCTATGTTTTTTGAACACTTTCGAAAAGTGGCTTTGCGACCGGTATGCGAGGATCTGTGCGATCTCATTGAAGCTGTATTCCGAATATTTCAGCATGTTTTCGGCGGCTTCCATACGTTTGTCGGTAATGTATTGCGACAATGACGTTCCCGTTTCGCGTGCGAACAGTTCTGACAGATACGTGGGATTCAAATGCACGTGCTGTGCCAGAATCGCGACAGTGATTTTCTCATGCAGATGGTAGTGGATGTAGTCCATGCATTCGTTGACGGCTTTGGAATGGGTGTCGGTTTTCTGCATGTCGGCCATAGCCCAAGTGAAGAAGGTCATCATGTCGGTGTGCAGTCGGCGCACGTCTTCCGGGGTCTTGCAATTGTCAAGATCTTGAATGTACAGATCGGAGGCGTTGTATGCGTCTTCCTCGTCCATGCCGCCTTCAATGGCGAAACGCGTGGCCAAGGTAATGGTGGTGACGAAACGGTATTTCGCGTTTTTCAGAGGATCGTCCGACAGATGGCCGTATAGTCCGGAATCCCACAGTTTCGCGCTTTCCGAAATGGCATTGATGTCGCCGGAGCGCATCATGTCATACTGCTTCATTTCCTCAACGTAGCGATGGTGGCGTACCCGATCCTCACGCGAAAGAAAGTCCAGATACCCCAGTTTCGCCTCATCGACAACCGACATGATTCTCCCCCTGTTTTACTACCGTCCGCTATTTACGATCGTCCAGATCGAATCCTCCTTCAAGGATAAAGCTTTTCAGCAACTTGGTGGCGAGAAGATTCGCAGTGAATTGGGTGACAGAGCTATCCGGCTTGCTGAAAAACGCCTTTGCCAAAGGCTTGTTGATGGACGCTTTCAACCGGTCGAACCGACCAAATTCATTCAGCGTCGCTTCGGTAAGATCAAGCCGTATCATCTCGTTGAGCAAAGCTCCATCCACGCCAAACGCCTTGGTGATCTTCTCCACTTGGCTGTTCTTGGCGCTGTTAGCATAATACGTAATGTAGTCACGCAGCGTTTTGCCCTCCTCCAACTCAATCTCGCCACGCTCCACATCATGCATGAACAGTTCAGCGTACCGTTGCTCCTCCTGACTGAGCGAAGCGAATGACTTATGCAGCTCCTCCTCGGCGGATGCCAACAGGGCTGTATCTCCTCCGCCGAGTGCCTTGAGCCATTTGGTGAAGTTGGCGTTCATGTAATCCGTATCGATCAATCCCGTGTCGATTTCGGTGATGTGCCCATCAAGATCGTATGGAGCCTCAGGACCCTCACTATGGCCTTCGCCATCTCCAGCAAACAACTCCTTGTATCGCTGAACGAGAATCAGATATGTGCGTTCGTCGAGCTCCGGCCGCACAACCTCCACCGAACCATCGTCATGGGTGACGGAGTATTCACGCTGCTGCCATGTAAATCCTTGTACTTTGGCGGCTTCAAGAAAATCATTGAGTTCCGAGAACAGCTTCGCGAACTTCCGGCATGCTTCCACAGACTCCGGCAGCTTCATGAAATCCTCCACGCCTTCGGCACGAAACACGGAAGCGATCTCTTCGAAACGCGCATCCATCAGACGCACGTTTTCCGGCAGTTTCTGCACAAACAGATCAAGCGGCTTGTCTCCGGAATACAGTTTCACCGCCGCTTCGATATACCCTTTCATGGTATGCGGCTTGCGATAGTAGCGTATCGTTCCGAAGGGCTTGTCGGAGCCGAACAGTCGGTTCGTGCGGCTAAACGCCTGGATAATGTTCTCGTAGTCGATGATCTTGTCGAGATACAGCGTGTTGACCCACTTGGAATCGAAGCCCGTCAGCATCTGGTCGACCACGATCAGCAGATCCAGCCGTTCCTCGCGATGCTGATCGACCGTCAGATATGGCCGCTTGTGGGAAAGCCGCGCAGTGATGTCCTTCTTCATCTTCGGCCATGTGGGGATGATGAAATCCTTGCCGAACAGTTCGTTGTAATCGCCGATGATCTCCTGAAGCGCGTCCCCTTTGAGAATCGCGCCGTTGGAGTTATCGACATTGGGATCGAACAGCGCAGTCACATGCATCTGCGGCGCACGCTCCTTGAACAAGCGATAATAGCTGATCGCCTCGGGAATGGAACTCGTGGCCAGCATCGCATGGAATTTGTTGCCCCTGCTCAGCAATGGGAATTGGTCGAGGATATCCTCCACAACCTTGCCCTCATGCGGGGTGCCCTGCGCGTACTGCGCCGAAGTCAGGTAATCCTCAATGCCCTTGATACGTTCTCCGGCCTGCGTTTCCATAGGTCCCATCGGCATTTGATTCGGATCCATGTAATGGTAGAACACTTCGGCTTTCACCGGATCCGCTTGGGCTTCCTCAACCGTCGCCGCTTTCGCCTTCTGCAACGCGACAGCCTGGCGAACATCCTTGTCTCGGTAGGTCAACACCATGTACGGGTCGAATCCGAGTACATTGCCATCGCGGATACCATCAGCGATGCTGTACCGGTGGAGGCAATCGCCGAATACCATTGATGTGGTTGAGCCCTTCTTGCGGTTCTCCTCATGGATCGGAGTGCCTGTGAAACCGAAATACAACGCGTTCGGGAAGGAATGGCGAATATCCTGCAGCATCTCGCCGAATGTGGAACGATGGCATTCATCGATGATGAACACGATGCGTTTGCCGGCGAGCTTCTTCACTTCCTCTTCGGTGATATGCCCTTCGCCGGCCTTGATGTTGCTCATTTTCTGAATGGACGTGACGATAAGCGTGTCCTTCGGGTCGATGCTTGCCAGCTTCGCCTTGAGCACATCCGTGTTTTCCGTACCTTGCACATCGTCGACATCATCGGCGAACGAACGGTATTCGAGCAATGACTGCGTGCCCAGCTCGATACGGTCCATGAGGAAGACAACCTTGTCGGCATCCTTCGAATCGGCGACAAGCTGCGCCGCTTTGAAACTGGTCATGGTTTTGCCCGAACCGGTAGTGTGCCACACATAACCGCCCGGTCGGCCCGGAGTGCCGCTCGGCACAGGCTCGTCCCATTTGCAGGTGCGGACACGGTCGGAAATGGCGTTCACCGCTTGGTATTGGTAGCTGCGCAGCACTTTGAGGCATCCGTCCGCGGAATCCGCGACCGTGTAGAAACCGATGAGCTGATGAGCCATGGGAATGGACAACAGGTCCGACGCGAACCGTTTCCACTCATCCTGCCCGACATGCTTGTTCGCCGCTGTGGGCTCATTGTTGTAGTCAGCCCAATGGAAGAAATAATCGTCGTTGAAATCGCCTTCACCGGGATTGGCGAAGTACACGGCATCGTCCGGGTTCATCGCCACGAAGACCTGTACGAGTCTGAACAGTCCGGTGAACACGCCTTCATGCGCGTATTTGGCGATTTGATTGGTGGCCTGGCTTATGGGGATGCCGCTTTTCTTCAATTCGATGTGGATGACCGGCATGCCGTTGATAAGCAGGCAAACGTCTCCCCTGCGATCGTTCAACATCTTATTTTTAGCTGGATAAATAGGCTGTCTTGCGATTTGGTACCGGCTTTGCCCCGCTGCTATTTCCTGCCGATCATAGATCTTCAGGCTGATTTCCTTACCGTAATGAGCCTCATCCCTGGGATTATCACGTTTAATGGACACGGTCTTGCCGTTAATGAAGGAATTCAGCGCCAATGGTGTGCGCAATGTTTCGATCTGTTCGAGGATCTGCGCCATCTCACCTTTGGTAAGGCGCTGCCCATTCAATCGATCGATGCCTTTGTTGTTGTCGAACAGGATACTGGCCCAATTGTCGATAAGGTCCTGTTCAGTTGGATATTCCAACACGCCATCGGTCCATCCATGGCGCTTCAACACCGCAACCAGATCGTCTTCGAAATCCGATTCTTTATCGTAGAACATGTTTCATCTCCCCGAATGCACCGTCACTTTCTGAGCCCAATCTTACGAGCGCAACCCCTAACATCCAAGAAGCAACACCACAATACTTACGCTGATGAAGGGTGATGAGGGAGTCCAGACGGTCGAAGAACCCGCCGATTTGGCGCTGCTCGTTTTCTGAGGCAGGCATAGAAATTCCGATTGAAGCAAAGTCATCGAATTTCAAAACTTGAGTGTCCTTGGAATTGCCCTGCGAAACCTGTTGATACTGTTTTAGCAACATCGGTTGCCTAAGAAGGCGCGCAAAGAATCGTGCATAAACCTCGGAATTGGGCCTTGCTACTACATATGCGGGGCTTACGATGCCGTCGTACCGACTTGCATCTACAGCCCCCTGCCACATGCGCATACTGTTGTAAACGACATCTCCGAAATGCACTATTTTGTAGTTCGCGAGACTCGCGCCAGGATTCGTCTCCCTATCGGACTCAGATGCTGGGTATATCCCGTTGGCTACGCTGACAGACAAAATCTCTCTATCGGAAGCTCGTTCATCACTCTCCTCGAACAGTTCACCCAGCTTACGCTGTTCCCAAGCGGGGACAATTAGAGCCCGGAAAACAGCCGTATTACCATCAATCTATACGGCTGAGCTTCCTTCTTGTGAGCATTAGAGCGTATCCGAGCAGGTTCCGACCGCGCCATTGGCTCGGATTGAACCTGGCTGGGTCATGCATCGACAGGCCGATGCCCCAGATGCGGTCTTTGACGGCGCATTCCGCCAGCAGCGCGATGCCGGTTACCTCAAGCCGTGCCCCGAGTTCGGCGTTCTGTCTGAATTTGGCAAGTAATCCTTCATAGACCTCGATTTGGCGAACGCCGTTCCATACGTGATCGTCATAACCGGCCACCCGTCGGCCAAGGCGTTTGATCTCGGCCACGTCATCGGTTTCGAGGATTCGCGCGGCTGTTTCGGCATCGCTGAAACAGCATGCCTTGCGGTACATCATGTACTGTTCCATTGAGGAAAACTCAACATCATCCACAACGAAGTGCGACGGATACCAGTTGCTCAGGTACCCGTTCTCCTCATCGGGATTATGGAAGCAAACGATGCCTGTCATTCTTCGCCGACTTTCCGCACCGCAAGTTCCAGATCTAGATCATGCAGCCCGAAATAGGCTTTCTTCAGGAAGTTCAACGGCACCCTGGTAATCACTTCAGAACTGGGAAGACCGTAGAACCATTGGTAGTAGGCATAGAACTCACCGATCCAATCGGGCATGAACCCTTTAAGCGCCTTGCCGTCCTTCAATTGGTAATGCTCAGTCTCGGTGAAATACTTCCACAGCTCTTCCGCATCCATCGTATTGACGTAGGCTTTGGCTTCATCAATGCTTTTGCGTGTTTTGCTCGTCATATACGTGGCGATGAAATCCTCTGTGCTCTTGCCCGGAAACGACTGCGCCACGTAGTCGAAGAGCTTGCCTTGGCTTTCCACCACATCATCCCGGTAGACCTCTGGATATGCCTGCATTGTCATCACCCCTAGAGCAACGTGCTGAACACGTTGGTCACCGTATTGGCATCGGAATCGATAAGATCACGCATGTTCTGCCGTGCCTCAACATCCCTCTGATTGTATTTGTCGTTGAATTCGCTATAGCTGACGGAAAGTAAGCCATCTTTGACTTCTCGCAGTTGCCCATATGCCTTTTCGCTTTTGATGCAATATTGGATGCCCAGTCCGCCAAGCGACAGCAGTTCCTCCAAGATATCGACGTCCACATTATCTCGAACGAATTCTTTAGCGATGTAGAAGTACGAGGCGTTCGCACGCCAACCTTTGATGATGTCATAACTGCTGGTTTCAATGCCGTATTTGGCGATGAACTTCGCGGCAAGCACGCGATAACGTTTGGAATCGGCGGCATCACGATGCTTCATCAGCTCGGCCAGCCAGGCAAGCACGTTATGTTCCTGAAAATCCAGGATGCGCAGCCCATTCGTGTCCAGTTCGTACTGGTGGACCCAGCCATTGGACTCATCCGGCCTGCACACGGCCCATTCCTTGGCGAGCTCGACACTTTTAGTCAGATAGAAACCACGGCCATAGTCGTGTTTGTCGTTACCTAAACCGTATTCGGGGGTCACTGACTCGTGCGGGGAACCGTGAAATAGCGTGATTATTGCCATGAACACCCCTATACGAACATCTTGTCAAGCATGGATTTCTTGATATTCCGGAGTAATTCGAGCTTACGCTGATGAAGGGTGATGAGGGAGTCCAGACGGTCGAAGAACGCGCCGATTCGGCGCTGTTCTTCAACCGAACAAGGCATTAACACGCTCGTATTTTCGATTCCTGTTTTGGTGATATGCACCATCGTAGAGCCATTTTTGTCAGATAGAATTCGTTCCTTGTCTCGCTCCAAAAGTTGAAATGCAAATAGTTTCTCAAGAGCTGCTTCTAGCTGCACTTTCCAAATATGATAATGGTAGATAACCTTGTTGCCATGCCAAATGTGCGGACCGAAAGTTGCTGACCATGTATACAGCAAATCACCTTCATAAGCATAGTTCTTATCTTCTAACTCAAGATTTGAATAGTACCAGGAATCATTTGTGTAGAAATTCCCGACCCGAAGAACAGGATATTTCCCAGAGGAGAGGAGCTCATTTTGCGAATATGCTCTACCGTTGATGAAATGCGCAACTTCCCCCAGCTTACGCTGTTCCCAAGGGTCAGTGAAACCAGCGAAACGAATCTCCGGATACAGGGAACCCCCTTTAGGGAACATCTTGTCGAGCATGGATTTTTTCAGCACGCAGAGCTTGTCATACTTACGCTGATGAAGGGTGATGAGCGAGTCCAGACAGTCGAAGAACGCGCCGATTTGGCGCTGCTCTGGTAAAGACGGAACGAGAATTTCCTGCTCAAGGAAGTCCTTTACAACTAATTCGTTCATCATAGTGCCACTTTTTGTGGAATTCACAAGAATTGGCCGCATAACTTCCTCGCTGTGAATAAAGTACTTCCAGAATGAGTACTCCTGTTCAACAATTGGTCGCAAGCAAGTGAATCTTGGTGACATAATGCCGTTTCCAGCATCATTAAGCACGAACCTTCCATAAGCAAATTCTTTGTTAGCATGTCCTTCAAATGCGATATCGCCTAATCGAAGCCGCTTGTAGCTCGGCAAGGAAGATTCATCAGCTCCGTTGCCTGTAGAGTTAAACGTCATTGAAGCAACGGATAAGGTTCGTTCAGATCCTAAACCATCAGTATTTCGCTCATCATTTTTCTGATATAGCTCACCCAGCTTACGCTGTTCCCAAGGGTCAGTGAAACCAGCAAAACGAATCTGCGGAACCAACGCTTTTCCATGCTGTTCGGCCATATCATTCACCCCCGAGCAGTGCTTTGAGCTCTTCCAGACCCGCCATGTCGCGAGCATTGCCGGTCAAATCGCCCAGCATTCCGGCCAATTCCTTCTCCGCTTCATCGATTTGGCCGCATACATCGGCATATGTGGTGGCGTACTTGTTCTTCAACGCGTTCACTTTGCCAATGAGCTCGTCGATCACGGCATTCGGCAGTTCTTCCAACTGCTTCTGCAATGGCGTAATCCACTTGGCTTCCAGCAACCTTCTGGCTTCCTCGTCACTCAATGCCTTAATCGTGTTGTAGGTCTTCTCCTCCAACGCGTTTCGCTTGGTCTTGATGCCGGACTTCAGCTTCTTCGCCTCATCAAACAGTTTCTGGGACTGCACCAAGCCACGCTCGAAATCGGAGGACGGATTCTTGCCGATCGCCTTGACCGCTTTCTTCAGCTCGGCGGCAACGAAGGCGTCACCGTCCTGATTGATTGCATCGCTGTTCTGCTTGTCATCCTCATCGAAACCTTCCAAAATGGTTTCAACCTCGGAATCGATGTCCTGCACACGGCGTTCGTCCGTCTCGATTGCGGCCAAATCATCGTGCAGCAGCTCGCGCTGAACCAGGTCGAACGGCAGAACGCGGCCAATCCAGCCATCCTGCACTTCCACATCCTTGCCGGCCTTCTTCTTGACGACCATGTTCGGATCCACGGCTCTTACCGCATCGAAACCTTCGGAACCTAACACTTCCAGATCAATGGAGATGCCGTTCCACGCATCATCAAGTTTCTGATAGGCGTCATACGGATCGATCAGCGCGGTATCGGCAACCATCGCATCCAATTCCTTGCCGATGGCCGTTTCCTGCCCGAGCGCATCCACCTGTTCAGGATGCGCCACCAAACGGGAGCGCAGGTCAGCAGGCAGGCCGGAAATGGCTTGCCCATACGAGGCAATGAACGCCTGTACGTCGGCATTGTTGCGCACCACAGTGGCGATATCATCGTGATCGCAGGCATAGCAGGCACCATTATCACGGAACAGTTCAGCCTTCAAACTCGGCCAAGCGTTCCAATATTCCTCAAGCTGCTCAACCTCACTCTTCGGAACGCCACCGAACATCGAAGCGTACACATCCCACATTTCCGCATCCTCGGATGAATCGACATAACGCGGAATGTTGAGGTTGTAATCGTTGGCGCGAATCTCATCGATGGACACCAGACGGCTGAACTTGGGTACCGTGCGATTGTTCGACACCACATCGACAATGCGTTTGATATCAGAAGCCTGTAGCTTGTTGTTCTTGCCGTCCTTGATGAAATGTTTCGACGCATCAACGATGAGCACCCTGTCGTCGTCACGTTTTTTGCGCAACACCATCACGATGGTGGGGATACCCGTACCAAAGAAAATATTCGCAGGTAGACCAATAATCGCCTGAATATGACGGTTCTCGATCAGATTCTTACGAATCTGACCTTCCTCTCCGCCGCGGAACAGCACGCCATGCGGCAGAACGATGGTCATGATGCCATCGGCACGCAGATGGTACAAGTCGTGGAGCAGGAAAGCATAATCTGCCCTGGACTTCGGAGCTATGCCATAGCTGAAACGCGGATCGATCTCCTTGTCAGTGGGATCCCAATTCTGCGAATAGGGTGGGTTGGAGACCACCGCATCCACGAACAGCGGATTGTACGTTTCCTCCTTGTTCTCCAACGTGTCGAACCACGGCCAGTCGTCCTCCAGAGTGTCGCCGTTGCGGGCAACGATGTTGTCGGGAAGAATGCCACGCATCACCAGATTCATACGCGTGAGGTTGTAGGTGTTCTCCTTGAGCTCCTGCGCGTAATACATGATGGAATCCGGATTGCCGTTACGTCGAGCCACCGCCTGACCGATATGAATCAACAAGGAACCGGAGCCGGATGTCGGATCGTAGATCTTGATCTGCTCGCGCCCCTGCAAATGCCAGGCGACGATTTCGCTCATCAGCTGGGAAACCTCAGAAGGTGTGTAGAATTCGCCGGCCTTCTTCCCCGCATTGGCGGCGAAATTGCTGATGAGATATTCGTAGATGAAGCCGAGAACGTCATAATCCTGACGACCATCCATCGGAATGTCTTTAATGAGGTAAATCAAATCTCGCGCGGCCTTGGACTGGCTTCTCGCGTCGGTGCCAAGTTTGGAAAGCCCGGTCTGCAACGTGTCGAAAATACCGTCGAACACTCTCTTACGCGCCGGATTGATGTTGCGGGAGAACGCCGAAAGCGCATCACGCACGTTGGAAATCTCGAAATCGTTGCCCTTTTTGATCCATGTGGAAAACAGGTTGTCATAGGCGATGAAATAGCCACACTCATCCTGTACGCCTTCCACAATGTCCGGATTATCCTCCGTAAGTTGTGGCAGGTCATCCTCGGTGAAATCGTTGGCCTTCAAGCGCATCAGCTCGTTTTCCGAAAGGAATTTATAGAAAATGAAGCCAAGAATGTAATCCTTGTATTCGTTCGCCTCGATCTTGGAACGCATCTTATTGGCGGATTCCCAAATCTTCGAAGCGAGCTGCTGCTTATTCATCTATCCCTCCTCATTGCGGTACCGGCAAACCAATGCACGGCTCCACGAGTGACTGCACATCTTCCATAAGAATACCGCGCCCCCGCTTGGGAACAGCGTAAGCTGGGTGAACTGTTCGAGGAGAGTGATGAACGA
>OJOV01001995.1_pt1 | contig 14230 bp, 9 predicted proteins | sample 1598281 | NCBI WGS metagenome assembly OJOV01 (sample SAMN03922469, study PRJEB24848) | human gut metagenome | isolation source: stool sample | host: Homo sapiens | place: Germany | collected 2010-11
CAGCTTCGTGTGGCTCGTGCCGTACCTGCCGATCGACCCGAAGGACATCGGCCGTTCCTACGAGGCCATCATCCGCGTGAACTCCCAGTCTGGCAAGGGCGGCATGGCCTACCTGCTCAAGACCAACCACAACCTTGATCTGCCGAAGCGTCTGCAGGTCGAGTTCGAGAAGGTCGTGCAGAACTACGCCGACGAGACCAAGAAGGAAGTCAAGGACGAGGACATCTGGCGTCTGTTCAAGGACGAGTACCTGCCGGTCGAGGAATCCGGCGCCACCGCGGCTGGTGTCGTGGTCGGCGACAGCAAGGACGAGACCCTCGAGCAGTGGGGCCGTCTGAAACTGCTGAAGGTGTCCGTCTCCTCCGGCGAGGATGGTTCCGACACCGTGCTCAAGGCCAGGATTCTCGACCGCGGCGTGAACGTTGGTGTCGACGAGCCGGTGGAGCGTGAGGTCTCCGGCATCGGCAACGGTCCGATCGCCGCCTTCCTCAACGCCGTGAGCAACTTTGGCATCGAGGCTTCGGTGATGGATTACGTGGAGCACACCATGTCCGTCGGCACCGATGCCATGGCCGCTTCCTATGTGGAATGCCAGATCGGCGAGGAAGACAACACGAGCATCGTGTGGGGCGTCGGCATCGATACCTCTATCGTCACCAGCTCGCTGAAGGCCATCATCTCGGCCATCAACCGTTCCGAGCGCTGATTGCACGGACGCGTTGAGCAAACGCGCCGGATATGATTCGAGGGGCTTCCTGGGTAACCGGGAAGCCTCTCGTCGTTGTCATGTGCCATGCGATGCGCCCGCTCACAAGTGCGACAAGCGCGTTCCATGATGCTTCCTCTCCGCAGATGAAGGGTGTCGCAATGCCGCCACACCAAGTTGTACAACGATGTAAAACACGGTATAGTGCATCGTTGTAAAACCTGTATCTGCTTACTGAAGGATCTTCCATGTCGGCCAATTATTCCCTGCTGTGCTATACACGCGAAGCCACCGGACGCGAAGAGGCGAACAACGAGGACATCGCCTACAGCATGCATTTGGCGCTACGTTCCGGCGATGACGCCGAGTGGCGGCCGCTTAACGAAAACTATGGCATCTTCTTCGCGGCCGGGGTGCCGATCGCCGCCGCGACCGCGGAGTCCCGCCGTGCGTGCACGGCCGCGGCGCGCTTCGCCGCCGACCCGTTCGACGCGCCTCGCCCCGCCACCGACGCCGTCGCCCATGGCGTGGTCATGCCCGGTATGGATATCACGCTGAAATCGCTGAAGAATCCGTTCCTGTTCCGTCTCGCGGACGGACGATTCGCCATCGCCGCGACCCGTACCGCCCGCGGCGGTGAGCCGGATGGTTCCGAACGGTCGGCATTCCTGCTCGCCATCAGCGATGATCTGACAGCGTTCGACCAGCGGGGGCTGGTGCTGTTGCGCACCGCCGGTGGGGTCAATCGCCCGTCCGTCTCTTTCGACGCCGCGGACGCGTGCTACGTCGTCTCCTGGACCGGTGACGATGGCAAGGCACGCACCGCGCGGACGGCCGATATCGTAGCCGCCGCCGGTTCGGGCAGGCCGCTTGATGTCGTGGAATCGGCGTCGTCGCAGCCGTTGCGTCAGACCGGGGATTGCGGCATTCCGAACGCCGTCGTCGGCAACAGCATCGCCATCAGTGAGCCGGAGGCCGAGCGCCTGATCGAGCGCTTCGGCCGCATCCGCAATACCGGAACGTCCGTGCCCGCCCAGCGAATCGATGCGGGCCTGCATGGTGAGGATGCCCGGAATGCGGTTCTGGCCTTGGCCGCAACCCGTGCGGAACTGTCATACAGCGACGGTTCGCAGGCCACGCGCGCAGTGGATTGGAACATGGCCCAGCTTGAGGCCATCGGCCAGGAGGCCTCCGAGGGAACGTTCAAGGCCGGCCAGACCCGTACCGTCGAAGGTGTGATCCGCCAGAGCGTCTATCCGGTGCCGTTCGCGGTGGAGCGCGCCGATCCATCGGTGTTCGCGTGGGATTTCAATGGCAAGCCGATGTTCATGTTCATCGCCACCGATGACACCGACGGCAATTGCGTGGATCCGAACGACGGCAGAACCCATATGCCGCTGCGCATCGCCGACTCCATCGAAGCGCTTTCCGATGCCGCGGGTGGACAGGCCAAGGAGATCGATCTGCTCGCATGCGGCGATCTCAATAGCGAAGATCGTCCGATGACCGGCTGCTTCTGGGCGCCGGAACTGCATGTGATCGGCGGCAAGCTGTCAGTTCTGTTCATGCCTTGCTTCGACGGACCGCGCGTCAATCCCGACGGCACCCCCAACGATCGTGCCGGCAAACCGGACATGTGGACCGGCAGCTGCCACATCATGCAACTCAAGCAGCATTCCGACGGCACTGATTTCGATCCACGCGAGCCGGAGAACTGGACGGTGCCCGAGCCTATCCTCGACCCGGATGGCGAGACGCTCAATCCGATCCAGCGCATTTCGCTTGACATGACCGTGCTGTGCGATTCAGGCCGCTGGTACTACGCATGGCAGCAGGTCGGCAGCATCTGGATCGCCAGCTTTGACCCAGGTCGTCCGGCGAGGCTCACCAGCAAGCCGAAGCAGATCGTCGTGCCGGAATTCGCATGGGACAACATGATCGCCGAAGGACCGAACGCCATCGTGCATGACGGAACGATTTTCCTGATCTACTCGGGCTCGCTGGTCGGCATCGACTACACGACCGGCCTGGTCACCGCCCCGGCCGGACAGGGGGCCGATCTGACCGACGCCAGCGTATGGACGAAGCTCGATTATCCGCTGCAGAAGTCCGGCATGTACAACGGGCGTTGGCAGCTCGGCACCGGCCACGGCATGTGGTCGCATGACGAGGACGGCAACCTCATCTACGTGTTCCACAACGCCGAATACGAGCACGGCCGCTATGGTGGCCGCGACGCCCAGGTGCGCCGCGTGCATTGGTCCAAGGAGGGCATGCCCATTCTGGATATGCAAACGGCGGAGGAGCTTGACCCCGACTATGCTGGTGTAACGATGGAGGTTGGTTTCTTCGATGCCGACTGAGTCCGCTGAATGACAAAAGGGGTATATATGCCGAAGCGAACGGGGGGAAACGGCGAGCATGTCGTGACCATGCGTGAGGTGGCCAAGGCGGCCGGTGTGTCGATCAAAACCGTCTCCAACGTGGTCAACGACTACGAATTCGTCTCGCAGGCCACGCGCGACAAGGTCAACAAAGCCATCGCGGAACTGGGATACACGGTGAACGTGTCGGCACGCAACCTGCGCCGAGGGCAGACCGGCATCATCGGCTTGGCCATTCCCGATCTGCAGATGCCGTATTTCGCGCAGCTGTCATCGCTGGTCATCGAAGAAGCGAAGAAAGTCGGTCTGCGCGTGATCGTGGAGCCGACGCAATATTCGCGCGATGGCGAGTTGGAAGCGCTGCACGGGTCCCAGCAGACGATGATCGACGGCCTGATCTACAGCCCATTGGAGCTTGGGCAGGATGACGTCGAGCAGCTGAAGGTCGATTATCCGCTTGTGCTGGTTGGCGAACGCATCTTCACCGACCAGGTGGATCACATCGCCACCGAGAACGTGGAAGGCGCGAAGCGGGCCACGCAGTATCTGCTGACGACCGGTTGCCGCCGCGTGGCCGTGGTCGGCGTTCATCCGGGGGAGAAAGTCGGTTCCGCCGCGCTGCGCTACCAAGGGTATCTTGAGGCACTGGAGGAGGCCGGCGTCGAATTCGACGATCGGCTGGTCGTCGAATCGGGCATGTGGCATCGTAGTGACGGCGTGAGGGCCATGAACGCGTTGTTGGATTCCGGCGTCGAAGTCGATGGCGTCGTCGCGCTGAACGACATGCTGGCTTCCGGCGTGATGCACGCGATTCAGATGCACGGCTTGCACATTCCCGACGACATCTCCGTGGTTGGTTTCGACAATTCCGACGATTCACAGTACCTGTCGCCGGCGCTGACGTCGATCGCGCCGGGACTTGAGGCGGTAGCCCGTCTGTCGGTTAAGGTGCTCAAGGAGCGTATCGACGGCCGTGACCCGAATGCCGACAAACCGGGGGAGAAGGTCTTCCGCAAGGTCGCATCATCGCTGGTCGTGCGCCAATCCACCAAACTCCCCATCGATTCCCTCGTCCTCTGAGCTTTCGCTTGCCTTCTGGCAAGTTTCTCCCAGCGTGCGTACCCATTGAGTCGGCTCTTCCCCCAAGGTGCCACCGCCGGGCATGGGCGCTCGGCCGTAAGCTTGGCCGAACGGCCTTGAGTGTGTCGAGCACCCATGACCGACGGCGGCACCGACATTGGCATGAATGGCGCAAACGATGGACGCCCATGCCCAGCGGCAGCACCGCATCCAAGCATCTTCCGACAATGACGCGCCCAAGTTGTTACAACGATGTAAGAATGATATATTCAACGTTGTAAATACTGGAACAACGGATTGAGAAGGACTAAACATGGTTGTTTACAACAATCCGATCGTGCTTCAGCGCGCAGACCCCTGGGTGCTCAAGGTTGACGGCGAGTATTATTTCACCGCCTCCGATCCGGAATACAACTGCATCGCCATCCGGCACGCGTCGAGCATCAACGATCTGCAGAAGGCTCCGGAGACGGTGGTGTGGCGCAAGCACGAATCCGGCCCGGCAAGCATCTACATCTGGGCCCCCGAACTACACCGCATCAATGGCGCATGGTATATCTACTTCGCAGGCGCCGCAACGGATTTCGAAGCATCCGGCCTGCCGACGCACCGCATGTTCGTGCTGGAGAACACCGACGACGACCCGACCTCCGACAACTGGGTGGAGAAGGGCCAGATCATCACCCCGATCGACTCTTTCGCACTTGACGCCACCACCGAAGTGATCGATGGCGTGCAGTACTTGGTATGGGCGCAGAAGGATCCCGCTATCGAAGGCAACTCCAATCTGTATATCGCCAAGATGGCCAATCCGTGGACGCTGGGCAGCGAGCCCGTCATGCTGACCAAGCCGGAGTACGACTGGGAATGCATCGACTTCCTGGTTAACGAAGGACCGGCCTTCCTGTTCCATGAGAACAAGATCTACATCACGTATTCCGCCTCCGGCACCGGAGTTCCGTACGCCGTGGGGCTGTTGACCGCCGAGCGCGGCAGCGATCTGCTGGACAAGGCCTCCTGGACTAAGAGCCCGGTGCCGGTGTTCAAGACCTGCGCCGAGAACGGTCAGTATGGTCCGGGCCACAATTCATTCACCAAGTCCGAGGACGGCACCGAGGACCTGATGATTTACCACTGCCGCAACTACACGGAAATTAAGGGCGATCCGCTGTTCGACCCAAATCGCCACGCGCGCGTCGGTGTGGTCAAGTGGACCGCCGACGGTCCGGATTTCGGCGTGCCGGAACCTGATAATCTGTGGACCCCCACTACCACGGACGTGTTGCCCGCTGATGGTGGCCCGCTTGCGGGAACTCCGGCCGTAGGCCACTGAGGGGCGTGGCCGGAGGGGTCACCCCGTCTATAACCCCATCCATAAAGCTGGCTGTTGTCGTCGGCGTGTTACCGTTTGTACAACGATGAAAATAGCTGTATAATCAAAATTACAACGTTGCAAATGAGCAGGGAGGCTCAATCGAAAAGGATTCTTCCCATTCGGATTGCAACGAGGAGCGGTCCAGCGATGGTCCGTTGAGGAAAAGGAAGGAAACAATGTCTACATCCAGGCATCTTACCGGGTTGCGGCGCTTTGCCAAGGCTGCCGTAGCCGTGTGTGCGTCACTTGGACTTGTGCTTGCCGCCGGAGGCTGTGGTGCCTCTTCGGGTGAAAGCAAGACCATTTACTTCTGGAACAATCTGGTGGGCGATGACGGTCCTGCAATGCAGCGCATCGTCAAGGAATACAACGCCCAGAGCGATTACAAGGTCGTTTTCCAGCCGATGAACGGCGGCGATCTGACCACGAAGATCTATTCCGTGATGCAGACCGGCAAGAACATCCCCGACATCATCATCGGCGACCAGTTCCAGACCGCCGTTCTGCAGTCCCAAGGTCTGCTCGACACCATGGACGATTGGCAGAAGGTCGCCCCGGACCTCAAGGAGAGCAGCTTCCTGCCCGCCACTTGGAAGGGCGTCACCATCAATGGCAAGGCCTACGGCATTCCGCTGTATCTGTACCAGATGGCCATCTACTACAACAAGGACCTGGTCAAGAAGTACAACCTGCAGTACATCCTCGACGACGGGTTCGTCACCATCGACGAGATCAAGGACCTCAAGGGCAAGCTACCCAAGGGCACCTACGCGCTGACTTACGGCAATCTGCCGTGGGCCTTCATGTCCCTGCTGTACGGCGCGGGCGGCACGCTTGAGAACGATATGGACGACCTGACCAAGGACGTGTGGCGCAAGCCCATGGAGAAGCTCAAGGAAGCGTACGACGCCGGTGTGGTCGCCCCGATGGACGTCGACGGCGAGCAGGCGTTCGGTTCCGGCAAGGCCGTGTTCGCGCAGCTTGGCACGTGGGCGCAGGGCAATATGTCCAACACCTTGGGCGCCGACAAGATCGCGGAAGCCAACACCCTGCAGTACAGCGCCGACAATCCGGTGAACTTCTTCTACCAGTGCAACTGGATGCAGTTGAAGGATCCGCACCGCTCCGCGGCGAAATCCGCAGCCGCCGCCGACTTCGTCAAGTACGTGTACGAGCACTGGATGGATTGGTCTGAGGTCGGTTCCATCTCGCCGGCATACCGCGATCTGAACAACCCGAAGTACCAGAAGCTGATCCAGGCGTCCTTCACCAACAGCAAGAGGGAACGCGACTACATCAAGACCTCCAACTACCTCTACGGAGGCTATGCGACCGCTGGTTGGGGCACATACAACGACATCGTCTACGGCAATGTTGGTCTTGAAGAAGGTCTGAAGACCCTCGACCTCATGGCCCAGGGCCAAATCGAGATTCAGGAGGAATCGTGATGAGCAAGACATCTACGATCGGATCCGCAAAATCATCCATGAAGCGCAAGAACTCCATCTGGCACGCGCTGCCGTACATCGCTCCGCACTTCATCATCTTCGCCGTCTTCGGCATCATCCCGATTATCTTCGGCATTGGACTGGCGTTCACCCGCTGGAACATGGTCGGTGCGCCGAAGTTCGTCGGCCTGCAGAACTTCGCGAAGATCTTCGACCCCAGCACCTATTTCTACTCGATCTTCTGGCGTGATCTCGGCCACACTCTGCTCTTCGTGCTGGTCAGCGTGCCGCTGACCATCATCGTGCCGCTGCTGCTCGCCGTGGCGCTCAGCAAGAAGGGACTCAAGGGCGCTGGTCTGTTCCAGGCGATCTTCTACATCCCAGGTCTGATCTCCATCGCCGCCGGTGCACTGGTCTGGCGTATGGTCTTCAACTCCCAGTTCGGTCTGCTGAACACCACCTTCCACACCGACATCAACTGGCTCGGCAAGAACCCGTACGCATGGATCACCATCTTCGTACTCGTGCTGTGGGCCGGTATCGGCGGCAACCTCGTCATCTACCGTTCCGCGCTCTCCGGCGTGGACGAGAGCCTCTACGAAGCCGCGAAGGTCGACGGAGCCGGTCCGGTCAGGATCTTCTTCTCCATCACCCTGCCGGAAATCAAGCTGCCGTTGTTCTACACCACCATCATGACCACCACGGGCGCCTTCAACGTGTGGGGCCAGCCGGTCATGCTGACCAACGGCGGACCGAACTACCAGACCCAGGTGCTGCTGATGGATATCAGGAACCTCGCGTTCCCCGCCGGCCCTGCGGCCGCCGGCATGGCTTCCGCAATGGCATTGCTGCTGGGCATCATCCTGATGGCCATCGCCGCGATCCAGCTGATCTTCATGAATAAGGAGGACTGAAGATGTCCGCTGCAACCACAGTCAATGTCGCAAGCGCGGCAATTCCTGAAAACAAAACCAAAAAGGTCTCCCCGTCGCTGATCGCCGTCTATGTGGTGCTCGTCGTGCTGGCAGTCGTCTGGCTGCTTCCGGTGATCTACACCGTGACGACTTCGTTCAAGTCGGTGGCCGAATTCACCTCCAACGCGTTCAACTTCCTGCCCGCGAAGTGGGTGCTTGACAACTACATGACGCTGATCGAGGCATCCGCCAGCTACCCGGTCCTGAACTGGCTGGGCAACTCGCTGATTATCTCGACCGTGTTCGCAGTGCTGTCCGTGTGCATCGTCGCGCTCGCAGGCTTCGGCTATTCCCGTCTGAACTTCAAGTACCGCGATACGCTGTTCTTCGTCCTGCTGCTCATCTCGATGTTCCCTGCCGTGGTCAACATGATCCCGCAGTACCGCATCATCGCCTCCCTCGGCTGGGTCAACACCTACTGGGCCTGCATCATCCCTGGCCTGGGCAACGTGGCGAACATCTTCCTGGTGCGCAACTTCATGAAGGGCATCCCGAAGGAACTGGACGAGGCGGCCGAAATCGACGGCGCCACTGATTTCCAGATCTTCACCCGCATCATGCTGCCGGCCATCCGCCCGATTCTGATCGTCATCTTCCTGTTCAGCTTCACCGGCGCTTGGAACGACTTCCTGTGGCCGACCTTGGTGTTCAACGACATCAACAAGATGCCGGTCACCGCTGGTCTGCAGCTGCTGAGCAACCAGATGGGCCAGTACAACCAGATGGGCTCCCTGATGGCGGCCACCTGCATGGCCATCATCCCGACCCTGCTGCTGTTCCTGTTCGCGCAGAAGTACTTCCTGCAGTCCCTGAACATCACCTCCGGCCTCAAGGGCTGATACCGGCCGAGTGAGATAATGCACAGGTCCGTCCCCAAACGGACGGGCCTGTGATTTTATCTTTCCCGAGCTGCGCATCGCACATCGGATGAGGCCACACCACGGAAAGGACCGATATGAATCCGCAAGGCAACACCATGCAGCCGCCGGCACCATTGGCTCGCAAGGCGGAACGAGTGCTGATGACCATCGCCGCCGCCTACAACGTGATCATGGCGTCCATCACACTGTTCATGTTCACCAGCTGGTTCAAAGGCCAAGCCTACGATCTGCTGGAACATAACGGTTTGCTGAAAACGGACTATTCCGCGGTGGACAACGCCTCGACGGTGGTGGGCATCTACGCGCTGCTGGTGCTGATTATCGGCATCGTCAGCTTCATCATGTCCATGCGGTGTCTCGCTCCCGGCACCACCAGCCGGTGGGTGATCATCTGGCTGGCAATCGTGGTGGTCTTCTCCCTGGGCACGATGGACCTCATCGGCCTTGCACTGTATTCCATCACCTTGGTCATCTATCTGGCCCGCAACAAGGCCATCGCGGCGCAGCAGGATGCGATCCGCACATGGGCCCGCACGCATCAGGGCTAATCTTCCTTCCCGAAGAAAGCTGTCGCTCTCGTGGCGGCGGCTTTCTTCGTATCCGCGCATGTTGACGCGGTACGTTATCGAACACGCAATTCACTTATCCAATTCATTCATTCACAACCACAAGGTGGGACCATGACCGACACAACCGACGACTACGGTTACCTGCTCGTCCACTTCATCGAGGATCCGGACGGCTACGCCGAGAAGATTTACATGGATATATCCGATGGAGACAATCCGCACCGTTGGGTGCCGCTCAACGATGGAAAGCCTGTGCTGGCTTCGCATCTCGGTACCACAGGCGTGCGCGATCCGCATATCATCCGCAATCCCGACACCGGCACGTGGTATATCATCGCCACCGATCTGCGTGTGTTCGGAGGCGACGGCGGCGGCTGGTACGAGTGGAGCCACCACGCCAGCACGAATCTCATCATCTGGGAATCCGACGATCTGCTCCATTGGAGTGAGCCGCGCATGCTCGACGTGTCCCGCAAGCCGGACGGCTCCCATCTGGAGCTTGGTATGGCTTGGGCATGCGAATGCCTCTGGGTGCCGGACTACTATCCGCAAGGCCATCACGGTGGGCGCGGCGCATTCGTCATGTATTGGTCCAGCACCGTGTTCAATGATGCGGACAAGGCTCACGACGACAAGAACGTTTACTGCACTGTGCTGTGGGGCGCCACCACCGATTTCACGCAGGACACGTTCGAATATGGTGGCGTGTTCATTGACAACCACGGTGACGCCATCGACACCACGATGATCCAACGTCCGCTGCCTGATGGTGGTGTGCGCACGTACCGCATCACCAAGGACAACGCGCATGGCACCGGCATCTGGATGGACCGCACCGACGCGAAGCGCTGGTGGGAGCCGGGAACGGCTTGGACCAAGGTGCAGGACCGGATTGGCGCAGGCTACGTGCCGGACGGCAACCCCGGCGGCGTGGAAGGTCCTGCGGTGTTCGCCAACCACCACAACAACGGTGGACCGGACGACGAATGGTACTTGTTCGTGGACGTGATTCCGTCGATCGGATACCGGCCGATGGTCAGCCGCGATCTCGATCAGGGCTGGGTGCCGTTGCAGGCGGACGATTACTTCCTCACCGCGCATACGAAACACGGTGGCGTCGCCTCGCTGACGCGCGCCGAATACGACCGTCTCGCCCAGCATGTGCATGCATTCTGACGAACGACGTTGACGACCGTGCGCCCGCGTGTGCACGCGGCAAAACCAAGGGGGCTTCCCGGAATAACCGGGAAGCCCCCTTTGCGTGTTCGCTGACCGCGACGGCAATCGCAGTCAGCGACTGCTATTGCTGCGATGTATCGCCATTGGCGCCGTTATTACCGGGATTATCGTCACTGGTTCCTCCGCCATGCCACCGTTGGTGTCGTTACCGTCGCCGTTAGCGGGATTATCGCCACTATTACCGCCGTCGCCACCGCCCTGACCGGTATTCTGCGTTTCCTCGGTCTGATTCGGCGTGGTCTGTTGGGTGTTCTCCTCGGTGCGCGGAGTCACGGTGGTCTGCTGCTTTCTAGTCCAGGTCTTCTGCGCGCCGGTGCCCCACGTACCGTCCGGTCCGCCGACCTTGCCGTTATCGGTGGCGTCGGGGAACGTTTCGTTCGGCGTGTCGGCAAGGGCCTGCTTCATGTATTCGGTGAACAGATGCACGGGGTAGTCGCTGCCGCCGGTCCATCGGCCGAACGAAGGGATCTGCTGCGGATTGCCGTTGGCGTCCGGATACCACATCGCCACAGAAGTCAGCATGGACGGCGTGTAGCCGATGAAGCTCGCTGCGTTGGAATCGTTTGCGGTGCCTGACTTGCCGGCAATGGTGTGCCCAGTGGCACGCGCCTCGGTGGCGGTGCCTCGCTGGACCACGCCGGTAAGCGCCTTCGTCACGAGATTCGCGTTGTTCGCTTCGAACGTCTGCTCCGCCGAGGTCGGCGCGTTGTACAGGTCGGTGCCGTTCGCCGTCTGCACTTGGGCAACGATATGCAGCGTCGGCTTGTTGCCTTGGTTGGCCAGTGTGGCGTATCCCTGCGTCATGTCCTTGAGGGTCAGGCCGTTGTTGCCGAGCACGGTGAACGGGTTGGAACCATCCAAAGACGAATCGTCAACGCCGGCCTGCCGTGCGGTTTCGGCGATTTTCTGCGCGCCGAGCTTGGTTTGCAGATCCATGTACACGGTGTTCGAGGATTGTTCCGTCGCCGTGTACAGGTTCACGTATCCCAGATTCTCGCCGCCGTAGTTGCTCACCGTTTCGGTGATGCCCGGGAACGTCCGGTACGAGTTGCCGTTGAAGTACGTGTTGAGGCTGACGCCTTCGTTGACGGCTGCCAGCAATGCGAACGGCTTCATGGTGGAGCCGACTTCGTACGTTGCCTGGGTGACGTTGTTGAGCTGCTTGGTCAGGTAGTCGTCTCCTGCGTACAGCGAGATGATGGAACCGTCCTTGGGGTTCACCGACAGCGCGCCGAACTGCATGCCGTCGGGCACGATGCCTTGCATGCCGTTTTGGGAGGGACTGATGGTGGAGAACATCAGGTCCTGCTTCGATTTGTCAATGGTGGTGACGATTTTGTAGCCGCCGGTTTCCAGGTCCTGCTTGCTGAACGCCTTGGTGTTGACGAGTTCGTTCTGCACCATCGTCAGCAGGTATCCGTTCGGTCCGGACATCTGGTTGTTCTGTTGGATTTCGATGGTTTGCGGGAATTTCGCGGCTTTCTTCTCGTCCGGCGTGATGTAGCCGTCTTCGTCCATGATGTTCAGCACGCGCTTGTAACGTTTTTCGGCTTGCTTGGGATTCACGTCGGGGGTCCATACGCTCGGCGCGGGAATGATGCCGGCAAGCATGGCCGCTTCGGAGAGCGTCAGATCCTTCGCGTCCTTGCCGAAGTACGCTTTGGCCGCTGCCTGGATGCCGTATGCGCCACGGCCGAGATAGATGGTGTTCATGTAGTTGCACAACACCTGGCTCTTGTCCTGTGCTTGGGCGATTTTGACCGCCAGGAACGCCTCACGCAGTTTGCCCACGTACGAGGTGGTTTCGCCCAGATAATAGCGTTCCGCATACTGCTGGGTGATGGTGGAACCGCCCTGCCTGCTGCCGGTGGTCAGGTTGTTGTAGAACGCGCGTGCGATGCCGATCGGATCGATGCCCTTATTGGTGTAGAAGGAGCGGTCTTCCGATGCCACGATCGCGTTGCCGACGTAGTCGGGCAGGTCTGCGCAGCTGATGATTTCGCGGTTCTGTTCCGCATAGCTGCCGATTGGCGTGGTGCCGTCGTTGTAGTACACGGTCGTCTTTTCGGCCAGCGCGAACTTTTCCGGCTGCGGGATTTCCGTGGTGGTGTACATGTAGGCGAACAGGCCGATGCCTGCCGCGATGAGCGCCGCGAAGATGCCGAGCACCCATTTGAGCACGAGATGCTTGTGTTTTCTGGTCTTTTTGGGTGCGCGATGCGAAGTGTGCTTCGGCCCCTGGGGCGGCTTGCTCAGCACTTCTCCATGGACCCCGTAGGTGGTGCCCACCCGTGGCGTCGTGGACGTTGCGCTGCCGCTGCGGGCGCTTTTTGAGCGTGAGCTGACACTTCGTGTTCGTGAAACCATGGCTTCCACCGTAGCCGAACGACCTGAAAAACAAGGGTGTAGATAGTGCTGTCCGACTGGAAAAACATGTTTTTGCGCAGCTTTTTTACAAATCGACAATCTGTTGACGACTGCCGTAATATGGCCGTTTTTCAGTGATTTTTCAGTTTACAATGCGGTTGTGGGTATGCTTGGGGATTGGTATACCTGCAAAACGCATAACAGAGGAGTCGTTTTCAGATGAGCATTCGAGTGGCTATCGCCGGCGTGGGCAATTGCGCCTCGTCGCTGGTGCAGGGCGTTGAGTATTACAAGGACACCAAGGACGAGGATAAGATTCCCGGCCTGATGCACAACAATTTCGGTGGCTACCGCGTGCGTGACATCGAATTCGTCACCGCGTTCGACGTGGATGCGCTGAAGGTGGGCAAGGATCTGTCCGAGGCGATTGGCGCTTCTCAGAACAACACCATCAAGTTCGCGGACGTGCCGAATCTGGGCGTCGAGGTGCTGCGTGGCCCGACTAACGACGGCTTGGGCGAATACTACCGCCAGATGATCGAAGAGTCGGACGCCGAACCGGTGGACGTGGCCCAGGTGCTGCGTGACAAGAAGGTCGACGTGCTGGTTTCCTACCTGCCGGTTGGTTCCGAGAAGGCGGACAAGGCTTACGCTCAGGCCGCTATGGACGCTGGCTGCGCGTTCGTGAACTGCCTGCCGGTGTTCATCGCCTCCGATCCGGAGTGGGCGCAGAAGTTCCGTGACGCTGGTGTGCCGATTGTCGGCGACGATATCAAGTCGCAGGTCGGCGCCACCATCACGCACCGCGTGCTGGCCCGTCTGTTCGAGGATCGCGGTGTGCGTCTGGATCGTACGTACCAGCTTAACGTCGGCGGCAACATGGACTTCATGAACATGCTGCAGCGTTCCCGCCTGGAATCCAAGAAGATCTCCAAGACCCGCGCCGTCACTTCCGTGGTGCCGCACGAGATGGATCCGCACAACGTGCATATCGGCCCGTCCGATTACGTGGCTTGGCTTGACGACCGCAAGTTCGCCTTCGTGCGTCTTGAGGGCACCACGTTCGGCGATGTGCCGCTGAACCTCGAATACAAGCTCGAGGTGTGGGATTCCCCGAATTCCGCCGGTATTGTGATCGACGCCGTGCGTGCGGCCAAGATCGCGCTCGACCGTCATCTGGCCGGCCCGATTCTGGCTCCGAGCTCCT
>OJOV01002021.1_pt1 | contig 14044 bp, 7 predicted proteins | sample 1598281 | NCBI WGS metagenome assembly OJOV01 (sample SAMN03922469, study PRJEB24848) | human gut metagenome | isolation source: stool sample | host: Homo sapiens | place: Germany | collected 2010-11
TTATTTTTCTATGCGGGGGAAGCATGTCTGAATTGTCAGCGGATGATAATATATACAAAGTAGATAACTCTGTAGTGGCAGTTGCAGAGATGATAGAGAACAATACGGATAAGGAGAATCCGGTAATATTATGTGATGCGGAGATGTATTACTGGATACGCCAGTATGACCCCAAACTGGTTATACCAGTGACCAATAAAATAATGGATCTTTATCAATTTCAGTCGCCGGATAAGATTGATCTGGCAGAAGAGAAAAAAAGCTGGAAAAATGCGGTTTCAATGTTTATGCATGGTGTAGAAATCGATGTTGATATTGCAAATAAAATCTTTGAGGATAAAGAGATAGATTTTGTGGTTTGTAATAAGGAGTACTATTCTGATTTTTATCTGAGTTATTTAAATCTAAGTTATGTTGATTCTGTAGATGGATATGAGTTGTATCGCTGTATCAGTAATTGAAAGGGGACAAAAGAAGTTGCTTTTAATTTTAAAATTTCTGGCAATGGCATTGATGTGGTACATCGCGCCTGTTGCAGCGGGATATATTGCAGAACAGTTATTGAAAGAAAAAAGAAAACGCAATCTGCATAGATATTTAATGGGAAACATGATTTTATTTGCCCTCTTTTTTTTAATAGCCCAAATAGCAATTTTTTATAAACTGACATTATCGGTACTTACGCGGATATGGATGATTGTCGTGGCACTTGTATTGCTCATTGCTATAGTAATGATGATCCGGAATCGAAAAAAGATCAGATTACTGCCGGATACATCGGAAATGAAAAACATTATTTTGGCTGTGATTGCGATATTGGTACTGAGCGCATTTAGTGTGGTGTGCGTCCCTGCAGATACGGACGATTATACAGTACAGTCTGTTCTTACAATGTATACAACAGATACACTGTATGTATACAGTCCGACATCGGGAAGGACACAGATGCTCTCTGTGGAAAAAGAACTTCTTGATGAGATGGCAGGATCACCGGTCGATGCGTATTATGCGGTATGTGTTGAAATATGCAGGATCAATCCGGCAAAGTTTATTCATCTGGTGATTCCGTTTTTTGTATTTCCAATTTACTTTTGCATTTATGCAGCATGGGCAGATTGTTTGTTTCAAAAGGATACAAAGAAAAAATACCTGTTTATGACGGTGATATGGCTGCTTTATATTACTCCTTTATTTATGGATAAGGCATTTTATTATGGTATTTTTCAACATGGATGGAATGGTCAGACTTTATTTTTCCTTGGAGTGCTGCCATGGACGGTGCTGCAGCTTTTGGGAGAAGAAAAAGAAACACGGTGTTTCAATGAATTTGGTCAGATATTTATGATCCTGACCTATGCAGCAGTGGCGCTTTCAGGTCAGTTGATGTATCGAAAGGGATTTTTTATTGTAACGTTTGTGTGGGTGTCCGTAGTGATTATGGCGGGTATTATGAGGTGGAAAAATGATAGCAGCATTTGAGGCGCTCAGAAGTGAATTCCGCAGTGCGGGAGCGGAGGGAATCAGTCTGGCTCTGGTAGGGTTTGCCATTCTTTTTTTTATAGCTGAAAAAAATCGCATCAATGAAAATAAGAATAAGCTGGTAAAATACGAAATATTATGTTTCCTTCTGATTGCAAATCCGTTTGGTTATACATGTATCAACAGTTTTTGGATGCAGAATGAATATAGAAAGATGTTTATGATTCTTGTTCCAGCGGTTATAGTGGCGGCATTTGTTGTAGAATTGACATCAGGATATCAGCATACATGGGCAAAAGCATTGTGCCTGACCGGATGTGCGGGATTTGTAATTTTAAGTATGTATTTTTTATTTACACAGCCTAAAATACAGGTGATAGAAAATCAATATAAAGTGCCGGATAAGGTGGTTGAGCTGGATTCTTTATTACGCGAAGAAAATCATGATATTAAGAATATGATCGCCCCCAGGGAAGTATGCAGCTGGATTCGTGAAATAAATGAATCGGTGCAGTTGTTATACGGTGAGGATCTGATCAATCATATGATACAGGATGATTATACATTTGAAGAGGAAGAAGAAAAAGAATTTATTGAAGAATGTAAAACAATTGTGGCAGTTCCTGATGCGGTAGAACATCAGTTGGAAGTTGCGGAAAAATATGGCAGCAACTGTATTGTTTTGGAAAAATCCTATGATGATCAGAAAAAAATGCAGGAGGCTGGATACACATATTATGGGCAGACAGATGATTATACAGTATATTTTAGAGAATAGAAAATGAAATGCACAAAGAAAACAAGGAGGAAGATCCAGATGAAAAAAAGACATCAGGCAGGGAAGAAAATTGCCGCATGGCTTATGGCATTGAGCCTGTGTATGACGGCGGTCCCGGCAGAGCAGGTGGTATATGCAGCCGGCGGGCAGAATGAAACAGAAGTGACGGAACTGACAGAGAATCCGGAAACAGCAGAGAACACCGAAGCGCTGGATGATTCTGAAACAGCAGAGAGCGAAGACACAGAGGATAACGGGGAAGAGAACACTTCTGAGGCGGTGGAAACTGACAGTACCGAAAACGAGTCCGAGACAACCGAAAATACGGAAAGTGTGAAGGATACTGAGGCAACAGAAAGTACCGAAGTGACGGAAATTTCCGAGACAACCGAAAGTACGCAGGAAGTGGAAAATTCTGAGATGACCGAAACGGAAAATACAGAATCGGTTATCGGGGATACGAAATCTGAGGACACGGAAACAGAAGAGAGCGAGGAAGTTGTAAGGAAAGACGGGAACGTGACACCGGGAAGTACTTATGCAACGGCGGCATCTATCGGATTAAATACAACTTACAAAGCAACGACATCGAGAAAATCAGTTACACACTGGTATAAATTTACGATGAGCAAGGCAGGTATGGTGCAGTTGAAATTTGCACATGCAAATTTATCGAGTACGAGCAACAGCCCAGCCTGGAAAATTGATTTTATTGCAGATCAGTTTGGCGGAATGGTTTCTGTGAACAGCGGTCTTAAGGATACACAGAATCAGACGGCGAAGATAGGACTGGAAGCCGGTACTTATTATGTGCAGGTTACCGGACTTGGAGTGCTTACGATAGGATCAAGCGATTACAGCTTTAGTGTACAGTATGAAGATATTTACTGTGAAACGGAACAAAATGACTCCATTTCCACAGCAGACAATTATACGAAACTTGGACAGACGATTACAGGAAGTATTTCTTCTACTTCTGATACCGATTATTACAAGATTACATCGGCTGCAAAAGGATATCTTTCATTTCAGTTACAGCATGATAAAGTGAGCAGTAAGCTCGCAACGGATATTTACAGTGTAGCAGTCTGCGATGCTTCTGGAAATACGATCTATACAATGACGAGCAGGACGGATGAGGAGAAAACAGAGTCTGTCAATTTCGGACTTGCGGCAGGAACTTATTATCTGAAAGTGTCGGGCATGACATATCTGAATGCGTCTGGATCTTTTGCAATCTATGGGACAAACGGAGAAACCTACAAGCTGAATGCCTCCTGGACAAACGCAGACAACTGGGAGAGCGAGAGCAACGATACTTACGATACTGCCAATACGGCTGTTTCCGGTATCACGTACAGCGGCGACATCCGTACCTACAGTGATGTGGATTATTTTAAGACAACACTTTCTGCAAATGGTTACATCAATGTGAAACTGACACATCCGGTTGTAAGTGGTCAGGAGACCACAAATATGTTTGTGTTCAGTGTGATCCGAAAGGTAGATAAAGATCAGTATACAGAAGTTTACACTACAAACATCCGCGGCGGGGATACCAGTGTTTCCACACCGAATCTCGGACTGCCAAAAGGTGAGTATTATGTCAAAATTGCAGGAACCGGAAATTCAGCAGGAACATTATTAAGCGGTACCAGTTATCCGGTAAACTATGACGTATGCATCAAAGCAAAAACGGCTGGTGACAGAGAGGTGGAGTCGAATGATTCTGCTGCTACTGCAAACAGTGTGAAGAACGGAAAAACCTATTATGGAAGTATCAGCAGTTCTTCGGACAAAGATTACTACAAGATCAAAATGTCAAAAGCGGGTTATCTGCAGTTGAAATTCGGACATAAAAACAATCAGAGCACGTCAAGCTGTTATAATGTTGTTCTTTACAATAAGGATAACAGTGAAATATATAAATTTACAAGCACAGGAACAGAGACATCCTTCACAACCTGTAAATTAGGACTGGGTGCCGGGGAATATTATGCATGTGTCAGCCAGGCTTCTACCCTGTACACCGGGGATTACACGATCTGCATGACACAGAAAGCGGCTTCCGGTTGGGAGACAGAGAACAACGGTGACTGGGCAACTGCAGATAACATAAAAGTCGGCAAAGCGGTAAACGGTGTGATCACAGGATATACGTCAGATGAGGACTGCTATCGCTTTACACTCACAAAAGCGCAGTATATCAATTTCAGCCTGGCACATGAGAAGATCAATGATTCGGGAAGAAGCTGGTATGTGACATTATATAATGCAAATGGCAAGCGGTTTTATCAGAATTATGATCATATCTATTGTTATGCCGGCAGTACTTATACAGAGTCACCTGCTGTCAAATTAAGCAAGGGAACCTATTATCTGAAAGTACAGGCATATGCGAAAAATGCAGTGGAAAAAGAGTACACACTCTGCGTCAATAAGATTGAAAACAGAAAAACAAGTGTAACTTCCGTAAAATCCACAGCATACAATAAACTGAAAGTTTCATGGAAAGTTGTACCGGCTGCAGCCTCCTATCAGATCTATCGCAGTACAAAGAAAGATGGCGATTACCAGCATATCAAGACTATCGACAGTGTGGGCACCAGTTCCTGGACAGACAGCAGTGTAAAAACCGGAAAAACATACTATTATAAGATCAAGACGGTTGTTAAGACACAGAATGGAGAACAGACCAATGGATTTTCGAATGTAAAATCTGCAAAGGCGGTTCCGGCAAAGACGACGTTAAAGGCAAAAGCGTCGGATGCAAAGAATGTAAAACTGACCTGGTCAAAGGTAAAAGGTGTAAGCGGTTATGAGATCTACCGCAGCAACAGTAAAGATGGAAAATATAGTAAAGTAAAGACCATATCCAAAGGTAGTACGACATCTTACAAAAACGGTAAATTGAAAAAATCGACGACCTATTATTATAAGATCCGTGCATACCGCAAAGTGAATGGGAAGAAAGTATATGGAAGTTATTCTTCCGTTGTTTCCGTAAAGACAAAAGCAAAATAGATGTGAAAAGAGATACTCCGGCGGGATCATCCTGCCGGAGTATTTTTAAGATTTTATGAAAATTCTGGCAAGATATATTCAACGGGTTAGTTTTATGATAAAATAAACGGCAGATGTGAAGTGCAAAGACATCAGTAAATATACAAGAGGATAACAGGAAAATGAAAAAACGGATTTTAGCAGTAATCATGGCAGTCTGCGTGAGTATGACAGCACTGCCGGCAGATGTGCGTGCGGCAGAAGATGGCGCAGTCCAGACAGAAAGCACGCAGGCAATGGAAACGTCATCAGCGGAAGAGGCAGCTGTGACAGAAGAGGCATCTGAAACGGAAAATGATGAGACGGAAACATCATCCGAATCAGAGACAACGGAAACGGGGGAGTCTTCCGAGACGGAAACCGGAGTAATGGAAACAGAAGAGACTGCGGAAACGGAGACCGGGGCAGTGGAAACAGAAGAACCGGCCGAGACAGAAACGACCAAAACAGAAAGTACGGAAACAGAGACCGCAGAGACGGAAACGGCTGAAACGGAGACAGAGGAGCCGGCCGAGACGGAAACGATCGAGACAGAAAGTACGGAAACAGAAACTGAGACTGAGACAGAAACAGTCCAGGCAGCAGAAATGAACTATATGATGGTAGAGTCCCCGTATGTCGAAACACCGGGCACCCAGAATGTGGTTTTAAGCCTTGGAACAGGGAATGAGCAGCTTTCCGATATTGTTCTGAATTATCAGAATCTGACCACCGGAAAAACCTATCAGGTCAAAGCAGCCGGAACAGAAGAAGATATGATCCGTTTTACCATGGATTTTTCTGAAAATGGACAGGCAGGAGAGTATCAGATCACTTCCGTGCAGTTTACACAGGAGAAAACAAAACAGGAAATCCTGCTATCAGACCTTGGCATGGATGTAAGATTTGGTGTCAATGAACAGGCAGAGACGAACCCGGATCAGGTACTTTATGATGAAGATGCCTATGCGGATGTGGATGCTGATGTTGTTACTATGAGCGCAGATGGAGAAGTTATTTCCGAAAACACTGTGGAAAATGTGCTGGAGCAGGGAATCTCAGAGGCTGTCGCCAGTGTTGCAGATAACTTAAAAGGTGCGAACAGTAATGTGAAAGTCGTACTCGATCCGGGACATGATGGCACCCATGCAGGAGCATCCGGTTTTGGAGTACAGGAAGCGGATCTGACACTTAAGATCGCCACATATTGTAAAGAAGAATTATCTACCTATAATGGTATTACTGTTTATATGACAAGAGAGAGTGCAAGCTGTCCGGCAGGCGGCGGAGATTATATTGCATGTCTGGATGCCCGTGCAAACCTTGCAAAGAATGTGGGGGCAAATGTGTTAGTAAGTTTCCATTTAAATACTGCAAACGGAACAGCGAGAGGTGTGGAAGTTTATTATCCGAACAGCAACTATAATGCACAGGTAGGAAGCAATGGACAGGCACTTGCAAAGAAAATATGCGATAAATTGGCAGCACTTGGATTGAATTATCGTGGAACTTTGATTAGAAATGCATCTTATGATAAATATCCGGATGGTTCTGCAGCAGATTATTACGGTCTGATCCGTCGTTGTAAAAATAATGGCATTCCTGGTCTGATCATCGAGCATGCCTTTTTGGACAATGCAAATGATTATTATACATATTTAAGTTCTGATGAAAAATTAAAGGCACTCGGTGTTGCGGATGCAACTGCGATCGCAGAGTATTTCGGTCTGACAAAAGGAGCAAAGACCGTAACGCTCAATTACACGCAGTCGAGAGCGGATGGTAGTCTTAGATTAAAATGGACAGGTCTCGATAATGTCGATTATTATGAAATTTATCGTAATACTGTGAATGATACAAACTATCCTAAGATTGACGAAGTATCGGATGCTACATCTTATATTGATGATACCGTAAAGGCAGGGACAAAATATTACTATCTGGTCCGTCCGGTATTTAACGATGGAACTGCAGGAGAGTATTCTAAACCCATCTCAGGTGTGGCATTAGGAAAAACAAACCTCACAAAGATCAAGGCAAAGAGTGGAAAGAAGATTACCCTGACCTGGAAAAAGGTTTCTAAAGCAGAGGGATATCTGATCTATCGTCAGGACAGCAGTGACAGTAAATTTTATCAGATTGGCACGGTAAAATCCGGCAGTACACTCACTTACACAGATACTGTAAAATCCAATAACAAAACATATACCTACAAAGTACAGGCTTACAATACAAACAATGGCAGACAGGGTGTCGGTGCATATTCTTCCACAAAATCTGCAAAGACACTTGCAAAAGCAAAAATTACAGGAATCACATCCTCGGATGAGGAAGTATTAAAAATTTCCTGGAAAAAGGTAAGCGGTGCAAAGGGATATATCATCTCCCGCAGCACAAAGAAAGATAGTGGTTATAGTGAAATAGATACAGTATCAGGAGAAAAGACAACATCCTACACAGATGATACTGTAAAAGCAGGAAAGACCTATTACTATAAGGTCGAAGCATATAATGTCAACAGCGGTACAAAAGGATACGGCGGTGCATCAGACGCGGTGGCAGGAAAAACTGCAAAGCGCACAAAAATCACATCAATCGTTTCCACAAATGAAAAGACCTTGACGATCAAGTGGAATAAGATCACAGGAGCTTATGGTTATCGCATCAAACGAAGTACCGATGAAGATGGTACTTACAAAGTTGTTAAGACGATTAAATCCGGAAACACGACCAGCTACAAAGACACCAGTGTAAAAGCAGGAAAGACCTATTATTACACGGTTGAGACTATGGTAAAGACAGGAGACAATATCTGTTATAGCGGTGATTCAGCGTCCATGGAAGGAAGAACAGCGAAAAAGGCAAAGATCAAGTATGCTGTTTCAAATGGAAGTAATCAGATTGAAGTAAACTGGGGAGCAGTGAGCGGTGCCTACGGCTACCGGATCAAACGCAGTACGTCAAAGAATGGTACTTATAAAGTGGTTGCCACTTTAAAAGGAAAAAATAATACGACCTATCAGGATAAAAAGTTAAAAACTGCAAAGACCTACTATTATAAGATAGAGACGATCAACAAGGTAAATGGCAAAAAAGGATACAGCGGTAATTCGGCAGCTGTGTCGGCAAAGACTTTGAAAACTACATCCATTACAGCAGTAAAGGCAACCGGAAGTACTTCCGTAAGACTGGAATGGAAAGCTGTGGATGGGGCATCCGGTTATCAGATTTACCGGAGTACGTCAAAAGACAGTGGTTATAAAAAGGTCGGACAGGTCAAAGGTAAAAATACGAAAAAATATGAGGATAAAACATTAGAAGCCGGAAAAACTTACTATTATCAGGTTCGTGCATATAAGAGCAACAGTGCTAAAAACGGTGTGGCATCTTTCTCAAAAGCACAGAAGGCATGGACGATCAAACAGGTGGTATTCTCCCAGATCACAAGTGACAGCAAAAATCAGGTCACACTTGGCTGGAAGAAAGTTTCAAAAGCACAGGGGTATGATATTTACCGGAGCGACAAGTCAAACAGTGGATTTGAAAAGATCGCTTCAATTTCATCTGGATCTACACTGACTTACACGGATAAGGGCATAAAGAGCGGCAATACGTATTACTATAAAATTGCAGCAACTTATAAGATCAAAGGCAGTGCAGGCAGAGGAAGTTATAGTAAGGTAACAGAGGTTGCAGTCTTAAAACAGGGAAGTATTTCTTCTATCACACTCGGAGATAATAATGTATTAAATATCTCATGGAACAGTGTTGCAAATGCAAGTGGCTATGAACTTGCCGGTGCAATCAGTGAAAAAGGAAGCTATACCACGTTACAGACTTCCGGTGCAACTTCCTTTACACACAGTAATCTGACACAGGGAACAACCTATTACTATAAAGTAAGAGCATATAAGGACTTAAGCAGCGGAATCCGTATGTATGGTCCATGGTCAGCGGTGAAATCAAAAGCAGCAGCTCATGAGATCATGGGTACAAGCAGTGTGACGGTAGATCAGATGGTATCTTATTATAATAAACGATATACATTCCCGGCAGATACTTACCGTGACAAGGGAGCAGATTCCGCGGAAGCGTTCTTTAAGATTTTAAAAGAAGAGGCAGAAGCAGAGGGTGTAAGAGCGGATGTATTGTTTGCACAGGTGATGTTAGAGACCGGTGGACTCACATTCGGTGGTGATGTGCAGGCGAGCCAGTGCAACTTTGGCGGACTCGGTGCAGTCGGTGGCGGTGCTGCGGGGGAAACCTACGCAGACGTAAGAACCGGACTCCGTGCACAGGTACAGCACTTGAAAGCGTATGCAAGTACCGAGGGATTGAATAATGCATGTGTGGATACCCGTTTTCAGTATGTATCGCGTGGAACAGCCAGATATGTCGAATGGCTTGCAATTCCGCAGAATCCGTATGGAAAAGGCTGGGCAGCAGATGCAGATTATGGTACGAAGCTGCTTCGGATCATGAATAGTTTATAAAAATAATCAGGGAAAAAACAGAAGGGCTGTGGAAAATGGAGACAACATTTTCTACAGCCTTTTGGCATGTCATAGAATACATGCCACAGAATGGGGATTCTATGGCGGGAAAACTTGCAAAGAACAGCTAATTTTGGTATAATACGCCGGTATATAGACAATGGATCCTATGCTTCAAAAGCAGATCTGTTGCCATGAACAATGATTGAAAAGAGAAGATATGAAAAAAAGAAAAGGCTATAAACATTTATTGAATTATTGTGCGAACTTAATCATGATTCTTTTTGAGATGATGTGTTTTTCATACGTCTGGTTCGTCTACTATAATCCATTGATGACCAATAAATTTGGAGAACGTGGTCACTGGGGAGTTATCGGACTGTATGTTTTACTGGCATTTTTCTTTACGCAGAGTCTGGGTGGTTTTCATATTGGGTATCTGGAAGCTTCCGATATATTCAGTTCACATGCATTGGCAATTATTATGAGTGCGGTTGTGGAATATTTTATTGTCGTTTTAGCAGTGCGAAGCTATGTATCGGTGTACCCGCTGGTATGTATGGCAGCGATCGAGATCGTATTCAGTATTATTTGGACCATGCTGGTGCGAAGTTTATACCAGAGGCTTTATCCGCCAAGAAGAATGCTGGTTATCTATGGCAATTATCCGCCGGATGATCTGATTGCGAAGATTAATTCAAGAAAAGATAAGTATAATATCTGTATGTCCGTAAGTTATAAGATCGGATATGTTAAATTATATACGATGGCGAAGGAATACGAAGCGGTGGTGCTGTGTGATCTGCCTGCAGAGGCGAGAAACCAGATTATGAAATACTGCTATCAGGAGTCCATCCGTACCTATGTCACACCTAAGATTTCAGATATCCTTTTAAGTGCGGCAGATGATATTCACCTGTTTGATTCCCCGTTGCTGCTGCTTCGCAATGAGGGACTCACGATCGATCAGAGATTCTTTAAAAGAATTGAGGATATAGTATTTTCCCTGATCGGGATCATCATTTCATCCCCAATCATGCTGATCATAGCAATATGTATCAAATTGTATGACGGGGGTCCGGTATTTTTCAAACAGCCGCGATACACCAGAGACAATGAAGTTTTTATGGTGTTAAAATTCCGCAGTATGTCAGTCCATGATGCAGACAGCAAGATCACCAAAAAAGATGATGCGAGGGTGACTCCGGTCGGAAAAGTGATCCGTGCAGCCCATGTGGACGAGCTTCCGCAGCTGTTTAATATTTTAAAGGGTGAAATGTCTCTGGTGGGACCAAGACCGGAGTGGAAGACGGTTGTAGATAAATATGTGGAAGTTGTTCCGGAGTTTGCACTGCGCACAAAGGTCAAAGCCGGACTGACCGGATATGCACAGGTATATGGCAAATACAGCACGACTCCTTATGATAAAGTGCGTCTGGATATTAAATATATTGAGAATTATTCTCTCTGGCTCGATCTGAAACTAATTCTTCTGACAGTTAAGATCCTGTTTAAAAAGGATAAGACCGAAGGCGTAGATGAGTATCAAAGTAATGCATTGCGTAATGAAAGTGCAGACAAAGATAAGAAGCAGGTGTGAGATAGATGTATAATGAAGGAAAAGTCAGTATTATTGTTCCGGTTTACAATGCAGAGAACTTTTTGCACAGGACAGTGGACAGTATCCTGGCACAGACCTATGAAAACTGGGAGCTGCTGCTGGCAGACGACTGTTCGACCGATCAGAGCAGAGATATTATGAAAAGTTATACAGATGAGCGGATTCACTGCTTTTACTGTGAAAAAAATTCGGGACCCGCAGGTGCGAGAAATCTTGCACTCCGTAAGGCATCGGGACAATATATTGCCTTTTTGGATGCGGATGATTTCTGGCTGCCACAAAAGTTAGAAAAGCAGATTTCATTTATGAAAAAAGGAAATTATCCGTTCAGCTTTACCAGCTACGAATTTGCGGATGCAAATGCCGTCCGCAGCGGAACGGTCGCACATGCACCGGAAAGAGTCGGTTACCAAGAGATCTTAAAAAGCTCAACAATCGCACCGAGCACGGCAGTGTTAGACCGTAACCAGATCGATACAGAACTGATCTATATGCCCGAGAATGTCAGGCTGGAAGATGCAGCCACCTGGATGCAGATCATGAAAACGGGAGTTGTGGCATATGGTCTGGACGAAATCCTTACCATATACTGCCGTCATAAGGGAGCTTATTCTGGAAATAAATTAGATGCGGTATGGGGAAAATGGAAATTATACCGCAACGTGGAGAAGTTCTCTTTCTTCAAAGCAGCGTATTATGTGTGCGTCAATACCTGGGCAGCAGTTATCAGGAGATTATAGGATGCAGGGGAGGGATGTACTTGCGGTGTCCTATGGTTTGTGATAAAATTATTTTCGGTATGAAATATATGCTGTGTGTGTCAGCATTTAAGGAAAAATAAATATGGCAGAAATTATTGCAGAATGGAAGAAAATATTAGTGGCATATATTGCAAAACTGTGTTTTCTTCCCTTTCATATTTTTAGAATAAAGAAAAACAGGATCATGTTTACCAGCCTTACAGGCGGTAATTATATGGAGTATTCCTGCAATCCGAAATATATATATGAGTGTTTGAAAAAACAGACAAAAGACAATTATGAAATAATATGGGCAGTCAGATGTCCGGAAAAATATCAGTTTTTTAGGGATGAGAATGTACGTCTGGTGACACATTTTTCAATCAGATGTTTTTTTTATTTGTTAACATCAAATGTGGTCATCACAAATGGTTCGTATGTCCCGTGGGTGACATTCCGAAAAAAACAGACAGTAATTAATACATGGCATGGTGGCGGCGCATATAAAAAACTGGATACGGGAGAAGGATATCTGAAACACCTGATTGATAAAAGAAATGCATTGGCAGGAAAAAATACCGGTATATTTGTGACCAGTAGTGAAGAATTTTGTCGTTATGTAATACGTGGGGCATTTCATTTTAAGGGGAAAGTTTTACATTGCGGCATGCCGAGAAATGATTTTCTGGTGAATGGAGAGACGGACAGGGCAAGAAAAAATGTAGAAGAAGGGTGTGGCATTTCTTCAGAAAAGAAAATTTTATTGTATGCGCCTACATATCGGAAAAATGAAACATACGAAAAGCTTGACCTAGAAAAAACAGTCTTACTTCTTAAAAAAGTAACAGGACAGGAATGGGTATGTTTGGAGCGGCTGCATCGCTATGAAACGGATGGAGATATGCAGGAAAACAGTTATGTGAAGGATGTGAATGAGTATCCGGACATGCAGGAGTTATTAGGGGCGGCAGACATGCTTATCACAGATTATTCTTCATCGATATGGGATTATTCTTTTTTGAACCGGCCATGTTTTTTATATGTTCCAGATTTAGAACGATACAGGAAAATGCGTGGTTTTTATGAGGATATAGACAAATGGCAATACCCTTACGCTGTAAAATCGGATGAATTATATGATATCATAGGTAATATGGAACGATATGACTGGTATGGGATTGCCAGAAGACATCACGATATGTTGAAATCCTGTGAGACAGGGGAAGCATCAGAAACTGTGGTAAAATATATAGAGAGTATATGTAGATAATAATATATAAACAGATGGAGGAAAACAGATGAATATTGCGATTGTTTTTGCTGGTGGAAGCGGTGTAAGAATGGGGGCAGGTGTTCCTAAACAGTTTTTGGAGATCAATGGAAAACCAATATTAGTGCATACACTAAGTTTATTTGAAGAACATCATGAAATTGATAAAATTTATTTGGCGGTGTTAGAAGAATATATTGAATATGTGTGGGCACTTGCAACAGAATTCCATATTAATAAACTTGCAGGAATTGTATCCGGTGGGGCAACAGCTCAGGATTCAATATATCGTGCTCTGAAAAAAGCAAAAGAAGAAAATCCGGGGGATTCCATCGTACTTATTCATGATGGCGTAAGACCTTTTATCGGATATGATGTGATTTCTAAGAATATTGCATCTGTAAAAGAACATGGAAGTGCAATCACGTCTAATTTGTGTTATGAAACAGTTCTAATCAGCAAGGATGGGGGGAAGACGGTAGATAATCTGCCGCATAGACAGGAGTGTTATACTGCACAGGCTCCGCAAAGCTTTTATCTGGATGATATTATTAAAGCACATGACATTGTAAGGAAAGATAATCCTGAATATACAAATCTTGTAGATTCCTGTACAATTAT
>OJOV01002028.1_pt1 | contig 14036 bp, 13 predicted proteins | sample 1598281 | NCBI WGS metagenome assembly OJOV01 (sample SAMN03922469, study PRJEB24848) | human gut metagenome | isolation source: stool sample | host: Homo sapiens | place: Germany | collected 2010-11
ACCTTCTACAATATACTGAAGGTCACAGTATTTCTTATGGGATTCCATCTGTGCACCTTCCAGTGGCTTGGTGGTATATTTCTGAACCAAGGCAAAAATGCCGTTTTTTAGGTCGTATCTGCCTTCTGGAAGGTTCTCCTCTTTCTGTTTTTTGATAAACTGCTGAACCATGTCAGCGTAATCTTTAAATTCCTCATATGTATTCAGTTTGTCTGCGTAATCTGCAATCATGATAAATCCTCCTGTTATTTTTTACTGCTCTTCATACTCACAAATATAACTCTGCCCCATCATACCATAAGGCTTCAGCACCTTCCCATCCGTATGGAACATTCCCTCGGTGCGGAAATCAGCCCAGCTGATCCGGCTGCAGCCGGTGTAAGACTGGTGGAATGGGCCGAACATGTTTCTTGGACTTCCTGAAACTTCAATTTCCAGAGTATTCTCTTCTTTTTCGAAAAGACCAGTTACATCTGTGACACAGTTCTTCTTTTCGAAATGAAAACCAGCTTCCTTGCCATTTACTCTGACTTTCAGAAGGGTACCTCTCCACTCACCCAAATGAAGAAGAACCTGCTTATCGGAAATCAACTGTGGCACCTTGTACTGGTAAATCATACCGCCAGGATAGTTTACATAACCTTGCATGCTCCAATCACCAGTATGCAGAATTTCTTTTTCCCTGGAAATATTGCCAGACATATCTACGGCGAAATTTCCAATTACGAATACATCTTCCAGTTCCCGCTTTTGGTCGTAACTGCCTTTTATGGTAATCCGATGCACCCCTTTACTCAAAGCAGGAAGTCCGAAGCAACGCATGTCTTTGTCAATAAACCATTTGCCGGTCTGCGCACATTTCACGCCATCGAAGTAAACTTCCAGGTCATAAGGCTTCTCAATCACAAAACTGCATTCACTGGGCTGGCACCACAAAATCGAGCTCGAAGAAGGGGTGTCCAAATTATATAACTGGTATTTGGCCAATTTGAAAGCCAGCAACATCAGGGCATAGGCCCCTCTTCCTACAGCAGCGGGCTTGCCAAGCGGGCGAGGGATTCGTAAACGGCATGGAGATTGGGGCGGTTCTCCCACGATTCGGGGGTAACGGCAACGCTGTTGCCGATATCGCCCAGGAAGTAACCGGTCAGTTCTTCCGCCACTTTGGGGTCGTACATGATGGCCGACACCTCGAAATTATCCTCGAAACTCCGTATATCCATATTGGCCGACCCCACCGAACAGAAGTTGTCGTCTATTATCAATATCTTGGAGTGGTTGAACCCCTTGCAGAAGAAATAGACCTTGATACCGGCATCGAGCATCTCGCCGATGTAGGAACGGGAAGCCCAATAGACTATCTTGCTGTCGGAACGGAAAGGCAGGATGATGCGCACGTCCACACCGCTGAGGGCCGCCACCTTGAGTGCCGTCAGAATGGCCTGGTTCGGCAGAAAATAGGGAGTGGATATGTAGATGGATTTCCGCGCCTTGTTGATAGCGGCGAAAAACGCCTGCATGATGGAAGCCCAGTCGGAATCGGGACCGGAAGAGGCTATCTGCATCGGGGAACGGGTACGTATCCGGCTCTTGGGAAAATATTTCTCGTCGTTGAGCAGTTCTTTACCGCTGACGAAATACCAATCCGTCATAAAGATGGCCTGCAGCATGTTCACCGCATCCCCCTCTATCCGCAGATGGGTGTCGCGCCACGGGCCGAACTTCGTCCCGTGCACATAACGGTCGGCGACATTAATCCCGCCCGTAAACCCTATCTTGCCGTCCACGACCACTATCTTGCGGTGATTGCGGTTATTCAGCTTGCTCGTGAGCCACGGGAACACGACCGGCATGAAACAGCATACCCGGATTCCCATGGCCCTCAACCGCCGGGCGTGGCGGCGCTTCATGTTCCAGCTGCCGACATCATCGTATATCAGACGTACCTCCACCCCCTCTTTCACCTTCCGGGCCAACAGGTCGGTCAGACGGCGCCCCGTTTCATCATTCTCGAAAATGTAATATTCCAGATGCACGGACGATACGGCCCCTTCGATAGCCTCGAACAGCTCCTCGAATTTCGCCTTCCCGTCATTGAGTATCTTCACTTTGTTCCGTACCGTCAGGAGCGCCCTGTTGTTATTCAGCAGCAGGGTAATGATATCCTTATTGGCTTCGATGGGTTCGATGTGCTGAATATCCGGGTCTACGAGTTCGCGCAACTGCACCCGGCAAAGCCGGCCTATCTGCTCGAAATCATCTATCTCCTTGCGGTTGAAAATCTTCTCTTTCCGATAATTGCGGCCGAACACCATGTAGAAAACGATACCGACCACGGGCAGCAGCGTAATGACGAGTATCCAGGAAAGGGCCTTGACCGGGTCGCGCAGGTCATGGACGATGACGATGACGGCGGCGGCAATAATCACGAAATACAACGCCATGATTACGCTCCGAATATCGGACATGGATATCATCGATGCGAACATACCAGCCATAACCGCCACATTACGTTAGATGGACTGACAAATATAGCAATATATTCGTTGAACACCGAAAATTGCCGTCGGACGGCTGCCCGACCCGCACTTGCAGATACGATTCGGTAGAGACCAATGCACGCAATCCGTCCGGATTCCTTCATCTACCCCGACAAACGCGCCTGACGGACTGCCGCATCCGCCGGCACGTTCCAAAATAAGCAAGAGGCAAATTTGTTTTTTCGGTTTAATTGCCTAACTTTGTAAGCGTATTCAAAAGTGAAGCAAGAGGGTTCCGGCAGCGGAATTCTTTTTTTGCATGTACCTATATAAACTGACGGTACACACCGTGAATACCGGAGGAACCGCCCCTACGCCTGCCCCGGAAGGGACGTGCAAGGTACCTGACGGTCCCGTACAAGACTCGAACGCCACAGGGATTCCGGCCGATGCGTCGGGATTGCTCTTTTCAGGGAGAGGGCTGTTCCCCGTACATTCGGGAGTTTTTATGAATCATATTAACCGCTTAACAGCCGGAACCGACCGGCAACAGGAGTTATGGCAGAAGTTACATACATGACCCGCGAAGGGTACAACAAGCTCAAGGCAGAGTTGGAACACATGCGCGCGAAAGAGCGCCCGGCTGCAGCCGCAGCCATAGCCGAGGCACGCGACAAGGGCGACCTCTCGGAAAATGCCGAATACGATGCGGCCAAGGAGGCTCAGGCCATGCTGGAGATGCGCATAGCCAACATGGAGGCTACGCTTGCCGGTGCCCGTATCCTCGACGAGTCCAATGTGAATACGGACAAGATACAGATACTCAGCCGTGTCAAACTCATGAACCACTCCACGAACAAAGAGGTCGAGTACACGATAGTATCGGAAAAAGAGGCCAACCTGAAAGCCGGCAAGCTTTCGATAGGCACCCCCATCGCCCAAGCCCTGCTCGGCAAAAAGAAAGGCGACAAGGTCGATGTACAGGTACCGGCCGGAACGGTATGTTTCGAGGTACTCGACATCTCCATATAGATTAAAGGACACACTCCGCCGACGGACTGCCGGTATGCTCAGGCGTACCGGCAGTTTCATGTTCCGTCCGACCTATCGGGCCCCGCCCCCGTTCCCCGAGCCGTGCAGGATGTCTTCCTGACACGGTGAAACGGCTCGGAGAAGCGGCTCCGTCCACACAAGCCGAACGGCGCGCCACGAATCGCCAAGGAAACCGCTCAGGTCTCCTGCATTCCGGGGAGCGTTTTTCACTTTGCCAAGAGAGATTCCCGCCGGCTGCGCGCAATCCGCCGGCCTACGATATCGGACAGACAACGCGTAATTCCTCTACCGCACCGCACGTGGAGTACGCCGACCGACATTGCCGGCAGAAAAAATTTGCTGACAATCGTTTTGCGGCAAATCCCGGAAGCAGCCGGAGTTTGTCCCGGTTTTTGTATGCCGACCATATGCATGCTCCGGAAAACGTCCGGAACAAAACACTCCGGCGAAACGGGTCAAGATACCCGTACCGCCAGACAAAAATATCCGAAGCGATGAAAAAAATTCCGATTCCGTTCCTGCTGTCACTCCTTCTGTTCCTGACGGTTCCCGCATGCCGCCATACACGCCAGTCTCCTGTACGGAATGGCTCCGCTCCCGAGGTAGCTGCGGCAGTGGATTCCCACAACTCCCGCAATGCGCTCGACTGGGAGGGAAGCTATTCGGGAATCCTACCCTGCCCCGACCATGGTACAGCAACCGTAAGGCTGACGCTCTCCGGGAGCAAATACCAGCTGCATATCCTCTACGGGAACGTAGAGACGAAAGAAACCGAAGGCGAATTCGTTTGGGATACCACGGGCGGAATCATCACGCTGCACGGAGAGGTTTTCCCGTCCGTCTATCGTGTGGGCGAGAACCGTCTCATTCCGTACGGACCGAACGGCAATCCGCTTGGTCTTCCCGACTTGGAGAAAGAGGGACATTAATGCCACGCCCTCTTCCCTCTCACTCCTCCGGAAAATCGAATTCGAGCTGTCCGCACTGCGGCTGTTCGAGGTCGGCGGGATTGCCGATACTCAGCCCCAGCAGCCTTACCTTACCGTAGGTAAGGTCTACGCCCGACAGCAGACCGAGCGACGCATCGAGGAACTGTCCATACTCTGTCACGAATCCAGGAAACGTATGACTTCGGGTTATCTGCCTGAAATCGGCATACTTAATTTTGAGCGTCACCGTCCGCCCGTAGAAATCGCGCCGGCCCGCACGACGCCAAACCTCCTCCGCCGTAGCACGCAGTTCGCGTTCGAGCATCTCCGGTTCCCCTATGTCGGCGAAAAAGGTATTCTCGCATCCCACCGACTTGCGGACCCTGTCCGGCGTGACCTCACGGTTATCTATTGCACGGGCATTGAGATAATACGTATGCCCCGCCTTGCCGAAGTGCCATACCAGTTCGGCCTCGCTGCGCATCTTCAGGTCCGCGCCGGTATGGATGCCCATCCCGTGCATCCTGTCGGCGGTCACCTTCCCGACTCCCCAGAACTGCTCTATCTTCAGCCCTTCGACGAAGGCCTCGGCCTCTTCGCCCGTCACCACCGTCAGTCCGTCGGGTTTGTTGTAATCCGAAGCTATCTTGGCGAGAAACTTATTGACCGACACGCCGGCCGATGCAGTCAGACCGGTGGCCTCCCTTATCCGCCGGCGAATGTCCGAAGCGATGATGGTGGCCGAAGGCATGTTGTAGTGATTCACCGTGACATCGAGGTAAGCCTCGTCGAGCGAAAGGGGCTCCACCCGGTCGGTATAGTCGAAAAAGATATCCATTATCCGGTGCGACACTTCCCGATAGACGTCGAACCTCGCCGGCACGAACACGAGTCCGGGACATCGCGCCAGTGCGGCCCGCGACGACATGGCCGAACGCACCCCGTACCGGCGGGCCTCGTAGCTCGCAGCAGCCACCCCCCCCCGTTCGCCCGAATGTCCCACGGCAACGGGCACTCCCCGCAGCCGGGGATTGTCCCGCTGCTCGATGGAGGCATAGAAAGCATCCATATCGATATGGATTATCTTACGCATCGGCAGGATGAGATGAAGAGACTATACGGAAGAGGCGGTACGGCAGCCATCTTTCGGCGGTACCGGGGCCGGACAAGCGGCCCCGTCCAATCATAACGGAAAGCGGAGACCCGATAGTACGCACCGTTCCCGAAAGGCCCTACTCCGCCGCAAGTTCCAGACCGGCGGCTACCGGCATATGGTCGGAATAGACATTGTCGAACGTGTAGTAGTGCAAGACCTCCACCCCCTCCGAGACGAGGATATAGTCTATCCGGAACATGTTGAAAAGCCTGTCGTACGTACCCGAAGTTCCCGACCCCTTCTCTACGAAAGCATCGCGGAGACCGTGCGTCACCCGCCGGTAAGCGAACGACGCAGGCGTATCGTTGAAGTCGCCGCATACGACAACCGGATAGGGCGACTGCGCAACATACTCCGCCACCAGTTCGGCCTGGGGAGCACGGCGCATATAGCTCTCGCGCAGTTTGCCTGCTATCTCCGAAAACCGGGCCCGCGTACGCTCTTCCGAAACGAATTTCAGACTGGAAAGGTAGTCGATATCGTCGTTGTCGATATAAGTGGAATTAAGATGATTGTTGAACACCCGTACCGTATCCCGCTGTATCCGGATGTCGGCCCACATGGCAGCCCCGAAGCCACTATCGGATAACGGCTGTAAATTCCCAATCCCGTGAAATAACTCCCCTCCGACCATTCGAGTTCGTAGGGAAATGCCTTGTAGTATTTCAGGTCGGGTATAAACGAATTGACAGCGGGTTTGGAGAGGTCGCCGCCGAGCTCCTGAAAACAAACGATATCGGTATTGTTGGCATTGACGAGGTCGGCTATCAACTGTACGGTGGGCTTTCCCTCTCCGGCGAAACGGTTGTTGAACCCCATCACATTGTAACTCATAACAACCAGTTCGCTCCGCGAGGGTTTGGGCTCCGCATAACACTTGCGCAGGTCGGGCCGGTAGAAACGGCCTGCCGCCCCGATTCCGAGCAGGAGCACCGCAGCCACACCGAACGCATACTTCTTCCATCGTACCACCCACCACAGACCCAACAGTACCTCGGCGACATAGATGGCCGGAAAGACCAGGCCGGGAAAAGCGAATATCCATGCTTTGCGGGGGTCGATATACGCCGCCAGGTAGGCGGCAACGAGCAACAGCGTACACAAGACCGTCAGCACGAGCATGACGATGTCGATTATCCTGACAGCCAACGGAGCACCCGACCGCTGCCGTCGGGCCTTCTTCTGGTAATACCCGTAATCTTCCATGACAACCGCGGAGCGGTACCCGCTAATAATATATCCAACCCTTCTTCTTCCAATACCACAGCAGCAGCCAGCCGAAGAGCATGCCGCCCAGATGGGCGAAGTGGGCCACGCCGCCGCGGCCGCTGATGCCCGCTACGAGTTCGATGACGCCGTATATCACCACGAACCATTTAGCTTTCAAAGCGATGGGTGGAAAAACAAGCATAATGACGTTGTTCGGATGAAGCAGGCCGAACGCAAGCAGCAGGCCGAATACCGCACCCGAAGCGCCTATCGTATAGGTATGCGCATAACGGGCGAGCAAGGCGGGCGGCACACCGGGGTCGGCAGCGGCGGCCGCATACTCTATCCAGTTCACCCCGAGCTGTATCAGCCCGGCCCCGATACCGCAGACGATGTAATAGGTGAGGAAACGCCGGCTACCGAGGTCGTATTCCAATCCCCTGCCGAACATCCACAGGGCGAACATATTGAAGAAGATATGCCCGAAATTGGCATGCAGGAACATATAGGTCAGCGGCTGCCAGATATGGAAATCGCCCCCTTTCCAGAAACTCAGCGCCCCGAATTCGAGCAGCGCATTGCTTATCCTTCCCGGCAGCAGTATCTCCGCCAGAAAGACGAGAATGTTTATTATCAGCAGGTTCGCCACTACGGGCGGGGTTCTGAAAGCCCCGTTAGCTATCGCCATGACAATCTGTTTTTTCTTTCGTTCACACCGGCCCGCAGGCCGTAACCGTCCGCCCGTCTTCCGGCGGCACGCCGCTACTTTCGGAAAAGTTTCCTTATCTCATCCGGTGCCATCCGGACGAGGACCGGACGCCCGTCATAGGTATGGTTATACCGTCCGCCGTCGGAGAGCGCCTCCATGATAGCGGTCATCTCGCCTTCGGAGTAGCCGGAAGGCGCACGCTTCGCCCCGTCGCGGGCCAGTACGGCCGCCAGACGCTCCCGCCCCTCTTCGACAGGCTGCGTTCCGTCTGAAAGGGCATCCATGATGTCGTACAGCAAATCCTGTATCTCATCGACCGAGAAATCGGCGGGAATGCCCGTCACCTCGATGCTATTTTCATCCCGTCTGACATACTCAAATCCCAGCGCGAGAAACTCCTCGTACCGCTCGGTCAACAGTGCGGTATCATCGGCCGAAAAGACGAGTACCTCCGGAAACATCAGTTTCTGTGTGACGGAGGTTTCGTTGCCCAGCATCACCCGGTAACGTTCAAACAGAATAGCCTCCCTCGCTCGCCGAAGGTCTACCAACACCAGCTCGCCGGAACAGGAGGTGGCCGCATAACCGCCTCCCAGCGCGAGTGCGCCACGGAAGCCTTCCGCCGAGTCGCCGAACGGCAGCTCTCCGCCGCCCGGTCCCTCCTCGATATACTCCAGCACGGAGCTGTCGAAACGCTCCACGGCATCGTCCCGACCGATACCGGCCAAAGTATCGTACCCGCCGGTAAAATCCGACAGCCCCGCCTGCGAACGCCGCCCCATCCCTTCGCTCCGGAAAGGGTTGTACGAAGGATTGGTCGCCGCGGGGGGTATCCGCTCTATCGGGCCCTCTTTCCTGACGGGAATCTCCACGCTTCCCCCATCGTCGAAATCCATGAACGAAACGGCTCCCGTTTTGGCGAGCGATTCCCGCACCGATGCGTGTATTATCTGCCATATCGCGGGCCCGTCGTCGAACCGTACCTCTATCTTCTGGGGGTGGATATTTACATCTATTTTGTCGGGGTCCACCTCGAAAAAGAGAAAATAGGAGGGCTGCGTTCCGGCGGGAATCAGCTTCTCGTAAGCCTGCATGACGGCTTTATGAAAATAGGGGCTCTTGAAGAACCGGCCGTTCACGTACATGTACTGCTCGCGGTTGGTCTGCTTGCTGGACGAAGGCTTTCCGACGAAACCGGTGATTTTCACCAGCGACGTCTCGGTTCCCACTTCCAGCAGATTGCCGGCGGCGTGCTTTCCGACAAGACCCACGATTCGCTGCTTGAGTCCCGAAGGATGGAGCGTGTACACCGGAGCATCCTCCCCGTAAAGCGAGAACGACATCTCCGGATGACACATGGCCACCCGCCTGAACTCTTCGGCGATATGACGCGGTTCGGTCGTACTCTTGTCCAGAGCCCGGCGTCGGGCCGGTACGTTGAAGAAGAGATTTTTCACCGCGAACTGGCTCCCGACCGGCGCCACGACATTCTCCTGCGACTGGAAGCGGCTTCCTTCGACGACCAACTGCGTGCCGAGCTCGTCCTCCGGCCGGCGCGTAGTCAGCTCCACATGCGCGATGGCCGCGATGGAGGCCAGCGCCTCGCCGCGGAACCCGAACGTATGCAGCGCATAGACATCCTCTATGCGCGTTATCTTGCTCGTCGCATGCTTGTCAAATGCCATCCGCGCATCCAGAGGCGACATACCCTCTCCGTCATCGATGACTTTGATAAGCTCCTTGCCCCCGTTGCGATAACTCACGGTGATGGCTGTCGCACCAGCGTCCACGGAGTTTTCCATCATCTCCTTGACCACCGATGCGGGACGGTTCACCACTTCTCCCGCCGCAATTTGGCTTGCGACGGTATCGGGCAGCAATCTTATCTTGTCTGGCATCCTGTAAACTGCGGAAAATTAAAACGGTCAACTGATTACCCACACCACGGCCACGACCAGCGCAGCGAGTATCACCAGCAGGAAAAGCACGCTTCCCGTCCTTCTCCTGCCGCGCCGGCGGCCGGCCTCCGACTCCATCATGCGCTGCATTCTCCGCCGGCGCAGCATATCGCCGGGAACATACTCCCCCTCAGTTGCGGGACGCGCTCCAAGCAGCTCTTCGCGCCGCTTCTCACGCGCCTCCTTCTCCGGGTCATAATAACGCGGCCGGTAATCGAACTGTCGCGGTTTGGGCGTATAAAAGAATCTTGCCATACTTCTGCGGGGTTACGTGACGTTGCCTTCGGTCCGAACGGTCATAATAACGCGCGTCCGTACCGTTCAAGTATCCGCTGCCGGAACCGAAAGTGCACGAACGCCGCTGTGACCGAACAAATATACTCCTTATCTGAAGAAATTCCGCATACGCTCGAATATATTTTGTTCCGGCCGCGAGTTGTCGGGCGTGCCGAACGACGGACTCTGCGCAAGCTGTTCGACCGTCTTCCGCTCCTCGACAGAGAGTTTCGACGGCACGTCGATGTCAACCACGACCAGAATGTCGCCCCGGCCCCGGCCATTGATATCCGGAATACCCTTCCCGCGCAGGCGCAATACGCTCCCCGCCTTGGTCCCGGCCGCTACCTTCACCTTCGCACGGCCTTCCACGGTCGGAACCTCTATCGTTCCGCCCAGCACCGCCGTCGGTATCGAAATTTTATGGCTGTGCAGCAAGTCGTTGCCGTCGCGCACGAGCTGCGGGTCGCGCTCCTCCTCGATGACCACCAGCAAATCGCCGTTGATGCCGCCTCTGCGGGCCGCATTCCCCTTGCCGCTGACCGACAGCTGCATGCCTTCGCCCACACCGGCGGGTATCTTTATCTCCACGACCTCCTCGCCGCGTACGACACCTTCTCCCTTGCACTTGGGACACGGGTCGGTAATGACCTCGCCGCTGCCCTGACATGTAGGACAGGCACGCTGCGTCTGCGTCCGCCCGAAGAAACTGTCAACCACCTCGGTCACCACACCCGTTCCGTTGCAGGTCTTGCATTTGGAAACTCCCGAAGGGGTACGGGCCCCGCTGCCACCGCACTGGTCGCAGACGACGAACTTGCTTATCTTCAACTTCTTCGTCGTCCCGTTCACGATTTCCTTAAGCGTCAACCGTACCTTTACCCGCAGGTCGGAACCCCGGTTCACCCGACGGGCTCCGCCGGCTGAACCGCCAAAACCGCCAAAACCGCTGAAGCCTCCGAAACCGCCGCCGAAGTGACCGCCGAATATATCACCGAACTGGCTGAATATATCCTCCATGGAGAATCCGCCGCTGCTGTACGTTCCGCCTCCCGCCGGGCCGTTCATGCCTGCGTGTCCGAACTGGTCGTAACGCGCCTTCTTGTCCGGATTGCTCAGGACATCATACGCCTCGGCCGCCTCCTTGAACTTCTCCTCAGCCTCCTTGTCTCCCGGATTCTTGTCCGGATGGTATTTCAGGGCGGCCTTCCGATACGCCTTTTTTATCTCATCTGCGCTGGCGCTACGTTCCACGCCCAGCACCTCATAGTAATCCCTTTTTGCCATATCAAATCACGGGACGCAACGTCCCCGCCTCTTATCTTCTCTTTTACGATACCCGCCGCCGGGCCGGCTTTCCGTCCGGATACGGCGCTACTCGCCTACCACCACCTTGCTGTGGCGTATGACCTTGTCGTGCAGTTTGTACCCTTTCTGTACGACATCGACGATTTTCCCCTTCTGTTTCTTGTCCGGAGCCGGTATCTTCGCTACGGCTTCATGAAAATCGGTATCGAGCTCCTGCCCGAAAGCCTCTATCTCCGACAGCCCTTTGGTACGGAGCGTATCCCTCAACTTGTTCGAGATAAGCACCACTCCCTCACGGACAGCCTCCACGTCCGACGCCTTCTGCGTGGCATCAAGGGCCCGTTCAAGGTCGTCCATAACCGGCAACAATGCCTTGATGACATCCTCGCCGGCGGAAGAGATAAGGTCCATCTTCTCCTTCAGCGTCCGTTTGCGGTAGTTATCGAACTCGGCCGAAAGCCTGACGTACTTATCGCGCCACTGCGCAGCCTCTTCTGCCATTTTTACAGCAGCGGAATCCTTTTCAGCCTCCTCTTCTGCCATCTTGACACCGGCGCCCTCCATCGCTTCCTGCGGACCGTTTCCGGCGGCATCGGCAGGTTGTTCCTTAACTTCCTCTTGTTCTGACTTTTTCGTCTCCTTATCCTTACTCATGGCTATCTGTTTGATTTTTTCCGCCCTTACAGGCTCAAAATATATACCAAGCACACGCGGCCCACAATCATGCCACATGGAGCAGACAGAGTGCAAAATAACGGAAAATTAACGGGTTTAGAAAATTTCAGCCGAGGCCTTTCCTCCGGGGATGCAAAAAACACGTTCCGGGAGGTATATTCCCGGAACGACACAACACAACTAAAACTGATAAAATCTGACACAGACCGCCGTATACGGACGGCCTATCTCTTTGCTGCAAAACCTTTTCCTTTCTTTTACAGTATCCCTCTCACACTGCATCCGCACGACATACTCCGGTAAAGCACGGGATTACCGCCACAAAAATAATCTGTTTTTCTCGACTTTCAAATATTATTTATCGTTAATCAATAATAATATATCAAATTCCGCATCATACCATCCCCGCATTCCGCACCTGCGCATCCTGCCGCATCGAGACGACCGGAAAACTGTACACCGCCGTATTTTAATAGACGGACAACCTCTCTTTCCTATAACAACCGAAAGAGATAATTTTCTCATACGCACCATATGCGATACATAATAATATTTATTGCAAATATAAATAAATAACAATATACTATGCAATACACACAATACATTTTTTCGATAAAAAACACGAAAAATGTTGCGGGAATAAAAATTTAGCCCTATTTTTGCTCCGCTTTTTCAAGGAATATTGGGCTATGGTGTAATGGTAACACTACAGATTCTGGTCCTGTCATTCTTGGTTCGAATCCAGGTAGCCCAACAGGAAAAGCGAAAGGGAGGTACGGATATCGTATCTCCCTTTCTGTTATACGGGTGCGACCCAGGCTCGTCCGCGCCGCAGCACATGCCCCCATGCACGACGGCCTGGGTCAGGAAACGGCCGAATGCCGCATGGAGTGCCGGCGTCCGATACGAAAAACTGCCGCAATCACCACCGCTGTCAGAATCTCCGACAGGGGCAGGGCCAGCCAAATGCCCACTGCACCCAACGCCCTGGGGAGCAGAATAAAGCTCGGTATCAGAAACATGAATCCGCGCAGCATGGCAAAACACGTAGCAGGCAGCACCTTCCCGATGCTTTGGTAATACCCTACCACGGCAAGGTTCGCAATAAAGAAAATGAACCCCGCCCCGATATAGGGGAACCCCTCTATCGCAATACGTGCGGCGATATCGCCAGGATTCAGGAAAAGTCCCACGAGCTGTTTCGGGAAAAGCACGAAAGCGGCCGTCGCCACCGTACCGCACATCAGAGCAGCAGTCAATGAAGCTCCCAGAGTCGCATGCACCCGTTCCGTCTTTCCGATGCCCGCATTGAAACTGATAATCGGCTGGGCAGACTGCGCGATGGCATTTCCTATCATAAAGACGAAGGGCAGATAGTAACAGCTCACGCCGAAAGCCCCCACTCCATCGTCCCCGAGATACTGCATGAAGACGTGGTTCCCGACGAACATCAGCGTCGCCATCGTCGCCTCGCCCAGCAGCGCCGAAAATCCCAGCCGACATTGGCTGCCTATGTTCCGTCCGAAAAATGCGAAGGCCTTCTTGCCGAACCGCAGGCGGCACAGACGCAGGTGCCGCGCCCGAAACGTCAAGTAACCCGCCGCGATGCACGTTCCCGTCAGGCAGCTTATCGAAGTCGCGAATGCCGCCCCCCTCACGCCCCAGCCGAAAGGAAAAATAAAGAGCCAGTCGAGCACCACATTGACGAAAGCAGCAAGCAGGCTGCACCACATGGCGAGTTTCGGAGCACCGTCCAGACGCAGGGCGAACATGGCGACCGCCGTCCACAACGTAAAGAGCATCGAAGGGGCGAACCAGACGAGATAATCCACCACCATCGGCAGCAAACGTTCGGAAGAGCCGAGCCAATAGGCCGTCCCCTCCGGAAAAAGCATGACGGCGCCGACCAAGGGCAGAGCGACGGCCGTCACGAAAAGCAGCGCCTGGGTGACATTCACACGCGCCATGCGGGCCCTGCCCCTCGAAAGGCAAAGAGATGCGGTTATCGAACTGCCCATTCCCACCATCAGGCCGAAGCCCGTCAGCACCATCAGCAGCGGCACACAGATATTGACCGCCGCGATTCCATTGCTCCCCACGCCGTGTCCGATAAAGATGCCGTCTATCGTCGTCACTGCCGACACGCCCAACATGCCGAGCAGGGTGGGAAAAAATACCTGCCCGAACAAGACCGAAATCTTCTCGGTACCCCATTCAATCGTCTTCTGTTTCATACTGCAACATTTCGGTTGGCAAGACTGTCTCTTATACACATCTGACGCA
>OJOV01002052.1_pt1 | contig 13846 bp, 7 predicted proteins | sample 1598281 | NCBI WGS metagenome assembly OJOV01 (sample SAMN03922469, study PRJEB24848) | human gut metagenome | isolation source: stool sample | host: Homo sapiens | place: Germany | collected 2010-11
CCATTGCTGCTGCAGTTCCTCATCCAATAATCGACCTGTCCCCCGAAAAACTGGCAGATTATAATTATCTTCTGGGACAATTCTATATCGTAGATTCCAACACAGAAGCAGATGCCGTACAGATTAATGCCGGGGATTTTCTGAAACAGGACTTAAAAATCACCAAAGAAACCGATACCCCTCAGATTCTGATCTATCACAGCCATTCGCAGGAAAACTTTGCAGATTCCAGAGAAGGGGAAGAATCCGACACGATTGTAGGAGTAGGAGATTATCTGACACAGCTTCTCACAGAAAACTACGGTTATCAGGTAGTCCATCTCAAAGAGCAGTTTGACATGGCAGGCGGTGAACTGGACCGCAGCGCCGCTTATGATTATGCCCGCGATTATCTGGAACCCTACCTGCAGGAAAACCCGGATATCCAGGTGATCATAGACCTTCACCGGGACGGCGTCCCTGAAGACCGGCATCTTGTAACAGAGATCAATGGAAAACCCACAGCTCAGATCCTTTTTTACAATGGACTGAGTTATACGACATCCAAAGGTTCCCTGGACTATCTGCCAAATCCATACATACAGCAAAATCTGGCATTCTCCTTTCAGCTGGAATACCAGGCAGCCCAATACTATCCTCAATTTTACCGGGGAATTTACCTTGCAGGTTACCGTTACAATCTCCACCTCCGTCCCCGCTCCCTTCTTCTGGAAGCCGGAGCCCAGACCAACACTGTCCAGGAAGTAAAAAATGCCATGGAACCATTTGCCGACATTTTAGACAAGGTACTGCAAGGATAAATTCTATAGCAATTCCATAAAATAATGCAATCAAGACAGTTCAGCAGAGTGCGAAGGACAAGGAAGATACCTGCAGGCGTGCTGACGCACGGCAAAGATAATAATTACCAGGATGTTTCTGTGCGTCCATGTAGATAAATAGATGACAAACCCTTCCCCCATATGTTATAATACAAAATTAGCAAACCCATCAATTACAGTATATAAGAAAGAACTCAGGAGGGAATTCCTTAATGATAGACCAGAGCAAAATCAGAAATTTCTGTATTATTGCACACATAGACCACGGCAAATCCACTCTTGCCGACCGAATCATCGAAATGACCGGCACTCTGACAGAACGTGAAATGCAGTCACAGGTACTGGACAACATGGAACTTGAAAGAGAACGTGGAATCACCATTAAATCTCAGGCAGTACGAATCGTATACAAAGCCAAAGACGGCGAAGAATACATTTTCAACCTGATCGACACACCCGGACACGTAGACTTCAATTACGAAGTATCCCGAAGCCTTGCAGCCTGCGACGGTGCAATCCTGGTAGTAGATGCAGCGCAGGGAATAGAAGCCCAGACACTGGCAAATGTATACCTTGCCCTTGACCATGACCTGGATGTCCTTCCGGTCATCAACAAAATCGACCTGCCAAGTGCAGAACCGGATCGTGTGGTAAATGAAATCGAAGATGTCATCGGCCTTGAAGCCCATGACGCACCACTTATTTCAGCCAAGACTGGCCTTAATTGTGAAGATGTTTTAGAGGCAATCGTTGAAAAAATTCCGGCACCGGAAGGAGATGCTAATGCACCACTTCAGGCTTTGATTTTTGATAGTTTATATGATGCATACAAGGGCGTTATTATTTTCTGCAGAATTAAAGAAGGAACAGTTAAGCCGGGTATGAATATTAAAATGATGGCAACAGGGGCAAAAGCAGATGTTGTCGAGGTCGGTATTTTTGGAGCGGGTCAGTTTATTCCGTCTGATGAGCTTTCGGCAGGTATGGTAGGCTATATCACGGCAAGTATTAAAAATGTTCAGGATACGAGAGTTGGTGATACTGTTACAGATAATGACAGACCTGTATCAGAGCCGCTTCCAGGTTATAAGAAGGTCAACCCTATGGTGTACTGCGGTCTGTATCCAGCAGACGGTGCAAAATATCAGGATCTAAGAGAAGCATTGGAGAAGCTTCAGCTTAATGATGCTTCACTCCAGTTTGAGCCTGAGACATCTATAGCACTTGGTTTTGGTTTCAGATGTGGTTTCTTAGGGCTTTTGCATCTTGAGATTATACAGGAAAGACTTGAGAGAGAATATAACCTTGACCTTGTAACAACAGCACCGGGAGTTATATATAAAGTCCATAAGACTAATGGTGAAGTTATAGACCTTACTAATCCGTCTAATATGCCTGATCCATCAGAGATAGACTATATGGAAGAACCTATGGTAAGCGCTGAGATTATGGTTACAACCGAATTTGTTGGACCTATTATGAAACTTTGCCAGGAACGCCGTGGTGTATACAACGGTATGGAATATATAGAACAGACAAGAGCACTGCTTAAGTATGACCTTCCGCTTAATGAGATAATATATGACTTCTTTGATGCGTTAAAGTCACGCTCAAGAGGTTACGCTTCATTTGACTATGAAATGAAGGGATATGAGAGGTCTAACCTTGTTAAGCTTGATATTCTTATCAACAAGGAAGAAGTGGATGCACTTTCATTTATTGTATTTGCAGGAAGTGCGGAGGAACGTGGAAGAAAGATGTGCGAGAAGCTTAAGCAGGAAATTCCTAGACAGCAGTTTGAGATTCCTATTCAGGCGGCCATCGGAAGCAGGGTTATAGCAAGGGAAACTGTTAAGGCACTTCGTAAGGATGTACTTGCCAAGTGTTACGGTGGTGATATTTCCCGTAAGAAGAAGCTTCTTGAAAAGCAGAAGGAAGGAAAGAAGAGAATGCGTCAGATTGGTAACGTAGAGATACCACAGAAAGCATTTATGAGTGTATTAAAGTTAGATGAAGAATAATAACGAACTGGGGATATATATACATATCCCCTTTTGTATGCAAAAATGTATATATTGTGATTTCTTATCTGCACCAGCAGATGATAAGACGAAAAGCAGTTATGTTAAAGCTTTAATTAATGAGATAGCATTAAGTGAGGCTGGTCTTGATAAAAATGTAACTTCAATATTTATCGGTGGTGGAACTCCGTCAGCAATAAATGCTGAATATATTAAAGATATATTAGAGGCTGTAAAGCAAAGATATCGTGTTGATGGCAATGCAGAGATAACAATAGAATGTAATCCAGGTACAATAAATAGTGAAAAAGCATACATTTACAGGGAAGCTGGGATTAACAGAATAAGCTTTGGATTGCAGAGCACTGATGATAAAGAGCTTCGTATGCTTGGAAGAATTCATACATTTGAACAGTTTAAGAACAGCCTTGCCATAGCAAGGAATGCAGGCTTTACTAATATCAATATAGACCTTATGTCAGCACTTCCGGGTCAGACCATAGAAAGCTTTACCAGAGTGCTAAAGGAGGCTGTATCACTTAATACAGAGCATATATCTGTATACAGTCTTATAATAGAAGAAGGCACAAGGCTGTATGATAACATAGACAATTATCCGGATATTCCTGATGATGATGACGACAGGAAAATGTATGCACTTACTAAAGAGATATTAGGTCAGGCAGGTTATGAAAGATACGAAATATCCAATTATGCCAAGGCAGGTTATGAATGTAAGCATAATCTTAAATATTGGGATAGAACCGATTATATCGGTTTTGGAATTGGTGCAGCTTCATTATGTAATCATAAAAGGTATACTAACATCAGCGATATTAATAATTATATTAAGGCATTATGTGTGGAATATGCTGATAATAAAGAAAGCAATAAAGAGTGTATTGTGGAAAATATAAAGAATATCCAAGAGACTCTTAAGAATTCTTTAGAAATAAATAATAACTGTCAGGACCTTAAAGAAAATATAGAGGTTCTCACGCTGGAAGATGAGATGGCTGAATATATGTTTCTTGGTTTAAGAAAGTCTGCTGGGATTGATATATGCGATTTTAAAGATATATTTGGAAAAGATATATACAGTGTATATAAAGAGCAGATAAAAGATAATATAGCAAAAGGTCTTTTGTGGCAGAATGGTACAAGAATAGCACTTACAGACAGAGGCATAGATATAAGCAATACTGTTATGTCTGATTTTGTGTAGAAATAAATATGCGTGGTGCTTATCGTCTGGATGGCGGTAAACACCACGCATATTTTATAACTCTGAAAAATTCAGTCAGGTAATTTAATTGACAGTATAGTTATATAATATATTATGCGGTTAATTCCTTAATAAAAGTTCTAGGTGTAATACCTGTGTAAGCCTTGAATTCCCTCTGGAAATGTGCCTGGTCAGAATATCCGGCATTGGCAATATAATCGCTGTTTTCTTTGTATGGGTCATTTATAATATCAGATATGATTTTCTGAAATCTGATATTCTTGCAGTAATCTTTAGGACCTGCACCATATGCCGATTTGAATAATCTGTTAATGTGCCGTTCAGAGTACCCTGACATTTCGGATAAATCAGATATATGAATATTGCCGGAAGCTTTCTTTATCTCATTAGCCATATGTATGATATTGTCAGGGACAGCTATATATTTCTTGCTGACATTAAGGAAACATATTAAAGCTTCAAGTTGTCCGTCAAAATCTTTGGCTTGGATTAATTCAGATATAAGTCTGTATTCAAAAGACTCTGTGGCAGGTTCGTATTCAAATACCTGATTGGCAATTGAAGCTGGAAGCACGCTGTCATCAACGGATGGTGCAAAATAACAGCCTTTATCCGCAAAACGAATTCCAAAATAATAATCAAACTCTCCAAAAGTATAGTCAAAACATCTGCTTACTGGTCCAATACAGTAGAAGGAAGAACGGCTGTTATTCTTATTATATCCTATTATCCATTCTGCACTAGAGCATGGAATAAGAGTGGATACTTTCCTACTTGCAGAGCCGGTGGTGTTGTCTATGGCGTATACAAGCATAGTCTGTGGCATGGTTATATATTTGTAATTGATGTGCTGTTTACCATCTGAGCTGTTATATATTGCTGGATTAAATAATAATGGCTGGTGTAAATGGTCTTTCATAAGTACCCTCCTGATTTTATAATTGCATTAATTGGTATTATTATAATATCAGTGTCAAAGTCATTTCACTTCTGATATTATATACATTAAAATAATGTTGATAAGTAGTATATTTGATTACATTTATAAAATAATAATAAAACAAATATTAAAAAAGTCAATAATATGTCCGATTTTTTCAATACTTATTTGGAAAGATATGTATAATTAAACACATAAATCAAACAGTTGATTGCACAAAGGCGTGTATCCATTATATATGGTTACACGTCTTTTTTTGTTTTATTTAACTATAGGAATAAAGCAGCCGTTTAGTAACAACTGTTATGATACCAGATGAAACCTGATCAACTTCATCAACCACAATAAAAAGTATTTGTCAAGGGTACATAAATAAATATTATGTGCCGGCGCGAACAGGGAGGAAACGAATATGGCAATAGAAGAATTAACAAGCTTGATAAGCGACCAGACATTTGGTATATGGTTTCTTATAGGTGCTGCATTAGTATTCTGGATGCAGGCAGGATTTGCAATGGTTGAGACTGGTTTTACCAGAGCTAAGAACGCAGGTAACATTATTATGAAGAACCTTATGGACTTCTGTATAGGAACAGTAGTATTCATAGTAATAGGTTTCAGTTTATTATTAGGTGAAGATTTATTTGGTTTTATTGGAAAACCTGGATTTGATATTTTTACAGCTTATGATAATTTCAATTTTTCAAGTTTTGTATTTAATTTAGTATTCTGTGCAACAACAGCTACTATTGTATCAGGAGCTATGGCAGAGAGAACAAAGTTCCTTTCATATTGTGTATATTCAGGTGTTATATCGGCACTTGTATATCCTATTGAAGCACACTGGATATGGGGCGGAGGCTGGTTATCACAGTTAGGCTTCCATGATTTCGCAGGTTCCTGCTGTATACATATGGTTGGTGGTATATCAGCTATTATAGGTGCTAAGATATTAGGACCTCGTATTGGTAAATTTGTTAAAGATGAAAATGGTAAGGTAGTTAAGGTTAATGCTTTCCCAGGACATAGTATTCCACTTGGTGCACTTGGTGTATTTATATTATGGTTTGGCTGGTATGGATTTAATGGTGCAGCTTGTACAACAATTGAGGATTTAGGTTCGGTATTCCTTACAACAACAGTTTCACCAGCAATTGCAACTGTAACTTGTATGGTATTTACATGGATTAAGTATGGTAAGCCGGATGTTTCAATGTGTCTTAATGCTTCACTTGCAGGACTTGTAGCTATTACAGCTTCTTGTGATGTAACAGATGCAGCAGGTGCAATAGTAATAGGTATTGTAGCAGGTCTTTTGGTGGTATTTGGTGTATGGCTTCTTGATTATAAGCTTCACATTGATGATCCGGTTGGTGCAGTAGCTGTTCATATGATGAATGGTATATGGGGCACAATCGCAGTTGGTTTATTTGCTACAAGCAAAGCCCCTGGTTATGCAATTGCTATTGAGAGTGGTGCGATTAAGGCAGAAGGTTTATTCTACGGTGGCGGATTTACACAGCTTGGACTTCAGTTATTAGGTTTTGTATCAGTAGCAGCATGGGCTGCTGTATGTATGACAATCGTATTCTTTGTAATCAAGGCAACAATTGGACTTAGAGCTACAGAGGAAGAGGAAATAAAGGGTCTTGATATATGTGAGCACGGACTTACAAGTGCATATGCAGGATTTGAACTTGGTACAGCAGGTATGCCAGATATAACATATGAAGATGTTGTATCAGTTGGTTCAGAAAGTATGGAAAATTCAGTTCCAGCTATGATTAAGACATCTGATATTCCAGATGAGAATAAGATTACTAAGGTAGAAATCCTTATGAAGCAGGAGCGTTTCGAAAAGTTAAAGAAGGCTATGAACGACATCGGAGTAACTGGTATGACAGTTACGCAGGTACTTGGCTGTGGCGCTCAGAAGGGTGCTCCAGAGTATTACCGTGGAGTTCAGATGGAAATGCAGCTTCTTCCTAAGGTACAGGTTGAAATGGTTATTTCCAAAGTTCCTGTAATGGATGTTATCAATGCCGCAAGAAAGGTACTTTACACAGGTCATATCGGTGATGGTAAGATATTCGTATATGATGTGGAAAATGTAGTAAAGGTTCGTACAGGTGAAACAGGATACGATGCACTTCAGGGCGAAGATGACTAATTCCCAATAAATTTGATTTAATATTACCCATAAAGATGTAGATACATTTTGGATATGACTGCTGTTAAGTGGCAGTGCGATATCAATAAAATGTGTCTGCATCTTTTTTGATTTTACAATTATTATAATATGCGTTAGTATGTCTATAATATATTAAAAGACAAAACGATTAAGTAATGTTTGGTATATTAAGCATTTTGTTAATAATAATATAATTAAACATAAAAGGCAGGAAAGGGATTAAGATATGGAAAGATATGATATAGCTATAATAGGAACAGGTCCAGCGGGTGTGTCAGCGGCAATAACTGCTAAGATAAGAGGCAGGAAAATACTCCTTATAGGTAATAACAAGATTAGTGATAAAGTGTCAAAGGCACATATAATAAAGAATTATCCTGGTTTTATTGATATTACAGGTAAGGAACTGTCACAGGCATTTAACAATCACCTTAAAAGTCTTTCAATAGATATAACAGAAGATATGGTGAATGCAGTGTATGCAATGGGAAAATATTTTCATATACAGGGCAAAAAGAATAATTATGAGGCACTTACAGTTATACTTGCAACAGGTGTAGATGTTACAAAGCCATATGCAGGTGAATATGAAAATCTTGGACGTGGTGTAAGCTATTGTGCTACCTGTGATGCCGCTTTATATAAAGAAAGAGAAGCGATAGTTATAGGATTTAATGAGGAGGCTTTAAGCGAAGCAGAGTTTCTTGCACAGACGGCTAAGAAGGTGTATTATATGCCTCTTTATAATAAGGATAAAGATATAAATACATTACAGGCAGGCAAAGATTCATTAAAAGATAATATTGATATTATTAAAGGAAAACCGCTGTCAATTGAGCGTAGGGAGGATAAAATGGTTCTTATTATGGAGGACAGAGAACTTGCGGCAGACGGAATATTTGTATTAAGGGAGTCGATGAAGCCAGCCCAGTTAGTTCCAGGAATTAAGATAGAAGATAACAAAGTAATTACAGATAAAAGTATGGCGTCTAATATAAAAGGTTTATATGCGGCTGGTGATATAACAGGAGTACCTTACCAGTATGTTAAAGCGGCAGGAGAAGGAAATGTGGCGGCACTATCAGCTGTTGGTTATCTTGCAGCTCTTAACAGGGCAGGGAAATAAGGAAAGATATAAAATAAAAAAACTATGTATTACATCAGGATTGGATAAGACTGATGTAATACATAGTTTTTTGTTCTAATATTAAATACTGATTGATATTATTTGGGGTTCATATTATTGATTGCTGCTCATTAATTATTAATTCCGTGGTGTACATCAGGGCTTGATGTTGTCAAAGGAAGGAATGTGTATCCGTTAGCAAGTCCCCACTGGATTATGCTCTCAACTGCATCAACGCTGAAGCTCTTAATATCGTGCTGTAATACAACGGATACATTATGGCTCTGGATACCATTGATTACATTCTGGTATACCTCACTTGTGCTTGTTGTTCCACCGGCATCGCCGCTTGATACGTTCCAGTCATAGTATTTATAGCCTTGGTCAGTAACATCTTTTGCAAGTTCTGTCATAATTCCTTTGCAGTATTTCTTGCTGACAGAATTAGAACTTCCACCTGGGAAACGTACTAATGTTGGACGGCTTCCAGTCTGCGAATATATAATATCCGACATTTCGTTCAAATCATCAAAATAAGCACCAACACTTGAATAGATCTGCTGGTAATTATGGGAAGCACTGTGTATTGCAACTGTATGTCCTGCAGCGGCTTCCTTCGCAATCATATTCTGATATCCGCTGTTTACATTGGTTACAAAAAATGTAACTTTTATGTTATATTTGGCAAGCACGTCAAGAAGCTGCTGTGTGTAAGCACCAGGACCATCGTCGAATGTAAGGTATACAACCTTTGAACCGGGATTGACAGCGGCAGAGTCAGCCTGCTTTACGGCTTCAACAGTTACAGTTCTGCCAATTGAGTTGGTGTTGCCAAATTTGTCAGTAGCTGTATATGTTAAAGTATAGTCACCAGAACGGTAATTCTTGACTTCACCAGATACTGTTATGCTGTCAGAAATGTCATTGCCGTGGGAATCTGTGGCAGCAGCACCGGTATCTTTGTATTTAGTTCCGGCTTTAATTGTTACATGGCTGTCACCATTGAGTGTGAGTGAAGGAGCAATTCCGTCATTATATTCAACAGTTCTTGTAACAGTTGTCTTATTGCCAGAGGAGTCGCTGACAGTGTAAGTAACGACATTGTCCTTTTCGTGGCGTGTAACCTTATCGGTAATATCACCATCATAATTGTCAGTGGCTGTAAAACCTTCTTCCTTATAAGCTTCACCTGTCTTAGGGTAATATCCCTCAACTGTGTTAAGTTCTATCACGGGAGCAGCTGTATCAACGACTTTAACTTCTCTTGTCTTAGTCGATGAAAGAAAGCCTTTCTTAGCTTTGTAATGTATATGGTATGTTCCGAGTTTAGAGCAGTCTACTTCGCCGCTTATTGATACATCAACAGATTTATTCTTAAAAGAAAGTGTATTATACGAAGCTGAAGCTCCTTCCTCTGTATATGTATCACCATATTCTATTGTTTCGTTCTCTTTTCCATTTACAATGATATTGATGTTAAATAAGGAAAAAAATAAAATTACAAGAAGCAATAGTACAACTACAACAGAAGTAATTACTATTATAAGCTTTTTGTTCTTAAGTTCTTTTGTAATCATAGGTGTTATCTCCTGACTTATTATTCTAACTAGAGCATTATATTCCTTTTTATAGAAAAAATTAACACTTTTTTGAAAAAATATTAAATTTTTAAAAAGATTTTTTTGGGATATATTTTAATAATATAGTAAAAATACTTTTGCATTCTGAATAATCAAATATTACAAAAATAGGTACAATAGATTTTAGATAATGGCTTTACTTTTTTGTCGAATAATACTAATATACATATATAGAGAGATTATTATCTCATATTTCGATTTAGGAGGTTATATAACAATGGCTAGAGAAAAACAGTCAATGGATGGTAATACAGCCGCTGCTCATGTTGCGTATGCATTTACAGAAGTAGCTGGTATCTATCCTATCACTCCTTCCAGCCCAATGGCGGATGTTGTTGACCAGTGGTCAGCAGCAGGAAGAAAGAATATTTTTGGTAACACAGTAAAGGTAACAGAGATGCAGTCTGAAGCAGGTGCTGCTGGTACAGTACATGGTTCACTTGCAGCAGGTGCTCTTACAACAACATTCACAGCTTCACAGGGTCTTTTACTTATGATTCCTAATATGTATAAGATTGCTGCTGAACAGCTTCCTTGTGTATTTGATGTATCAGCTCGTACAGTTGCTACACAGTCACTTAACATTTTCGGTGATCATAGTGATGTTTATGCATGTCGTCAGACAGGTTTTGCTATGCTTGCTGAGACAAACCCACAGGAAGTTATGGACTTAAGCCCAGTTGCACATCTTGCAGCTATTGATGGCAAGGTTCCATTCATCAACTTCTTTGATGGTTTCCGTACATCACACGAGATTCAGAAGATTGAAAAGTGGGATTACGAAGATCTTAAGGAAATGTGCCCAATGGACAAGGTTGAAGAGTTCCGTGCTCATGCACTTAACCCTAACAAGCCAGCTATGCGTGGTTCACATGAAAACGGAGATGTATTCTTCCAGCATCGTGAAGCATGTAACACAGTATATGATGAACTTCCAGAAGTAGTAGAAAAGTACATGAAGAAGGTTAACGAGAAGCTTGGTACTAACTACGACTTATTTAACTACTATGGTGCACCTGATGCAGACAGAGTTATCGTAGCTATGGGTTCTATCAACGACGTTGCAGAAGAAGTTATTGATTACTTAACAGCTAAGGGTGAGAAGGTTGGTCTTGTTAAAGTAAGACTTTACCGTCCATGGTCATCTAAGGCACTCTTAAAGGTTCTTCCTAAGACAGCTAAGAAGGTTGCTGTTCTTGACAGAACTAAGGAACCAGGATCACTTGGTGAGCCACTTTACCTTGATGTTGCTACAACACTTCGTGAAGCAGGTCTTAACGATATCACATTAGTTGGTGGACGTTATGGTTTAGGTTCAAAGGATACTCCTCCTTCATCAGTATTCGCTGTATATAAGGAATTAGAGAAGGATGAGCCAAAGAACAGATTCACAATCGGTATTGTTGATGATGTTACTAACCTTTCACTTCCAGAGGTTAAGCCAGCTCCTATTACTTCAGCTCCTGGTACAGTAGAATGTAAGTTCTGGGGTCTTGGTGGTGATGGTACAGTAGGTGCTAACAAGAACTCTACTAAGATCATCGGTGACCATACAGATAAGTATATTCAGGCATACTTCCAGTATGACTCTAAGAAGACAGGTGGTATTACAATCAGCCACTTAAGATTTGGTGATAACCCAATCAGAAGTCCATACTATATCAATCAGGCTGACTTCGTAGCATGTCATAATCCTTCATATGTTGTTAAGGGTTATAAGATGGTTCAGGATGTTAAGCCAGGCGGAATCTTTATGATTAACTGCCAGTGGTCAGATGAAGAACTTAATCAGCATATGCCAGCAGAAGCTAAGCAGTATATTGCTAAGAATAATATCCAGCTTTACACAATCAACGCTATTGATAAAGCTATTGAAATCGGTATGGGTAAGAGAACTAACACAATCTTACAGTCAGCATTCTTCAAGCTTGCTAACGTAATGCCTATTGATGAAGCTGTTGAATATATGAAGGCAGCTGCTAAGAAGTCATACAGCAAGAAGGGTGATGCAGTAGTTGAGATGAACTATAAGGCTATCGATGCAGGTGTTGATGCAGTACATAAGGTAGAAGTACCAGCAGACTGGGCAACAGCAGTTGATGATAAGAAGCCAGTTGAAAGAACAGGACGTCCTGCTACAGTTAAGATGGTTAACGAACTTCTTGATCCTATCGGAAAGATGGATGGTGACAGCCTTCCAGTATCTGCATTTAAGGATATTGCAGATGGTCAGTTTGAGACAGGTGCTTCAGCATACGAGAAGAGAGGAACAGCCGTTATGGTTCCTGAGTGGGATCCAGCAAGCTGTGTTCAGTGTAACAGCTGTGCATTCGTATGTTCACATGCTACTATCAGACCATTCATTCTTGATGCTAAGGAACAGGCAGAAGCTCCTTCACAGATTAAGCTTGCTGATTCTAAGCATGCAACAGACACAACAATGAAGTACACAATGTCAGTATCTCCATTAGATTGTATGGGATGTGGCGAATGTGTTACTGTATGTCCTAAGGCTGGAGAAGCTCTTAAGATGGTTCCACAGGAATCACAGGCAGAAGAGCAGCCAGTATTCGATTATCTTGTAGCTAACGTAGGTAAGAAGGATATTAAGCCAGCATTAGTAAATACACCAATCGGTTCTCAGTATAACCAGCCACTCCTTGAGTTCTCAGGAAGCTGTGCAGGTTGTGCAGAAACATCTTATGCTAGATTAATTACACAGTTATTTGGTGAGCAGATGTATATTTCTAACGCTACAGGTTGTTCTTCAATCTGGGGTGGTCCAGCTGCAACATCACCATATACAGTAAACAAGGATACATTAAAGGGACCAGCATGGGCTAACTCATTATTCGAGGATAACGCAGAACATGGTTTTGGTATGTATCTTGGACAGAAGGTTCTTCGTGACCAGGCTATTGCCAAGATCGAAGAAATGGCTGCATCTGATAAGGCAACAGACAGCTTTAAGGCAGCAGCAGCTAAGTACCTTGAGACAAAGAATGATACTAAGGCAAACACACCAGCTACAGAAGCTCTTATTGCAGAACTTGAAAAGGCAGCAGCAGATGGATGCCCAACAGCTCCAGAAGTACTTGCTAAGAAGGATTACCTTGCTAAGAAATCTGTATGGATCTTCGGTGGTGATGGTTGGGCTTACGATATCGGTTTCGGTGGTCTTGACCATGTACTTGCTTCAGGTGAGAATGTAAATGTTATGGTATTCGATACAGAAATGTATTCTAATACAGGTGGACAGGCTTCTAAGGCTTCAAACATCGGTGAAGTTTGTCAGTTCGCTGCAGCCGGTAAAGAAATCGGTAAGAAGAGTCTTGCTGAGATCGCTATGAGCTATGGTTATGTATATGTTGCTCAGATTGCACTTGGTGCAAATCCAGCACAGGCTGTTAAGGCTATCGCAGAGGCTGAGGCTTATCCAGGACCATCACTTATCATCGGATATGCTCCTTGTGAGCTCCACGGAATCGCTAAGGGTGGAATGAACCACTGCCAGGATGAGATGAAGAAAGCTGTTAAGGCTGGTTACTGGAACCTCTTCTCATTCAACCCTGCAAATAAAGCAGATGGTAAGAATCCATTTACATTTACTTCAGAGAAGGGTGTAAGCTTTGATGATTACCAGGCATTCCTTAACAACGAGGCTCGTTATACTCGTCTTGTTAAGCCATTCCCAGAGCGTGCAGAGAGACTCTTCAAGGAATCTGAGGAAGCTGCAAAGGCTCGTTATGAGCACTTACAGAAATTAGTTGAGCTTTACAAATAGAGCGAGCTTGAAAAGTGAGCGATACTTCTTGAACGAAGTTCAAGAAGGGAATTTTGCTTGAAAAGTGAGCTAACTTT
>OJOV01002078.1_pt1 | contig 13673 bp, 9 predicted proteins | sample 1598281 | NCBI WGS metagenome assembly OJOV01 (sample SAMN03922469, study PRJEB24848) | human gut metagenome | isolation source: stool sample | host: Homo sapiens | place: Germany | collected 2010-11
GGAGAGGCGCTCCGCCTCCTGCCCGATGTCTGTGACAAATTCCCGTGCCGTCTCCCGGTCGATGTTCTCCGTCTGGAGGATGGAGTCCGTCAGCAGCCGGATGGCCGCCAGGGGCGTTTTCAGCTCGTGGGAGGCGTCGGACACAAAGCGGCGGCGGGCGTTCTCCGTAGTCTGGAGGCGGTCCGTCAAGCTGTTGAACTCCTGGGCCAGCTGGGCGATCTCGTCGCGTCCGGGCACCTCCGCCCGGTGGCTGTAAGCGCCCTCCCGCACCTCCCGGATGGCGGTGAGCAGCTGGCCGATCTTCCGGGTCAGCGCCCGGGACAGCAGGCCGCTGAGACACAGCACCACCACCGCGATGCCGGCGGAGAGCCGCAATAGATTGCCCTGCAGCCCCTCTAGCAGAGCGGCCTGCTCCGTGTCATACTCGTATGCGTATACGGCGCCGATGATCTGGTTCTGGTACAGCACCGGCGAGGCCGCCCGGCTGCGGAAGGCCCCGCCCCGGTAGCTGCTGGAGAACACGTCGTTCCCCAGCAGGGCCTGGACGATCTCTGTGTAGAAGCTGTACTCCCCCAGGGCGTCGTTGGTCTCCCGGGTATCGTAGAGGACCTTGCCCGCACTGTCCGTCACCAGGATGCGGCTGAGGCCCGTCTCCTCCACCACCGCCATGGCCTGGGACACATTCTCCTCGGTCAGCCGGTCCAGACCGGACAGGGAGTAGACCATCACGGACACGCTGCTCTGGAGCGTGGTTGCCTTGGAGCGGAACACCAGATCCTGCGATACCCGCAGCGGATAGGTGTTCAGCAGCAGCAGCACGCCCGCGATAATCAGGATATAGCTCAGGCCGAACTTGAACTGCAGGCTGTCCCAGATCCTGCCCTTATCCTTTGAAATAGTATCCAACTCCCCACTTGGTCATAATATACTCCGGCTCCGCCGGGTTCTTCTCCAGCTTCTCCCGCAGGCGGCGGATGTGGACATCCACCGTGCGATAGTCCCCGGCGTAGGAGTAGCCCCACACCAGATCCATCAGGCTCTCCCGGCTGTATACCCGCCGGGGATTTTTCATCAGCAGCTCCACCAGATCGTATTCCTTGGCGGTGAGGTCGATGGCCTTGCCGTCCCGGATGGCTACCCGCTGGCGGGTGTCCAGCGTCAGGTCACCCACCGTCAGCAGCTCCGGATCCGGCTGGGCTGCCGGACGGCTCTGGCCGGAGGAGCGCCGCAGCAGCGCCCGGATGCGGGCTTTCAGTTCCAGAATGTTGAAGGGCTTGGTGACATAGTCGTCGGCCCCGCAGGCAAAGCCCATGATCTTGTCGGCGTCCTCGCTGCGGGCGGTGAGCATGATGATGGGAACGTCGGAGAATTCCCGTATCTTCATGCAGGCCTCGCTGCCGGAGAGGCCGGGCATCATCAGGTCCAGAATGATGAGGCCCAGCGTCTCCTGACGGGCCAGCTCCACGGCGGAGGCGCCGTCGTAGGCGGTGAGGACCTGATAGCCCTCGTTCTCCAGATTGAATTTGATGCCCTTGACCAAGAGCTTTTCGTCGTCTACTACCAGTATTTTCATGTATCGTCCTCCACGGTGATCTGCTGCCGGATGGTTTCAAAAATGCCCGCACCGATGCCGTTGACATCCATGATGGACTCGATATCGGCAAAGGGGCCGTGCTCCTCCCGATAGGCCACGATGCGCTGGGCCAGTGTGGGCCCGATGCCGTCCAGCGCTTCCAGTTGGGCGGCGTCGGCGGTGTTGATGTTCACCTTGCCGGGGACGGCGGGAGGATCGGGAGCCTCCGGCTCCTGCGCTGTATACTGGGGCGTGACGGTGTAGTCCCCGCCGCCGACGCTGCGGTGGTCGGTGAAATACAGCAGCGCCAGACACAGAAGGAAGATGGCTGTCAGAAGCAGCAGATATTTTTCTGTTTTTGTGATCTTTCCCATTTTTCCGCAGTTGACTCCCGGTCGATTTTTGTTATAATAAGAGGAAAGCGACCCTGCGGCCGGGAGGGGGGGCTGCCCCGCTGACGGCCGCTGATGCCGGCGGAGAGCATGAGGGCCGGCTCCTGCTTACGGATGGTAGATAGACTCATTATAGCATAGATGGAGAAAAATTACTATGAAAATTCGCCGTATTCTATCTGTTTTTTTGCTGACCGTGCTGATGGTCAGTCTGATGCTGACCCCGCAGGCCTACGCCCTGCCTGCGCTGGAGATCAAGGCCAAGGCGGCCGTACTGGTGGACGCCGATGAGGGGCGGATCATCTTTGGGCAGAATGAGCAGGAGAGGGAATACCCCGCCAGCATCACCAAGGTGATGACGGCCCTGCTGACGCTGGAGGCCGTGGACGCCGGGAAGCTGTCTCTGGACCAGCCCATCACCGCATCGGCGGTGGTGAACGATCAGGACCCGGAGGGCAGCTCCGCCGGCATCGAGGAGGGCGAGGTGCTGACGGTGGAACAGCTGCTGTACTGCCTGCTGCTGGTGTCCGCCAACGAGACGGCGGACATTCTGGCGGAGACGGTATCCGGCTCCCGTGAGGCCTTTGTGGAGCTGATGAACCAGCGGGCGCAGGAGCTGGGCTGCACCGGCACCCACTTTGCCAACACCAACGGCCTGCACGATGTGAACCACTATACCACCGCCTACGATATCTATCTGTTCTTCCGGGAGGCCATGAAGCATGAGACCTTCATGACCATCACCGGCTCCATGGCCTATGAGGTGCCGGCCACCAACAAGTCCGAGGCACGGGAGCTGCACACCACCAACTCGCTGCTCTCCAACTGGCGTATTCTGGATTATCTCTATGACGGGGTGGACTGCGGCAAGACCGGCTCCACGCCGGAGGCGGGGTACTGTCTGGTGTCCAGCTGCCTGCGGGACGGCAAGCGGCTGGTGGCGGTGGTGCTGGGCGCCGAGGGCGAGGGGACTCATATCGAGAGCTTTTCCGAGAGCGCACGGCTCTATGACTACGGCTATGACAACTTCAGCAAGCAGCTGGTGGTCTCCACGGAGGACGTGTTCCGCCAGCCGGTGGCCCTGTCCAAGGAGACGGACTGCGTGATGCTCTATCCGGCGGAGAACGCCGAGGCGTTCCTGCCCTCCGACGTGACGAAGGATCAGCTGGAGCAGACGGTGACGCTGAAAAATGAGGTGGCGGATGCTCCCATCACCCGGGGGCAGGAGATGGGGACCCTGACCATCTCCTACAACGGGCAGGTGTGCGTCACGGTGCCGCTGCTGGCGCAGGCGGACGTCAGCGCCTCCCGGTTTTTGGTGGCCAAGGCGGCGGTGGAGGAGTTCCTCTCCCGCACCATTGTGAAGGTGGCGCTGGTGGTACTGGTGCTGCTGGTGATCCTGCTGGTGCTTTGGGCGAAGGTGTTCCGCCGCAACCGGCGCTACGGCAGCCGCAGCGGCAGACGGTATCGGAGCAGCTCCTACCGGGGCGGCAGAAGAGGACGCTGAAAAACGATAGACGGGCGGGTCTGCCCTAAGGGCAGACCCGCTTTTTATAAGCGGAGGTGTATGGTATGGCGGAGGAGCTGCGGATCCTCTATGAGGATCCCTATCTGGTGGTGTGCGTGAAGCCGGTGGGGGTGCTGTCGGAAGACAGCGAGAGCGGGCGATCCCTGCCACGGATGCTGGCGGAGCACTACCGGCAGGCGGGAAAGCCCGACTATATCGCCACGGTGCATCGGCTGGACAAGATCGTGGGAGGAGTGATGGTGCTGTCCCGGCGACGGGAGGTCACGGGCAGGCTGACGACGGCCATAGCCGCTCATGAGATCACCAAGGAGTATCTGGCGGTGCTGCGGGGGCATCCCCAGGAGCCGGCCGCCACGCTGACGGATCTGCTGTTCCGGGACGCCTCCCACAACAAGAGCTATGTGGTGAAGCGGATGCGTAAGGGCGTCCGGGAGGCCCGGCTCTCCTATGAGGAGGTGGGGCGCACGGAGGAGCTGTCGCTGGTGCGGGTGCAGCTCTATACGGGGCGCACCCATCAGATCCGGGTGCAGTTCGCCTCCCGTGGGCTGCCGCTGCTGGGGGATATCCGCTACGGCAGCAAGGCTCCCGGATGTACGGCGGCGCTGTGGTCGTATCATCTGGGCTTCCGGCATCCTGCCACCGGGAAGCCGGTGGATGTGACGTGTCCGCCGCCGCAGGTGTATCCGTGGGATTTGTTTGGCGGGGTAAAATGATAGAGAGCACCGGCGGTCTGTGGGGCCGTCGGTGCTTTTGCGTGGTTGCCAATCGGAGACGGATGTGGTAGAATCCGGGGAGAAGGATCACTGCGAGAGGGGGAGCGCCATGCAGGAGCTGATAAGCGCACTGACGGCCCATGAGGAGGAATGCTCACGGGAGTTTGAGGCAGATCTGTCCGCCTTCTGCACCCGGCATATGGACGCCCAGCTGGTGCAGCAGCTGCGGCAGCTGGTGGCGGAGGGGGAGGAGGATCTGGCCTACCGGGCCTTCTATGCCCTGACCATCATCTACCGCAATCGGAAGGACTATCAGCAGCTGCAGGCGCTGTTCGAGGAGAATCCACGCTTTGCGGGACACCCCTCCTATCACCATCTGCTGATTTTGTTCCAGCTGGAGGCGGAGACCTTCTTCGATGCGCTGGAGCTGCTGGAGCTGGCCCGTGAGGACGCACGGCAGCACCGGGACAATGCAGGGTATCTGCATCTGTTCGCCCATCTGTTCGTCTACACCTGCGAAAAGAGCCGGGGAGAGATGCGGGAACAGGTACGCAGAGAGTACTACGACGACGTGGAGCGAGCGGTGGAGGATGCCATCCGGCTGGACCCGGCCTATGCCAAGTTCTACTGCACCAAGGCCCGTGTGGTGGCCCAGCGGGGGCGTTACGGTGAGGCGTATAGTCTCATTAACAAGGCCGTTGCCACGGAGAGCTCCGCCCGGAAGGACTACGCCCTGCGGCTGCTGGACTATCGCCACTGCGAGACGGTGATCCTGCTGCAGGAGCAGAGGGAGTACTTTCAGGGAGAGATGGAGAAGCTGCGCAGATCTGTGCCGTCCTTGCCTAAGCTCAAGACCTTTGTGCCGGGGCGGGGGCCGAAGGCCTATGAGGGTGCAGAGCCTTACTGCTTCGTCAGCTATGCCCACATCAACAGCGACCGGGTGTACCCCATAGTGGAGCAGCTGATGCAGCGGGGCATCCGGCTGTGGTACGACGACGGCATCGAGGCCGGCAGCGATTTTCGGGAGTTCATCGCAGAGAAGATACGGGATTCGTGGCAGGTACTGCTGTTTGCCTCCCATGAGTCTATCCAGCCGGGCTTTGTCCGCAATGAGATCAACTATGCCCTGCACTGCGGCAAGCCTATCCTGCGGGTGAATCTGGATGATGTGGAACTGACGCCGGGCATGGAGCTGAGCCTGGGCGGGATGCAGTATGTAGATGCTACGGAGCCGGGGGGCGACTATCTGGAGCGCATCGTCCGGACACTGCTGGCGGAACGGAAGGAGAAGGCATGAACATCACACAGCAACTCTGCTGCCCCGGCGCAGCGGAGAATCAGGACTATATCCGGCTGGGAGAGAACATCGCCATGGTGGTGGACGGCTCCACACCGCTGGTGAAGGATCCCCGTGTGCCGGAGGTGCGGGAATACGTCCGCCTGTTGGCGGATGCCGTGGTCGGTGCAGAGGGGGAGGATCTGCCCCACATGGTGGCGGCGGGCATTGAGACCCTTCGGCGGCGATGCGGTGTTCTGCCGGAGACGGAGGGTGTCTCGGCGGCGCTGGCGATCCTCCGGGAGAAGGGGGAGCAGGTGGAGGTATTCGTGCTGGGGGACTGCGCCGCCGGTGTACGCTTCCGGGACGGGCGTGGGCCAGAGCTGGTGTCCCAGGAGGCGGTGAGCCGTCTGGACGGCGCTGTGGTGGCGGAGATGTGCCGTCTGCACCGGGAGCGAGGTATCGACGTCATCGAGGCACGGCAGCTGCCGGAGGTGCGAGAGATGCTGCTGCGGCACCGGCGGATGATGAACCGGCCGGGAGGCTACTGGATCGCAGGCTTCGCCCCGGAGGCGGCCCGGCACGGCAGTCATCGGGTGTACCGGAGGGAAGAACTCTACCGAGTGGTGCTGTTCTCCGACGGCTTTTCCGGCCAGCGGGAGGCTCTGCTGGGAGCGGAGGAGCCGTGCTTGCAGGAGCTGTATCAGCAGCTGCGGCAGCGGGAGGCGGCGGACAGCCGCTGCAACCGCTATCCCCGGCTGAAGCCCGGCGACGATGTCAGCGGCATCGTGGCGGTGTTTTGATGGGCTGGGAGCTTTGAACTGAAAAATGAGAAAAGGCAGCGGGCTTTTGCCCACTGCCTTTGTGTGTGGAGTACCATCGATGGATCAGGGCAAACACGCCTGCCGGCGATGGTACTGCGGATACATGAAAGACAGCCCTCCGGCTTTCGCCGGAGGGCTGATCTTATGGCAGATGATACTGCGGAGACTTAGGGGTTAGCCCTCGTACTTCTCCTTGCGGCTGCGCAGGACCAGTACGGCGGCGCCGGCCAGAGCCATCACAGCGGACATGGTCCACATGGTCATGGTGCTGTTGTCGCCGGTGTTGACGCCGGGCTGCTTATCGCCGCAGCGAGTGCAGGTGCCGTCCTTGTAGTCGTGGCCCAGAGCCTTGATGACCTCGCCCTTAGCCAGGACCTTACCGCAGGCGGCGCAGACCGTATCACCGGTGTAGCCGTCCTCGGTACAGGTGGCGGGCTTGGCGTTCACGACCTTGGTGTCCTGATGGAGGTCAGCGGTGAGATCCTCGGTGACGTCCACAGTCTGATCGTTGATCTCCGTCTGGTGGACGGTGACGGCGGTGGAGGCGTCCACAGCGGTGGGATCACTGACGGTGAAGGTCAGGGTCGCCACAGCGGTACCGGCCTTCAGCCCGTCCACATCCACATAGCCCAGCGTGACCTTGCCGTCGGCATCCTTGTGAGAGGAGTACTGAGAGGCGAAGGTGACGTCGGCCAGAGTCAGGACGCTGGCGTCATAGTCCACGGTGAAGAGGCCGTTGGTGGTGATATCGTCGTTCTTGGGAACCACGGTGACGGTAACGGTCTTTTCATCCTCGGAGACAGCGATGGAGGAAACGGGGGTCGTGGTCTCGGCATCGGCGGGCTTGACGGCGCCGGTACCCGCATCGTTGGCAGTGTTCAGGCTGCCGGTGACGGAGGCGGGAGTCAGAGCCTCAATGGTCTGGGACTGTGCCTCAATAGAACTGCTTACATTCAGCTCGGTGCCGGGCAGAGAATTGTTATCGGCATCGCCGTCCTCGGCGTGGTTGTCAGAAACAGCCAGCAGAGAGCAGGGCCAGACTGCATTGCCGATGTTGCCCATCAGGCTGGACTCATAAGAGTCGGTGGTCTCATTATACTTCAGGATGTAAATTTCGTTGGTCTCACCCGTGAAGTAGCTCAGATACAGATTGCCATCATCGCCCAGTACCATGGAACAATACAGGCTGCCGTCATAGCCGGGGAAGGACAGCTTCAGATCAGTATCGACCCAGTCCATACTGGCTCTGCCGGTCTCGAAGTCCGGCATCATGATCCAAATCGTGCCGCTGTCGGTCAGGCAGTAGAACACATCCACGGTGTGGCCGGCCTTGTTGGTGGTGTAGCCAGCCCAAGCCACAGCGGTGAATTCGCTGGCATTTGCATAAGTGCTCAGGTAAGAGGACATATCCCAACCATCGGAGAAATCATTGGCCATGACAGGGTCGGAATACAGGAAATAGGCACCATCGACACCCACCAGAATGTTCTTCTGAGACTGAATGGCGGCGATAGCGGCATATTCCATATCCTGCATCGGAGCACCGTACTTAGTGGCGGCAGCAGATGCGCTCACAGTGGCACCAGTCTCCGGGTTCACCTCATAGAGGAGACCGGAGGTGTTCATCTGATACATGGAACCATCATCGTGAGCGAAGTCAATGGTGGCACTGTTGATATCCTGTTCCAGATCAGCGTACTTGGTCCAAGTCTTATCATTTTCCATATCCCAAGTGAACAGGATCGGATGACCTTCCTTGTCCCGCAGAGCGCCCACCAATGTCACATCAATGGTATCCACGGTGACCACGCAGGTGGCGCTGACGGAGGGATCCTTCACGGAGGTGGCAGTGATGTTGGCAGTACCCTTGCCCACAGCGGTGACGAGACCATTGTCGCTGACGGTGGCCACGTCGGTGTTGTCGGAGGACCAGGTCACGGTGTCGGGCTGTACGCCGAAGGGCTCCACGCTGGCGGTGAGCTTGGCGACGTTGCCCTTGAAGAGGGTCAGGGCCTCGGTGTTGAGCTTCACGGTGACATCACCGGCCAGCTCGTCGGGGTTCAGGTTCAGCTTGTAGGTGACATAGTTCTCGGCGTAGTCATATACCTGCAACAGGAGGTGAGTGGCCTTGGAATCGTTCAGAGACAGGGTGAAGTTCTGGCTGGCACCCTTGGCAGCGCCCTCGGGAGAACCGGCCGCTTTGCTGACGACGCTGCCCTTGTCGTAGTCCAGCAGGGCCACGGCGGACATATACTGGTCGTCGCCGGCGGTGAAGGTCAGGACCTTGTTGCCCTCGGCGTCGGTACCCAGATTCACGTTGGAGACGGTGGGAGCCGTCTTATCCACGACCATGCCATAGTGCATGGTAGCGCCGTCGGACAGAGCATCCCAATCCACGGTGGCGTTGCCGTCCTTGTCGTAGCTGGCGTAGTACTCAGGGGCCAGAGTCAGGTCCACATTCAGGTAGGTGCCGTCAGCTGTGTTGGGGGTATTGCCCATGTTCAGGGTGTACCGGGTCATGCTCCAAGTGGCGTCGCTGCTGGAGTAGAAGGCGGAGGAGACCTCTCCCAGATCGCTGCTGGAGAGAACCTTGCCGTTGCTGTCGGTGATGGTCAGGCGGGAAGCGGCGGCGTTGCGGATGGCGGTGAAGGTCATCTTGTAGAAGTTGTTGATCTCCGGATTGATGGCATCACGGGCGGCATCATAGAACTCGTCCAGACCGAAGGGGTTGCCGCCGAAGTAGTAGCCTTTCGTTTCGCCTACGGCCTTGATGGTCAGGGCCTGATTGTTTACGGAATTGTCACCATTATAGGCATACATATAGGGGGCGCGGGTCTCCAGACCGTTGGCATAGGCGATATAGCTGCCGATATCGAACATGGAGGAGTCGGTCCAGCTGCCATAGTAGCCCAACACGGGGATGGAGTGGCTGTCGCCCTGCTCACCCTCGGCGGTGGCGGCCTCGTTGGCGAACACATAGCCCTCCACATAGGTGCCGGTGTTGTCGCTGGCCTTATCGTAGGCATCCAGACCCAGCAGAGTCACATCGGCGGTGACGTGCAGGCTGCCGCCGGCGGGGATCACCACGGGAGCAGTACCCAATTCCTTGAAGAACAGGTAAGCATCGTAGGTGTCGATGCCGTTGTCGTTGTCGAAGTCAGCGGCGTCCTTATGCTCGATGTCGGCACGCACGCCGGTGACATAGTCCAGCAGAGCCTGACCGTCATCGGCATCGACCTTACCGTCGCCGTTAAAGTCACAATCTTTCAGTGTATCGTTCAGGAAAGCAGCGTATTCGCCGTCCACGGTCCACTTGACGTTGGAGGCCACGGGGTCGGTCCAGGTGTCCTCGAAGTTCACACCATCGGAGGACATCAGACTCTGCGTGAAGAAGTCGGCGCTCAGGTCGAAGTAAGCAGCCTCGTCCTCCAGATTGTGGATGGTGAAGCCGAAGGAGTACTTGCCGGTGCGGGCGGGATCGTCGCCCAGCTCTACCTTGACCTTGCCGTCGGCAGCGCCGGCGTTGGCGCCCTCATCCATCAGGATGTAGGTGCCGGAGGTAACGGCATTGGCCACGTTGGCCAGACCGGCACCCTGACGCAGCACGGGATAGTAGCCGTCGCCGTCCTTACCGTAATCCTCCACCATGGGCTCGGCGGTGGACATCAGCAGGGACTGAGCCAGCTGACGGGCGGTGAGACCGGTCTGCTCGGTGAGATCATTCTCACGGATGTACTGAGCCACCAGAGCGGCCATACCGGTGATCTGAGGAGCGGCCATGGAAGTACCGGACATATTCTGATAGGTACCGCCGTCCTTCAGGGAGTAGATGTTGCCGCCAGGGGCGGTGATCTCGGGCTTCATCTCCAGAGAACCGGGAACGCCCCAGCTGGAGAAGCTGCTCATAGTGTAGTAGTCGGCGGAGGCGTGGTTGACAGCGGCGGAAGCGCCCACGGTCATGGTGCCGGTGTAGTACACAAGACCGGAATCGGTGGTGTGCTTCTCGGAGCTGGCCTTGATGTACTCGCCGTCGGCCTGCAGCATGGAGACATAGGGGGCCGTGTAGTTATAGCCATCGGTAGCCATGCTGATGGTGCCGGCCTCGTTGTTGGCCACGATCAGGGCAATGGCACCGTTGGAGATGGCGTTGTTGCCCTTATCGGTAAAGGCGATGGAGCCACGGTTGCAGATGGCGATCTTACCGGTGAGGATATCCTTTACGGCGGCAAAATCCTCGGCATTACCGGCGGTGTCCACATACACGAACTGCTGCTCACCGGCCAGAGTCGTCAGAGCCTGGATGGGAGCGCTGGTGCTGTCGGTGTAGAAAAGCTTCTTGCCGGCCACTTCCACGTAATCACCGGTGCCGCCCACGTTATCTACGGAGGCAACGCCCAGAGAGTTGGTGTAGGAGCCGGGGGAGCCGGTGGTGGTCCAGCTGTTGCTCTCGGCATAGGGATACTGGTTGGCAGTGTTCTCGAACCAGTTGCCGGAGTTACCGGCGGAGATGGACACCACGGTGCCGCTATTGGTGATGTTCTCCATGATGGCCTGATAGGCAGCATAGGAGTTGCGGGAGGTACCGGGGTTGCTGCTGCCCAGAGACAGGTTCACGGAATCAGCACCCAGCAGGATGGCGTCCTCGATGGCGACCATATAGTCGGAGTCACGAGCGCCGCCGTTGGTGCCGAATACCTTCATAACGAACACCTGAGCATCCGGAGCCACGCCCTGCGTCAGAGCGGTATCCAGAGCGGGGGAGAAGGAGCCGTCCTCGTTCTTGATATAGCGGTTGCCGGCGGCAATGCCGGTGACGTGGGAGCCGTGGTCGCCTTGCTTGTCGTTGGCGTGGGTGATATCCAGATCGTCATCCACGTAGTTGAAGCCGTAGGGGATCTTGGCGTTGACGTACAGCTGATCGGCGGTGACGCCGGGCATCTTCTTGGAGGCGTTCAGCTGCTCCAGAACGGTATCCGTCAGATCAGCAGCAGTCATCAGCGTGGCGCCGCTGTCCTTCACGGCATAGGTGAAGGCATCGGGATCCAGAGAGGGATGGTCGGTGTCAGCACCGGTATCGATGATGGCCACCTTGGAGCCGGCGCCGGTATAACCGTCCGCCCAAGCCACATGGGAGCCGATCATGCTGCCGGAGGTAGCCATGTTGGGATCGGTGGTCTCATTGTCCTTCACCACGCAGGGCTCGTAGCGGGTCTCAATGAGCACAGCCTCGACGCCGGAGATCTTTTCGATCTTTTCGATCTGGCCGTATTCCACATTGGCGGAGATGATGTTGGCCGCCAGAGTCAGGTTCCAGACCACGTCCAGAGCCTCGCCGCCCAGAGCCTTTCTGGAGATGGTCTTAGCCATCTTCTCCTGCTTGGTCTCCAGCTTCTGGCGGTACTTCATGGCCGCAGAATTGGTAACGATATCCTCGCTGGAGTAACCCTTCGCCAGCGTGGAGGCATCTTTCAGAACGATGGAGACACGGACTACGTCGGTGTCTGCATATTCCGGAGTTTCTTGCGCCACCTTCTCGGCGTTGTTCTTGTCCAAACGCAGATCGGTGGAACGGTTGTCGATCTTTTCCCAGGTGAGGCCGTTGCCGGTGCCGCTGGAAGGCGTCTTGGCGGCGGCCCAAGTGGGCGTGACCAGACTCAGGCTCAGAACCAGAGCCAGCAGCACGGACAATGCCCGCTTCATGGGCTTGGCGTGTTTCATAAGCGCACTCTCTCTTTCTCCGGCGTCAGCCGGTTAGAATTGACCATACGGTGTGCCGGAAGCGGCTGCCCTGCTGCATACCGAGCAAGTATGGTTTTGCCAATCATAGCACGATTTGGAAGAGATTGCAATTCTTGAGAAATATATTCTGGCGAAATTTTCGTTGAAAATTTTCTCTTGTGCAGGAATATTTTTGCCGAATTTAACAGTTTTTTCAAAAATGGAATACCGAATCGATTCACCGAATGACTTACTGCACAAAGAGGAATGTACGTGACAGGAGGACAAAGCTGAGAAATGTCCGGGAAATGGGCTATATAAAGGGTTAGCGAGGGCTAACCAAGGGCGTATGGAGGCGGGGGCGTCTGCCGGAGACGGACAGGGGTAGTAAAAGCTCCAGCCAACTTGGCAGAAATACCGTTGATGCTCTTTCCGCTTGCCGGAAATTGAAGGGCTATAACGGCGATGTGTATTTTCAAAATGCTGACACATTCTTTCTGATACGCATTACTCTGCAAAACGAAATAACAGGCTAAAGCATGGTAATGATGATTAGTCAAAGCCGATAGAACATTTTGATTTTTCTCATTAGGGGGTGCAAGAGCGGCTTGAGGAAAGAAGTTCTCCGAATAAAGAAAAATCCAGACCGGCCGGGCTTTTGCACCCCCTTGTCTGGATTTTTCCCGTATCACGGCGTTTTTTTAATAGGAAAATAAAAAAGTACGGTAGCCCATTGTATCATGGACTACCGCACTTCGTGGCAAATGACTCTAATTTTGATAGAAACCCGTTAGGGGGTTGCAATTACGGTTTGGAGGGGGGCATTTTTGATTTTAGGGGGGTGCAGTTCTTTGCCAAAGGAAGAGGAGCGCCTTCATGAAATAATGTGTTAAGGGAAAATAATTTTTTGTTAAAATGCGTATGCTTTTCTCCACACCCCTTGCAAAGCAGAAAAAACACGGTATAATATGACCAGAAGAACCAAAATGGTCATTTGGATGGTGAACGAGCTTGGCTTTTACCGACTATGAAACAGAACAACTTCACAAGGCGCTGCTGAAGGAAACAAGACGCTGCGCCGTCACGCTAGGGATGAAGAAAACCTCAGTGGATCAACTGACAAAGGCGATCGGTATCGCAAAAGGCTCGTTTTATAAATTCTACGAATCCAAGGAGATGGCCTTCTTCGCGGTTCTGGAAAGTATCCACTCCGAACTTTACGGGGTGGCTGACCATGCACTGAGCGAAGCAAACGGCTTGCCACCGTCGGAGCGTGCGGCAAAGGCGGTTCTTGCCGTCTGCCGGCGGCTGTCCGATACCGGCGACATGGTTTTCATTGAAAACGATGCAAAGCTGCTTTTGCAGAGACTGCCGGATGACATCAAAAACATCCATTACCACGATGACGAAGCGCACATCCGTCAGCTTCTGGAAAAATATGACCTTGTGCCGAGTCGCGGCATCTCTTTGGCTGCCGCCACGGTGCGGGGACTGATCCTCACCGTTTCTCACAAGGAGCAGATTGGAGAACTGTACCCACAGGTGCTGGAAACGTTGGTGTACGGCGCATGCAGGGAGTTATTTAAATAAGCGGAAGGCCGCATCTGCGGTCTTTCCAAGGTACAACGATTAGTGCCATCTAACCGCCC
>OJOV01002079.1_pt1 | contig 13667 bp, 10 predicted proteins | sample 1598281 | NCBI WGS metagenome assembly OJOV01 (sample SAMN03922469, study PRJEB24848) | human gut metagenome | isolation source: stool sample | host: Homo sapiens | place: Germany | collected 2010-11
GAGCGATTGATTTTAGTTACACCGGAATGGCATTAAATGAATACGGCTGGTGGTATTTTAACAATGGTCTGCTTGATTTAACATTTACGGGTGTCGGCAGTAATGAATACGGCGACTGGTACTTTAAAGACGGAACAATCGCTTTTGATTATTCAGGTACAATTAGCTTTGGCGGACAGGATTATACCGTAACCAATGGATATGCTGTAAAAGCATAAATCTGACAAACTAAGATTGAATTTATAAAAAGACCGGCAGAGATGTAGCGCATTGCAGCATCTCTGCCGGTTTTTCTATTTAACAAAAACCTTAACAAAAAACCATGTAATATTTTATTGAAACAGGTTGGATACAATGGTATAATAAAAATAATTAGATATGAAAAAAGTGACATAGACGACACGAGAAAACAGCAGTAAGGAGGAACAACATATGATTCAGGCAATGGTCAAAAAATTGAATGGGAAAAGACTGCGGCAGCGTATTTCATCTGCAATTTTAATAGTTGCAATATTGGTAAGTTTTTCTGGTATTCTTGGAGGAGCTGCCATGTTAGTAATGGGTGTCCAGTACAATCACGCATTAACCAATTATGGTTTTTCACAGGGTGATATCGGTAAGATGATGATTACATTTGCAGACACCAGAAGTAACCTGCGGGCGGCAATCGGTTATCAGGATAAGACACTGGTACAGGAAACCTACGAAGCGTATGAAACAAAGAAGCAGGCATGTAAGGATTATGCAGCTATAGTAGAAGAAACAGTTGCTTCCGCTGAAGAACGTAAATTGTATGATCAGATCATGAGCGGTATGGAAGATTATTTTACATCAGCTGATAAGGTAGTACAGATGGGTAAAGATGTAACGAATATCGATCAGAGAAATCAGGCACAGCGACTGGCAAAAGATGAAGTGGCACCGAAGTACGAAGCAATTTATGAGAATATGGTACAGCTGCTGGACGTGAATACCAGCGAAGGTAACAAATTGGAAAATATTTTAAAGGTATTAACATTTGTCTTACTGGCAATAGTTATTTTTATTATTATTGCGGCGATTTTAATCGCAAGAAAGCTGGGCGATGCGCTTGCGTTAAATATTGTAAATCCGCTCGATGCATTGGCAGAACGTTTTAAGGCCTTTGCACAGGGTGATTTGACAAGTGAATTTCCGGTAATGGAATCAGAAGATGAAGTATCTGATATGGTTACTGTTGCAAAGGATATGGCAGAGAATCTGTCAGCAGTTATTGAGGATGTTAATTACCGTATGGAACTGATGGCAAAGAATGATTATACAGGCTCGTCTGCAATTCCTGAAAAGTATCTGGGTGATTTTGCAGCCATGAATGATGCAATCCATCAGATGAACGAAGATATGAACGATACAATGCGCCACATTGAAGAAGCTGCCGCTCAGGTATCTATCGGTGCAGGCAACCTTGCAGAGGGGTCACAGAGTCTTGCAGAAGGTTCTACAGACCAGGCCGGTGCAGTTGAAGAATTACTTGCCTCTTTTGCAAGTATTACAGAAGGTGTAGAACATACACATGACAGTGCAAGCGTTTCGTATGATTTATCTGTGAAATATGCAAAAGAAGCAGACAGAAGCCAGCAGGAGATGCAGGCGGTTACGGAAGCTATGCAGCGTATGAGTGAAATGTCTCAGAAGATTGAAAGCATTATCGGTGAAATCGAAGAAATTGCTGAACAGACCAATCTGCTTGCATTAAATGCTTCTATTGAAGCCGCAAGGGCCGGAGAAGCCGGACGCGGATTCGCTGTTGTTGCAACACAGATTGGCAAGCTTGCTGACGAAAGTGCTCAGTCTGCAGTGAATACAAGAGAACTCATTATGAATTCTATTCAGGAAATTGAAAATGGTAACCGTGCCGTAGAGAAGACTTCTAAGACGATTATTGAACTGGTTCAGGGTATTAATGAAGTCGCAGAAAAGTCTAAAGAGCTAGAGGAGCTTTCAGAAACACAGACAGAACAGATGAAGCAGGCTGAAGCCGGTGTTAACCAGATTTCAGAGGTTGTACAGAGCAATGCCGCTATTGCGGAAGAATCTTCTGCAACAAGTGAAGAGCTTTCAGCAGAATCTATTTCACTGAACGAACTTGTACAGCAGTTTAAGCTGAAAAAGTAATTTTTGACACTGATATCAGAATATGCTAGAATTTAAAAATGCGTAGACACGCAGTGAAAGCATACAGAACAGATAAGCGTGAAGTCATGAAAAATGGACTTCGCGCTTTTTTGCACAGATGTTTGCTTCCGGGCGAAAGCAAACATCTATGATGGCAGATGGGAAATCGCTCAGAAAGAGGTATGTATGTATATTATAGCGGGGCTGGGAAATCCCGGCACACAGTATATGGGAACAAGACACAATGCAGGATTTTCTGTGATAGATGCGCTGGCAGATCAATATAATATCAGCGTAGACACACAAAAACACAAAGGGATGATTGGCAAGGGTATGATTGAGGGAGAGAAGGTCATTCTTGTAAAGCCGATGACGTATATGAATCTGTCCGGGGAATGTATCCGTGAAGTCATGGATTATTATAAGGCGGATATCGATGATTTAATCGTTATTTTTGACGACATCAGCTTAGAACCGGGCAAACTGCGTCTGCGGGCAAAGGGAAGCGCAGGCGGACACAACGGTATTAAAAGTATTATCGCGCAGCTTGGCAGTGACCGGTTCAAGCGTGTTAAGTTCGGTGTCGGTGACAAACCGAAGGGCTGGGACCTTGCAGACTGGGTACTCGGAAAATTCCCGGCAGATTTATACGATACACTGCGGGATGCCAATCAGAGAGCCTGCGAAGCGGTTGCCTGTATCATGACAGAGGGTATTACCGGTGCGATGAATAAATTTAATGGATGAAATAAAAATTGTAGAATTGAGGAAGTATGAAAACATTTTTTGAGCCTGTGCAGGGGATGGCAGGGATAGAAGAAATTAAAAAGTCTTTTAGCCGGCTGGGGCATGCGGTAATGGTCAGCGGCTGCATTGACACGCAGAAAGCACATCTGCTGGAAGCACTCGGGGAGCAGTATCCAATCCGGGTCGTGATTACTAGCGATGAGGTCAAGGCAAGACAGCTTCGTGAGGATTGTCTCTTTTTTGATAAGAGCAGTATTTACTATCCTGCCAAGGATTTTATCTTTTACAGCGCCGATGTGCATGGCAACCAGCTTGCGGGAGAGCGGCTTGCATGCATTTACAAAATCATTCAGGCGCAGAAGCATATCAGTGAAGACAGTATTTCAAACGGTAAAACAGACGGCATACAGCCGGAAAACAAAAATGCGGCGGGACTTACGGTTGTGACAACGATTGACGGCTGTGCTGATTTGCTCGTTCCGCTTGAAAAATATAAAAATGCCACGATTTCATTTGAAAAAGGACAGGTTCTTGATTTAGAAGCACTTTCAAAGAAACTGGTACAGATTGGCTATGAGCGATGTGCGATTGTGGACGGACAGGGCAAATTTGCGGTGCGCGGCGGTATTATCGACATTTTCCCGTATACGGAAGAAACACCGGTGCGCATTGAGTTGTGGGACGATGAGGTGGATTCAATCCGTTTGTTTGACGTGGAGAGCCAGCGTTCCATTGAAAAGATTGAGCGGTTTGAAGCTTTTCCAGCGACAGAATGCCTGTTAAGCGAAGAAGAAATTGCGCGCGGCAGGGAAAAGTTACAGGAAGAATTGGCAGGACAGCTTACCGCCTTTGGTAATGATAAGAAGAAAAAGACGGCAGAGGATATTGAGAAATGCAACCGTATCCGCAGAAATGTGGCAGATATGGAGCGTACCGGCGATTACAGCAAGGCATTGCGGATGTTTGCAGAGGAACTGACCGGATTTTTAAGCTATTTTCCAAAGGAAGACACGCTGTTTGTATTAGATGAGCCGAACCGCTTAAATGAGCGGATGGAACTTATTTTATATGAATATACGGAAAGTATGAAAAACCGTCTGGAGGGCGGATATATTCTGCCGGGACAGACCGATATGATTCACGGGATTGAAAGCATTTATGTGGGACTTGAAAAGAAACGTACCCTGCTGTTGTCGGCGCTGGATTACAAGCCGGAAAAATTTGCCGTGGCGGAATATGTGCGCATTGATACCCGCAGTATCAGTCCGTACCACAACAGCTTTGAGTATCTTGCGGACGATTTAAAAAAATATAAGCGTTCGGGGTATAAGAGTATCCTGGTGTGCAATTCGAGAACGCGTGCGGCAAGAATTGTGCAGGATCTGGCGGATCTGGGGCTGACGGCGTATTTCAGTGAAGATTTTGAAAATGAAATGCTTGAAGGCACGATTATGGTCACTTACGGCAGTCTGCACAAGGGCTTTGAGTATCCGCTTCTGCAGTTTGTCGTGATTGCGGAAAATGATATTTTTGCAAGCAGGCACAAAAAACGTGAAAAGAAGAAAAAGTATGACGGAAAGTCGATAGCCGGTTTTAACGAACTGAATATCGGCGATTTTGTCGTGCATGAAAGTCACGGACTGGGTGTGTATAAGGGTATTGAAAAAATTACGGTCGAGGGCGTGGAAAAGGATTATATCAAGATTGAATACGCCGGAAACAGTAACCTTTATGTGCTGGCGACACAGCTTGACCGTTTACAGAAATATGCGGCGGCGGATACCGAAAAGAAGCCGAAACTCAATAAGCTGGGGACACAGGAGTGGAATAAAACAAAATCCAAGGTACACGGCGCGGTTGAAGAAGTGGCAAAGGATCTGGTTGCGCTGTATGCGGCGCGGCAGAAGGAAAAGGGTTATCAGTTTGGACCGGATACCGTATGGCAGAGGGAATTTGAAGAAATGTTTCCGTATGAGGAAACGCAGGATCAGCTGACGGCGATAGAAGACACCAAGCGTGATATGGAAAGTACCCGCATTATGGACCGTTTAATCTGCGGTGATGTCGGCTATGGCAAGACTGAAGTCGCAATCCGTGCGGCATTTAAAGCGGTACAGGAGGGCAAGCAGGTGGCATATCTTGTGCCGACAACCATTCTTGCCCAGCAGATTTACAACACCTTTGAACAGCGGATGAAAAATTTTCCGGTGACGGTGGCACAGCTGTCAAGTTTCCGTACAAGCAAGGAAATCAAGGAAAGTATTTCCGAGTTAAAAAAAGGTTTTGTAGATATTGTAATCGGTACACACAGACTGTTATCCAAGGACGTGGAGTTTAAGGACCTGGGACTGTTGATTATTGATGAGGAACAGCGTTTTGGTGTAACCCATAAGGAAAAGATTAAGAAATTAAAAAATGATGTGGATGTCATGACGCTCAGTGCGACCCCGATTCCTAGAACACTGCATATGAGCCTTGTCGGTATCCGTGATATGAGTGTACTGGAAGAACCGCCGACAGACCGCGTGCCGATACAGACCTTTGTAACGGAACATAACGATGAAATGATCCGGGAGGCGATTCACAGAGAGCTGGCAAGAAACGGACAGGTGTATTATGTATACAATCGTGTCCGCAGCATTGATGAGGTGGCGGCACACATTGAGGAACTGGTGCCGGAGGCCAATGTCGCCTATGCACACGGTCAGATGGAAAAACGTATGCTTGAAAAAATCATGTACGAATTTATCAACGGAGAAATTGATGTCTTAATTTCAACCACGATTATCGAAACCGGTGTGGACATTTCAAATGTCAATACCATGATTATCGAAGATGCGGATAAATTCGGGCTTTCACAGCTTTACCAGTTACGCGGGCGTGTCGGACGAAGCAGCAGAACGTCCTATGCATTTTTATTGTACCGCAGGGACAGAATGCTCACGGAAGTGGCAGAGAAACGTTTAAGTGCGATTCGTGAATTTTCGGATTTCGGCTCCGGTTTTAAGATTGCGATGAAAGACCTTGAAATCCGTGGCGCAGGAAATGTGCTTGGACGCTCACAGCATGGGCATATGGCGGCGGTTGGATATGATTTGTACTGTAAAATGCTCAATCAGGCGGTGAATGATTTGAAGGGCATTAAAAATGAATACGGTTTTGAAACAAATGTGGATTTGAATGTAGATGCATTTATTCCGTCTTCTTATATTAAGAGCGAATATCAGAAGCTGGATGTCTACAAGCGGATTGCGGGTATTGAAAGCGAGGAGGAACTGTCGGATATGTGCGACGAACTCGGTGACCGTTACGGCAGTCTGCCGGCAAGTGCCGCCAATCTTTTAAATATTGCACTGGTTAAGTCTATGGCACACAAAATCGGCATTACCGAGATTCAGGGCGGAACGGACGAAACACCGGGTGCATCGCAGTGGCGGACGGTCATGAAGATTTATCCGAAAGCGGACATTCAGGGGGATAAAATCGAGAATTTCGTAGCCGGATACGGCGGTGCGGTGCGGTTTATCAGCAGTCCGGAACCGAAATTTGTCTGGAGGGTGACAAAGAAGAAATTCAGCAATGCACAGGAATATCTGGCAGGATTAAAAGCCCTGGTAAAGGATATGCAGCAGCTGACGTAAATCGGTTATAAAGCATTTTGGAAAGGATTCTTCTGAAAGGGGTTTGCATTTTGAAAAAAGTGTGCTATAATACGTTAAAGTTTAACGCTTTAAAGTGAAAAATAAAACAAAAGCAGATATTGGAGGAAAAGGAAATGGAACAGAAGGGCGAATTAATTTCTTACAGACCGGATATTAAGGTCGTTGATTGTACAATCAGAGACGGAGGATTGGTCAACAATTTTTATTTTGACGATGAATTTGTAAGAAATTTATATACCGCCAACGTGGCAGCAGGTGTAGAATACATGGAGTTCGGTTATAAGGCTTCAAAGGAAATTTTTGACGTTAAGGAATTCGGCAAGTGGAAGTTTTGTGATGAGCAGGATATCCGTGATATTGTCGGTGATAACAACACCGATTTAAAGATTTCCGTTATGGCAGATGTCGGACGTACCGATTATAAAAAAGATATTATTCCAAAGACAGACAGCGTGATTGACATGATTCGTATTGCTACTTATATTAATACAATTCCGGCGGCAATCGAGATGATTCATTACTGTGCGGAGATGGGCTATGAAACCACGATTAATATTATGGCAGTTTCCACAGCGGCAGAATCTGAGCTGGATCTGGCACTGGATTTACTGGCACAGAGCGAGGTCGGCACGATTTATCTGGTTGACAGCTATGGTTCTTTATATCCGGAACAGATCCGCAGACTGGCGGATAAGTATTTGAAGGTTGCAGAAAAATACGGCAAGAAGGTCGGTATCCATGCACACAACAACCAGCAGCTTGCATTTGCAAATACGATTGAAGCCTGCACCGTAGGTGTCAGCTATCTGGATGCAACGATGAGCGGCATGGGACGCGGTGCAGGAAACTGCAACATGGAACTGCTGTTAGGCTTCCTTAGAAATCCGAAGTACAGTTTGAATCCGGTATTAAAATTTTTACAGAACCAGATGCTTCCGTTAAAGAAGACAGGGCTTGTATGGGGCTGTGATGTACAGTATATGCTGACAGGACAGCAGAACCAGCACCCAAGAACTGCCATTGCGTTTACGGCAGAACAACGTGAAGATTATGCGGCATTTTATCAGTCATTATTAGATCGGGAATAAAATGATGAAACTTCCTAAAAATGCAGAAACTGGGATATTGACTTTCACAAGGTATCGCAGTAAAATAACTGTTAAGAATTGCGTGGAATGAAGTAAAAGATATCATTTCGTAACAATCCGACTAGACGCGAAAGGGAGTAATGAAGATGGAAAAGAAAAATCTTGACTGGGCAAATCTTGGATTCGGTTATGTAAAGACAGATAAAAGATTTGTAGCAAATTATAAAGACGGAGCGTGGGATGACGGAGTCATTACAGATGATGATAAGGTCGTGTTAAATGAGTGTGCAGGTGTACTTCAGTATGCACAGACTTGTTTTGAAGGTTTAAAGGCTTATACAACAGAAGACGGTCATATTGTTATGTTCCGTCCGGACCTCAATGCACAGAGAATGCATGATTCCTGCGAAAGACTGGAAATGCCGCCATTCCCTGTAGACAAGTTTGTACAGGCTGTTACAGATACAGTAAAGGCAAATGCAGCATGGGTACCGCCATTTGGTTCAGGTGCTACATTATACATCCGTCCATATATGTTCGGCAGCAATCCGGTTATCGGTGTAAAGCCGGCTGATGAATATCAGTTCAGAATTCTTACAACACCGGTTGGTCCGTATTTCAAGGGCGGCGCAAAGCCTCTTACAATTAAGGTATCTGATTTCGATAGAGCAGCACCTCACGGAACAGGTCATATCAAGGCCGGTTTAAATTATGCCATGAGCTTACATGCAATCGTAACAGCACATAAAGAAGGCTACGCAGAAAATATGTACTTAGACCCGGCAACAAGAACAAAGGTAGAAGAAACAGGCGGTGCAAACTTCCTGTTCGTTACAAAAGACGGTACAGTTGTAACACCAAAGTCAAGCAGTATTCTTCCTTCTATTACACGTCGTTCACTCGTATATGTTGCGAAGGAAATCTTAGGACTGAAGGTTGAAGAACGTGAAGTTACACTGGAAGAAGTAAAGGATTTCGCAGAATGTGGTCTTTGCGGTACAGCAGCTGTTATCTCACCGGTTGGTAAGATTGTTGACCACGGCAAGGAAATCTGCATGCCAAGCGGTATGGAAAAGATGGGTCCTACAATCCAGAAGCTGTACGATACTTTAACAGGTATCCAGATGGGCAAGCTTGAAGCACCTAAGGGCTGGATTTATACAGTAGAATAATTTAAAATTAAATCATGAATTTTAGCGGTGGATTTCTTTTAGGATAAGCCGGTAAAAGCGGATAGAGAGCAGATACAGAAAGGATTTTTGTGTCTGCTCTTTTTGTATTAAAGGGACTTTGTCAGGACGGAGGAAAATGGTTTTAAATGCTATTTGTATAGTGTAAAAAATATATTGACAAGGTTTATTATATGAAGTATATTATATACATCAACAATATTTATAAATATTGTTGAATGATGAATAAAATGCGAAAGAAAGGGGCGATGCGATTGCCAAAAAGCACAACAAAATTAAAACAGTATTTTCCGATGATTCGTGAGCGGGAGGATATTGAAAGAGAAATCCGCGAGAATCCAAAATTTTTAGAAAAATATCGGGAATGGGACGAAGAACAGCAGGAAGAATTTTTAGATTACTGCACAGGGGTCAAAGGCGAAAAGAAAAAAGCCTTCAGTTATAAGGATATAAAATCCGTCTATACGATAGTATTCTTTGAAACAAGTATCAAAGAATTTCATGAATATCCACAAAACTACATTCACAAATTCAAACAGCAGTCAGACACAGGTCTGGAACTGGAATTACTGCAAAAATATGTGTTCATACCGCTTGACATTTTCCGTGGAATCTACCACAATAATCTTAGGAATAAGACAGAAGCGTGGCTCACATTTCTAAGTACAGACGAACCGGAGATTATCATTGAACTAATCAGTCAGTACCCGGAGTTTAAAGAAATGTACGAAGAAATCTATGTCATGTGTCAGAATGTGGAAAAGGTGATGGAAATGTTTTCAAAGGAATTGATTCAACTGGATAGAAATACGGTGCAGTACATGATAGATGAAATGCAGGATACGATTGATGTTCAGAAGGAAAAGATTGACACGCAGAAGGAAGAATTGGAAGCAAAGCAGGAAACGATTGATTCACAGAAAGCAACCATTGACACACAAAAAGAAGAACTGGAAGCAGCCAGACGCCGGTTACGGGAAATGGCGGAAAAGCTGGAACAGCTTGAGCAGAATCAAAAGTAAAAAATGAGTTAAAACACAGTCCGTCAGATAATCATGAAATGCCCGGCGGGCTGTGTTTTCCGCTGTATGCCTGCTCCAGAGAGATTATCAAGCGGTATACACCATTTCTTGAAAAAATAGATTTAACCTATACACAGTACATCGCCATGATGGTGCTGTGGGAAAAAAAGCAAATCAGTGTCAAGGAACTGGGCAAATGCCTGTTTTTAGATTCCGGAACACTCACGCCGCTCTTAAAAAAATTAGAGCAGAAAGGATATGTGACACGTACCCGAAGCGAAGAAGACGAGCGGGTATTAATTGCCGCCATTACGCCAAAGGGAGAAGACTTAAAAGACGAAGCGGTGCTGATTCCGCAGAAAATGATGGCATGCGCGGCACTTCCGCAGGAAAAAGCTGCACAGTTGTATACGCTTCTGTATGAACTGTTAAATACACTCGAAAAATAGAAAAGCCAATTAAAAAAGGGCGGGAAGCCGTATTGCTACAGCTTTTCCCGTCCGTAATTGTGCAGGAGTTCCTGCTTTAAATCATAAAGCTTCTGTGATAAATCGACATGAACAACCTGAGGATTAATCAGCCGCTTGGATTCATCCCAAAGCGTTGCCTGCTCCTGTTTGCAGTATTTCTGAATGTCCATGACATTTGGCGAATCGTAAACACACTCGCCCTTATCAAATACTTTCACCATAATCTCACGCATAGAATACTCGCCCGGCTCCATCAGTGTCTTTTTCCACGTTTCCACAGGGTCAAATAAAAGCAGAGGCTGTGATTCATCATACGTTTCATCGGCCAGCGTGATTAAATCCGCTTTAATCATGCCGTCGGCATCGTAGACACGGTAAACCGTCTTGTTGCCCGGATTTGTGATTTTCTCTGAATTTTCGGACAGCTTGATTTTCGGAATAAATGTGCCGTCATCGCCCATCACTGCGGCAAGCTTATAAACACCGCCGAATGCCGGGTTGTCCTTAGAAGTAATCAGATTGGTTCCGACACCCCATGAAGTAATCGCCGCACCCTGTGTCTTTAAGGAGTCAATCAGATATTCGTCTAAGTCGCTGGAAGCGGAAATAATGGCATCTTCAAATCCGGCATCGTCTAACATTTTACGCGCTTTCTTTGTCAGATAAGCTAAATCGCCGGAATCCAGACGGATACCGTAGCCCTTTAAATCAATGCCTTTTTCACGCATTTCCTTAAATACGCGAATCGCATTCGGTACACCGGAACGCAGGGTGTCATACGTATCGACAAGCAGGATACACGCATCCGGATACAAATCGGCATAGGTTTTAAATGCAGTATATTCATCCGGAAAGCTCATAATCCAGCTGTGGGCGTGTGTTCCCTTTACCGGCACACCAAACATCTGACCGGTCAGGACGTTGCTCGTACCGACACAGCCTGCAATAACAGCGGCTCTTGCACCGTAAATACCGGCGTCCGGTCCCTGTGCGCGGCGCAGACCGAATTCCATAATACCGTCACCCTTTGCGGCGTAGCAGACACGGGCGGCCTTTGTGGCAATTAAACTCTGGTGGTTGATAATATTTAAAATAGCTGTTTCAACAAGCTGTGCTTCCATAATCGGTGCGATGACCTTGACAATCGGTTCACGCGGGAAAATGACCGTACCTTCCGGAATGGCATAAATATCACCTGTGAAGTGGAAGTTACTTAAATATTCCAGAAAGTCTTCATCAAAGATAGACAGACTACGCAGGTATGCAATATCATCTTCTGTAAAATGAAGATTCTTAATGTAGTCAATGACCTGTTCTAAGCCGCAGGAAATCGCATAAGCGCCGTCACATGGATTTTTTCTGTGAAAGGCATCGAAAATAACCGTGCGGTTATTGTCGGTTTTAAAATATCCCTGCATCATAGTCAGTTCATATAAATCTGTTAAAAGTGTGAGATTACGCATAAATCCTCCATTCTTATGTATCATCGGATACATGGCACTCAATTAGATGAAAGGGCTGTGCAAAAAATAGGAATACTTTCTGCAACAGCCCTTATGTAAATTAATTATTTGTTCTTACTGAAAAATTTTTTAAGTCCTTTTTTCTTCGGAGCCGGTTCTGCAACGACTTTACCGCCGCGTACAGATTTGATTCCTGTAATGTAAATACCGCTGACTTCAGCTTTGACTTCGGCCTTAACCGGAAGCTGGTCAAAAACCTTCGGGTCTGCCATAAGTGTCATGATTCTCGGTCCGATTTTAGCTTTTACAATAGGCATCTTACTGCCGCGCAGATACTTTGGTGTCTGCTCTAAAACCATCTTTGGAAGATTGGCATCTTTAAGCTTCATCTTCTTTTTATCAATGATTAACATGGACATCACCTGCTTTGCCGCATCAATCTGCGCCTGCTGTTCGTCCTGCTGTTTACGGAGCTTGTTTCCAAAAATCATTAAACCGATAAATACGGCAAGTAAAATGACGAAAATTACTAATAAAACGATTCCCCAGACTGGCATAGTATCGTCCTCCTAAATTATTAAAATATCTATAAAAGTATAGCATATATGCCCGTATTTGAAAAGAAAAAAGTTATTCTTTTTCATACATTTCTACAATGACATCATGCGTATAGGCAGCAATTTTTTTGCGTTCTTCCTTTGGGAAAGAATTAATATCAATCGGTTTGCCGAAAGCGAGCGTGGTGTGTGTTGCCTTTAAGCGCGGAAACTGACGTTCAAAAATGCAGTCGGTATTGGTCTGTACCATCGGAATAATCTTACAGCCTGTTTTTTCTGCAAATTTAAAGCTTCCGGCGTGGAAATCCTGAACACCTTCGCCTTTATTGCGTGTGCCTTCCGGAAAAATAACAATGGATTTGCCGTCTTTAATGTAGTCAATTCCCTTTAAAATGGTTTTTAAGCCTTCCTTCATATTTTCACGGTCTAAGAACAGACAGAATAAATTGTCCATCCAGCGGCGGATAATCAGCGCCTTTTTCATTTCCTTTTTGGCAACAAATCCGGTCGGACGTTTCATATATGTATAAGAAATAATCACATCAAAAAATCCGCGGTGGTTTCCGATAAATAAAACCGGCTCATCGTCCGGGATATTTTCCAGTCCGGTCACAGTTGTATGCACACCGGCTAAAAATAAAATGATGTGAAAAGCGCCTTGCACAATCCGCAGGGAAGAAACTGCCTTTACATCGGGATTGAATTTTCCGATAACCCATTCAACCGGCAGCGCAATCAGGCTGAAGATAAAGAACAGGATCAGGAACACAATAACAAGAAAAGAACGAATCATATAATCCTCCATGTTTTCCGAAGGAAAATCCTATGTGAGTTTACTCACATTTCTCCTAAAGCGAGGAGAGGATTTTTCCTCCAAATTTTTATTTGCGGTATCACTCATTCAGATACCGGCTCATGCCGCTGGAATAGTAAATGCTTCCATCCGTGGTGACAAAGACGGCTTCGATATTGTCCAGCGATTCAATGAGTGCCAGACCGTCGTTTAACCCCAGTGCAAAACACGTGGTGCTTAAACAGTCGCCGTCCAGCGAAACGGCAGAGAGTATGGTGACATCTGTCAGCCGGTTGTCGTAAGGATAACCGGTTGCGGGATTTAAAATGTGATGATAAAAGGTATCATTTTCATAGAAATACCGTTCATACGTGCCGGAAGACACCACAGAGCAGTCCCGCAGATTTAACGTCAGCAAAAGTTCATTGCTTTGTGTAAATGGTTTTTTTACACCGACCGTAAAATCCTTCGAGTCACTTTTTCCGCCGACACACAGCACATTGCCGCCCAGATTAATCATG